>TARA_R110002073_G_scaffold133122_14_pt1 | contig 43793 bp, 28 predicted proteins | sample TARA_R110002073 | Tara Oceans TARA_R110002073 (sample SAMEA4397174) | marine metagenome | biome: Polar Biome; feature: [DCM] deep chlorophyll maximum layer (ENVO:01000326); material: water (ENVO:00002006), including particulate matter (ENVO:01000060) such as... | depth 40 m
GATCGGCATTTATCGTGCACCCGCTCGGCGGGGCGTTGTGACCGGTCCCTGATACCGTGTTGGTGCCCTCGAAAGTGCGACAAAAATCTTCTTACTGCATTTGGGCCGTGCTGTTCCCCCCGCGTGCGTTCAGCGTGGTAGCATAGAGAGCGTGCCAGCATCCGAAAGAAGTCCTCTTTGCAAAAGGGCCATTTTCCGAAAGGGGATCGCGTGGGCAATTTTCACGATCCAGAACTGATTGCAAAGTTTCGTTGGGCATCCCGCGTGGCAAGCGTGGTGGTGATCGCGATCAGTGTGGCTGTGTTGATCGGTTGGGCTCTGGATCTCGAGGCGTTGCGAGCGTTGTTGCCCGGCAAAGTGGCGATGAACCCCGGTGGGACGGCGATTGGATTCCTGCTGTGTGGCGCCGCGTTGTGGCTGTCGTTTCGCGAGTCCGACGAGCCGTGCGAATCCTGCTACGCAACGTTTTTGGCGATTGGATTGGCGTCGCTGGTGGTTGCGATGGCCGTCGTTCGCATCTTGGGATACGAGTTTGGCTTCGACGTTGGCCCCGATCGTTGGCTGTTTCCCGCAAAGCTGGATGCGTATGAAATCCCCAACCGAATGGCTCCCAACACGGCGCTGAATTTTTTGCTCACAGGCTTGGCGTTGGTGTTTGTCAATCTTCGTTGGCGATCGCGGTATCTGTTCAGCGAGACATTTACGTTGGCTGCGGCATTGGTGTCGTTGTTGGCGATCGTGGGTTATGCCTACAGCAGCGTCAATCTGATTGGGATGAAAGCGTATATCCCGATGGCACTGAACACCGCTGTCGGATTTGCGATTCTTTGTATCGGGATTTTGTGTTCGCGTCCGACCGAGGGTTTGATGCGAATCATTAGCGACCGCGGTGCCGGTGGCGTGATGGCGCGGCGGTTGTTGCCGGCCGCGATTTTGATCCCGGCGGTGATCGGTGGATTTCGCTGGTGGGCACAGCAAAATGGCATCTTTGACCCGGTGATGGGATTGTCGGTGTTTGTGTTGACCAACATCGTCGTGTTCAGCATTTTGATTTGGTGGAGTGCCGCGTCGCTGAATCGGACCGACGCGGCGCTGCAGCAATCGCGGATCGAAGCCGAGGCGGCGAACCGCGCCAAGAGTGAATTTCTGGCCAATATGAGTCACGAGATTCGCACACCCATGAACGGCATTATCGGGATGGCAGAACTGTTGTCCGACACGCCGCTTGGAAAGGATCAACAAGAATTTCTTGGGTTGATCCGCCAATCCGCAGATTCGTTGTTGCGATTGCTCAACGACATCTTGGACTTTTCCAAAATCGAAGCCGATCGACTGGAGCTCGAAGAGATCGATTTCGATTTGCGTGATTGCGTGGGCAAGGCGATGAGGTTGTTTGCACTCAAAGCGGATGAAAAGGGCTTGGAGCTGGCGGCTCGCATTGATCCATCGATCCCCAATCGTTTGGTGGGCGACCCCGGACGAATTCGTCAAATCATCGTGAATTTCGTTGGAAACGCGATCAAGTTTACCGAGTCGGGCGAGGTGGTGGTGGATGTCAACTCGCACGAAGTGAATGACGATCAGGCGGTGCTGCACGTCAGCGTGCGAGACACAGGGATTGGAATTCCTGAGGAAAAGCAAGAAAAGGTTTTCGAAGCGTTTTCACAAGTGGACACGTCGACGACGCGTCGTTTTGGAGGCACCGGACTGGGGCTGACGATTTCAACGAAATTGATTCAGATGATGGGAGGACGCGTTTGGTTGGAAAGTAAGCCGGGGGTTGGCACGCAATTTCATTTCTTGATTCACTTGCAGATCGCCGCGGATCAATCACCGCGTCGGCCCGCAGATCTCAAGCGTCTACGAGGCACTCGGGTATTGGTGGTTGACGACAATTCGACCAATCGGCGAATTTTACAAGAGATGCTCGCGCAGTGGGGACTTGATGCCGAGTTGGCCTCGGATGGGTTGCAGGCGTTGGAGCAATTCGATGTTGCCGAACGTGATAAGTCGCCCTTTCGCTTGATTCTGCTGGACTATCACATGCCCGAGATTGATGGACTCGAGTTCGCCGAACGACTGACAAGCCGCAGTCCAAGATCGCCTTATACGATCGTGATGTTGTCGTCGTCGGTGGGCGGGTTGCAGCCGACGGTCATGCGTCGTGTGGGGATCGTTCGGTTTATGACAAAGCCGGTGATCGCGTCGGAGCTGCTTGATACGATTCTTGAGGTGCTGGGGATCACCAACCTGGACGACGCGGCAAGTGATGCTCATCCGTCGCAAACATCGGTGCAAGCGAGGAAAGTGCTGTTGGCCGAAGACGGGATTGTGAACCAGAAGGTGGCGATCGGTTTCTTGACAAAGTGGGGGCACAAGGTGGTGTTGGCGTCCAACGGACGCGAGGCCGTCGATGCGGTCGGTCGAGAAACATTCGATTTGATCTTGATGGATATTCAGATGCCCGAACTTAACGGGATCGAAGCGACCGCGGTGATCCGTGAAATGGAGGCCGAGCGGGGTGAGCATCAATTGATCGTCGCCATGACTGCCAATGCGATGAAGGGAGATCGCGAACGGTTTCTCGCTGCCGGGATGGACGACTACATCGCCAAGCCCTTCGATCCCATGGAATTGCAACGCGTGCTCGCTCAAGCACCCCACGGGGCGATACAGGCGTTGGCTGGCGATGAGTCGGCGGTGACGCCGAAAACTCAGTCAAAGTGTGAAGCAACCGGGACCAATGGCAAGCCCCAGTTGAATTGGGACATGACGCTCGAGCAAACCTGTGGCAACGAGGAAATGGCTTGCGAGTTGGCGAAGGTCTACTTGGATGAATCGCAGCAGTTGATTGGCAAAATTCAAGCGGCATTTGAATCAGGCGATGCGGTGGGACTCTCGCGAGCCGCTCATACGTTAAAAGGAGCGTCGGGATATTTTGGTGCCGTGGATGTGGTCAAGGCCGCGGAAACACTCGAGCACCAAGGCAACAAGGGCGACCTCCGCTGGGTCAAGCCGACCATGGAAAAATTGGTTGCTGCGTCCGAGCATTTGGCAAAAGAACTAAACGCAAAGACCGGCGGCTAGCGGGCAATGCCACGGTTGTGTCACGCCCGCGGTTTCCTTCGAAACGGTTCGCAAAGCTGAAAATCAGGTTTGAACCTTAGTGGTTTTGCGTTTGGGCAATGTCCACATCAGCAAAACCATGCCGAGCACGGCACTGATCGCCGAGCCCACCATGATGCCTGTTTTCGCGGTATCGAGCCCCTCTTCGCCAAATGCCAATCCGTCAATAAACAATGCCATCGTAAAACCGATGCCAGTAAGAAAACTACCTGCAATCAAAATTCGCCAGCTCACACCGGAGGGCAGTCTTGCCCAGCCAATTTGCACTGCCAGCACGCAGAACAACAGCACGCCAAGCGGTTTCCCTACGACCAACCCGAGCGTGACGGCGATCGCAACGGGATCCTCAATGTTGGACAATTGCATTGCGACGCCCGCGTTGGCCATCGCAAAGATTGGGATGATGAAATAACTGCTCCACGGATGCAGTGTCGTCTCAAGATACTCAAGCGGAGAGACGGTTTCACGAGTTAATCGTTGTACCTCACGCACCTTTTGGGCTCGTTGATTTGCCGTGTGCCAAACTTCGCCACGAAACGACTCTCCGGTCTTAATCAAGTATTGATGAAAGTGGTCAGGAACAATCGTTGCCTTGGCTGGCGTCATCAAGCCGAGGATCACGCCAGTCAAGGTTGCATGGACTCCCGATTCGTGAAACGCCAGCCACGCCAGTAGTCCTGCGATGATATAAGGAGGGAAACGGCGAACACCGAGCCGCGAGAATAGATGGACGATCCCCACTCCGATTGCCGCCAGCATCAGGAAGCGACCATCCAGTTCGTGTGTGTATCCAATGGCAATCACGATGATCGCGCCGATGTCGTCGACGATCGCGAGCGACAGCAACAGCACGCGTAGATTATTAGGGACTCGCGAACCAAGTAACGCCAAAAAGCCGACGACAAACGCGATGTCGGTCGCCATCGGAATCCCCCAGCCGCGTGCTGCGGGTTGGTCATACTGGAGCGCAAGGTAGATGCCGGCGGGCACGACCATACCGCCAACTGCGGCTGCGATCGGAAGAGTGGCACGACGCAGGTCCGAAAGGGCGCCATGCACCAATTCACGCTTGACCTCTAATCCGATCACAAAGAAAAAGATCGCCATCAACCCGTCGTTGATGATGTGCCGCAGCGAGTGTTGGAAATGCAGCGATCCGAAAGAAACGCCCACCTCGGTTTTCCAGAAACTGAGATAGGAATCGGCCCAGGCAGAATTGGCCATGATGATGGCGAACGCTGTGCAAAGCATCAACAGCACGCCGCTGGCCGCTTCGATATGCAGAAAGCGAGCAACCGGGCGTACAAATCGATCGATCGGTTGTTCAGGTAGTGGAACCGTCACATTGGGATGGACTGGTTGAATGGGTTGATAACGAGGTTTGCTGGTCGTCGATGAAGACATTCATTCTCCGTGAATTGTAACACAATTGAAACTCCGTTTCACCGCAATGCGATCATTCGCCGTCAGCAACGCAATGTTACGTTGCCATCGCTTCGCGTTCGGGTTGATACAAGATGTCTGCGATCTGCATCTCGATGTTTCCGCTGGGGACTTTCCAGTGGACGCAATCCCCGATCCGACAACCAAGGATCGCGGTTCCAATCGGCGCTAGCACTGACAATTTTCCCGTCGCAATATGAGCCTCTTCGGGATACACCAAGGTGTAGGTTCCCAGTTCGTCGGTGCGGCGGTCACGCAGTTGAATGACCGAATCCATCGTTACGACATCCGATGGAACGTTTTGCGAATCAACGATCTCGGCCACGTTCAGTTCACCACGTAACTCTCGCAGGTTTTTTCGGTCGTGGATCGCCTGGGTAAAATTGCTCGACAGCAATTCATCAAGACGTTGATAATCACTTTGAGTGATAACAATTTTTTTGTGGCTCACGAAGGAGGCTCCGAATCGAGAGGAGGCGTCTCAAATTTAGAATCCGATTATGAAACAGCGGTTTAATTTTGAGAGGCAGACAATGGGACGAGGGGAGTGTGTTATTGGGCAGGGACGCTGTTTGAGAGGCATGCCCTCTCGCCGCTGGACGCCGGTTTCGTCCTGCATTGCAACCGCCGCGCCAAAGAGTCCGGGAACGGGCAATTGGCGTGTCCAAACAATGGTGGTTGGATCGAAACATCCGCCATCGTTGACCAGAAAACTGGCGAAAATTCCGCCACGCCGCCCAATATTTAGTCAGGACGATTTACGGCCGGACGCGCAACGCGGCGGCGAAAAGATTGCGGCATGCTGAATCCTCTTCGTTCCGGTGAAGTTTGATGTCCATGCGACTCATTCAACCTAATGATCTAAGCCGACGGCGTTGGGCGCTTTCCATATTCGACCCGTCGAATGGATCATGAGACAAACCACGAACGCAAAGCAATCGCTGCGGCGATCAACAGACACAGAATGAGTTGGCCGCGTAGCAGGTGAAGCTCCGACGCATTTTCGTCCGACACGTCTCGGGCCGACACGACTCGGGCCGACACGTCTGGCGCCGACACGTCTGGCGCCGGTGCGGCGGGGACTGATTCGATCGTTGCCGTGCGACGCGAGGCCGCGAAGTCAAAGTCGACATCCTGATCGACATCAAGATCATCGAGTGGATAATCGGGGTTGCGCATTAACATGTCGGGGCTCTCGTGCGAGAAAAGAATGAATCGTGTCACTCCCGTGGCGTCTGGTTGGCTCTAATGCAATCAAGATGCCGTATCGCATCTGGGCGGTTTTTGCCCGGAAATGCCGTCAAAACGCCACTTTTGAGCCGAGTGGGCGTCACCCCAACGAGACAGCGTCCACCGCTGTTGACGGACGAGGGGTACGCACCCACGTGTCTAATTTTTGTTCAAGCTGTTCATTCAGCAATCAAGCCGCGGGTTTCCAAAACGTCACCGAAACTTCGGGATTCGCCTTTTTCCGGGGAAATGTGAGGAATTTAGGCAAAGGTGGCGTTGGCGGATGCCGGTCCGCTGGCTGCGGCACGCCACCTGCTTTGCTATCGACGAATCGAGAGTTGCACCATGCCGATACGCCAAATTTGATGAGAGAAACATGTCCGCTGCTGATTTGTTCGACCGATCGTCGTCCAGCTGGTTCCCTTTGTTCCATTCACGCAACACGCCGCATGTGCGTCATCGTGGCCACTTTGCGTCAGTAGCACCGATCAAATGGGCACTTCTTCTATGCAGCAGCATTGCGCTGGCTAGCAGCAGCTATCTGGCTTGGGTTTCGTTGACCTCGAGCAGCGTGGCGGGATGTAGTGGCAGTCTTTTCAACTGTGACCATGTCCTACATAGCCGCTGGGCAACCGTGATGTCGGTACCGGTCAGCATTCCTGCAATATTGACCCACGCTTCGATTCTGGGGCTTTTATTGATACGGCCCATGCCGCTTCGATGGGAGCGATACCGCTGGCCAATGATCAGTTTTGCCGCGATCACAGCGGGGGTGGCGGCGCTTTGGTTCGTTGGGCTACAAGTCTTTTTGCTTGAACATCTGTGCCCCTACTGTTTGGTTGCTCACACAGCCGGAATAATCGCGGCGGGCGTTGTGCTGTGGCGACGACCACTTCGTAAATCGACGTTGGCGAAAGTCGGTGGAGCGGCGGTGGCGTCGGTGGCACTGCTAATTGCACTGCAAGTCAGTACGCCTGCGCCCGATACGTTTGAGGTGATCGAATACTCAAGTCCGCCAGCGGCAATTCCCGCTGACTCGTCGCTTCCGGCAGATTCGTCAACAACCCCCACCGACGATTCGATGCTGTTTGAAGCTCCCATCTCCTCAACCAGTTCGGCCAGTTCGGCAACGCCCGCGCCCAATGCGAGTATGACGGGAATCTCTTTAGCGATGGGATGGTTCAACCCCAGTCTGGTAATGGCCGGCCAAGTCGGTCAGGCGGCGGGTGAGAATACGCAGGCAGCGCAGCCCGAGCGACGTACTGCCAGCATTTTAGGGGGGCTGAAACTCGATACACGCCAGTGGCCGTTGATCGGCAAGCCGGATGCGGAATTGGTATTTGTCGAGCTGTTCGATTACACCTGTCCTCATTGCCAACGAACGCACGCCGCGCTGTCGCAGGCGAAAGCTCGGTACGGCGATCGGTTGGCCGTGATCGTCTTGCCGGTGCCGCTCGACCGAGCGTGTAACCCAACGGTTCGTCAAACCGGCGCGGCTCATGGGGAAGCATGTGAATTGGCACGGCTGGCGATTTCGGTTTGGGTGGTCGATCCGAAGGCGTTCCCGAAATTCCACGATTACGTGTTTGAGTCCAAGCCAAACTATGCCGCGGCACTACAGCGTGCTTCGCAGATGGTCGATTCGGAAAAGCTTCGCGAAACGATGAGCGGACCGATCCCTAGCGATTACATCGCAAAGCATGTGTCGCTGTACAAACGCGCCGGCGAAGGAGCGATTCCCAAATTGATGTTTCCCACCAGTACCACCGTCGGCGAAGTTGCCTCCGGCGAGCGTTTGATTCAGTTGATCTCGCAACATCTCGAGCGAACAAGTCGCTAGATGAACGGGCGTTACCTGAATGACGCTGCGAAGGAACAATTCCGACAGTGCACGGTCACGATTTTCTAAGCCCGTTTCGCCTTCCGCTGAATCCGCCGTCGTGATTTGTCTCGATCGACAATGCAGCTTGGTTCGCGAATTAGAGCCGCAGAGCTTCCGAGGTTGTCTTCAATGCCAAGTCGACCCGCTGGGTGTCGTTTCGGTCGTCATCGGTCGTGTTTGCCTTCGTTGTGATCAAATCGGGAATTGCGGCTAGGGGTTGTGACGACGGCAAGCGTCTGCTGCAGGTGCGACGTATTGTCCGTCGTTGTTGACCATTCCGTTGACCGTGATGAACCCTTCTTTGCGGTGTGACGCTTTGTTGCACGCCATGCTTTTGCTGCCGGATTGGTCGGCGCTGCACTGGGCTGACGGTATGGGAGTTTGCACAATTGGACCGGCGGAACCCGTGGTGTGAAACTTGCCTTTGGGACATTTGCTCTCCTCTCTTTTTCTTCGGACGGGACTGCCCCATTGGATCGCTCTGCGCCGGTTGGGCTTTGCCCACGCGATCCGCATCAAACTCAGGCAAATCATTGATAATGAGCGGGCAGCAGGTAACAACGGATGTAACCTGCGCGACTCAATGTTTGTGAGTGGATTCCGCCCCCCTCTGTGTTGACCGGTTGGAACTGGATTGATACATTGTGGAAATTGTGTCCTTAAGCCAGTGGATAACTGGCCGTTTAAGGCCGTTAATTGCCATTTTTTTAAATTCCACCGAGATCACTGGAGACTGGAAGCATGCGTCCATCGAATTCAAACCGACCTGCGTTTACGCTGGTCGAATTACTTGTAGTTATTGCGATTATCGGTGTCCTTGTCGGCCTGCTTTTACCGGCTGTGCAGTCGGCCCGCGAAGCGGCACGGCGAATGAGCTGCAGCAACAACTTGAAGCAGTTCGGATTGGCAATGCACAACTACCACGCCACTTTCAACGTTTTCCCCGCTGGTTACCGAAATCAATTCAATACCGTGCCCACCAACGGAACCCAATATTCTGCAGCCTTAGCGGCCGAATTCTCGTCTTGGGCGTGGAGTGCCGCGATCCTGCCTCAGATGGAGGCTTCAGCGAACTACGAAATATTGCAAGTTGGATCCGTGCGTTTGGCGGACGCGTTGATTCCTGGAGGGCCGGTGAATCGGCTGGAGGCTTTGCAGACCCCTATCGCTGCCTATCGTTGCCCATCGGACATCAGCCCCGAAACGAATGATGGAAAACAGATCCAGGACCGAAACGGGACCTCACGCCCTGTCGCGACGTCGAACTACATGGGGGTGAATTCGAGCCGCAAATGGCACGGCTCCAATGGGGCTTGGATTACGGGGCCGGGCAGAGGCGAATTGAATCAATGGGGAGCCGGGCCCGGTGAAAACCACTATCCGAATGGTATTTTTTGGCGAGACTCAAAAGTGGGTTTTAAAGCGATCTTAGACGGAACGAGCAATACGTTGATGATCGGGGAACGCGCCTGGGAGCTGAACAATCCAGCTGGAACGACGTTCAATTGCCGAGCCGGGAATATTTATGGAGAAAGAATTAGCAACGAACAGAGTGAAGTCCACCGCACTCTTGGTTCGATGGCTGGCCCTCTCAATTTCGCGAATGGAAACTGCAATAAGGGATTTTCAAGCCTTCACGTCGGCGGCGTGCAATTTCTGTTGTGTGACGGCAGCGTCCGGTTTTTAACCGATAGCATCGACCACAATAGTCTGTTTAACGGCGGGACAAATGAGGTGGATAGTCTGCTAGAACAACTCTCCGCTCGTGACGACCGCCAAGTCATTAGCGACTTTGAGTAGTCCTTTCGTATTTTTGGGTCACTTATTGGCAGCCAAGGTTCTACCTGGCTGCCAACAATCGGTTGCAGTAGATGCGAAGTGTTCAGCCAACAGCATCGGCTCACGCTCGTTTCTGCAATCCTCTTGAATTTCGTGTTTCACCCTTTTTGCATTGCGGTCCATGTATAAAATTCTGCTCCCCATCCTATCGTTCTGTCTTGTCTCAGTTGGTTGTACGCCGTCGGGACCGCCACTCGGTAAGGTATCCGGAAAGGTAACGATCGACGGAAAACCAGCTTCCAACGTGGATGTCATGTTCGCACCTGTTGACGGTGGTCGAAGTTCGACAGGAACGACCGACAGCAACGGACAATACGTCTTGGCCTTCAGTACGACAGATAGGGGCGCGTTACTTGGGGCACACGAGGTCGTCATCCGAAACGCGACGCCAACGGACATGAACGACCCTGATGCACCCATGGTTTCGACGGGAATGGTCAGTAATGAAGTTGCCACCATCAAGAAAAAGGTGGATGTCCAATCCGGTGACAATACGATCGACTTGGCGTACCCCTAGTATCGCTGGCCCCTAGTATCGCTGGCCCCTAGTATCGCTGGTGGGTCTAACATCTCTGCGAAAAGGGGGCCGACGTAATACTGTGCGATCCCGTCGAGCTTCGACGGATCGGTCGTTGGTACTTCGGTTGCAAATCACGCCGGAATTTGCTTCAGCGGTTCGGTGCAACGCTGTGAAGCATGTTGCAAAACCCGAATTTGTAAGCGAAGGACTTTTGAACCGGCGCCGGTCCCTCGCGTACGCTTTCGGGTGTGATGATCCGACAAAGCACGACTCCGAAATGCGACGCAGCGTTTGCCAATACGGCTATCCTGCCGAATGACTCCTACCTACCTGCGAAACAACAGGAAACTTGTTCGTCGGACACCTCTGGATTTCCAATGCGGCGACTGTTGTTTTTTATCAATAAATTTCGGCGTAAAGGAACAATTCCGACAGTGCGCGGTCACGATTTTCTAAGTCGGTTTCGCTTGGCGTCGAATCCGCTTTGGTGATTTGATCCAGAACACTCGCGGTCACGTTCGATGAGACGACTTGATTCGCGACATTGACACGCCGTTTTAGTTCGGAATCGTTCAGAACCAAGTCAGCTTGCTGCGGCTCGTTTCGATCGTCCGCAGTCGTGTTCGTCTTCGATGGGATTAGATCGGGAATGGCAGCTTCGGGTTGTGGCGACGGCAAGCGTTGTGTGGGTGGAATCGGCGACGGTTTGTTGATATCGAGGAAGTTGATCACATCGAGAGCGTCCGCTGCGGATGCGACGTATTGCCCAGCGTTATTGAGCATTCCGTTGACGTCATAGTAGCGATTCGCTAGCGTCGAGGCATCGGTCGGCGTATTGAGGACGACGGCGCTTGCTCGGAATCGATCGAGCAGATTGATGATCAGCAAGGCATCAAACGCGGTCGTCGCACCACTGTGATCGACATCGGTCGCAGCGAATGGATTCTGCCACGGTTTGGTGTTGACCGTTTCCACAGTGGCTTCGCCATTAGCCAAGACATGTCGCTGGCTACCATCGACGAAAATCGGCGGCATCACTTGCCAGCCCTCGCCAGCATAATTGACCGTGTCATCTTCATCGTGAACGACGACCAAAATATTGTCGTCATCCGTCGCCGCCACGACACTCGGTCCGTCGAGGGTCAATTCATTGGGACTCGCGCCGATCACATCGATACGTTCCAAATTTAGAGGTTTGTTTTGATTCGGATCGGTGAGGTCCAAATGATGACCGCTGCCGCCGAGAACGAGAGCGTCGTCGCCCAATCCTCCATCCAGTGTGGGCAATTGGTCCACCGGCAAGTCGAATGTAAACACATCGGATCCGCCACCGAGTTGCACGTGCGTCGTGCCGCTGGCCTGTTTAAAATCGATCACTTCGCTGTGGTCGCTGTCGATACGCAGCACGCTGTCATCCGCGTCGCTACCGGTGTCGAAGGCGACATTGTCATCGGTGTTGGCAAACACGAACTCGCGGTCAACCACGTCAAGCATGTCTTCGATCGGTTCCAAGTCGATCGCTTTCAAAGCGTAGGCGGGGTCATCCGCATTGCGATCGGTGAAAAATGAGGTGACTAAGTTTGATTGCAGTTTGGTTTTTAGATAATCCAGCGGTGGATCGCTGGCGGATCGAGTTTCGAGTCTTAATGCGTCGTTGCCGCCAATCCCTCCGTCAAACACGAACGGTCCCATCGGCGGGACGCCGATGCCGCGAAAGATCAATAGGTCATCACTGTTGGGCGATCCGTTCAGCCGGAGGGTTGATGACGGATCCGTTGCAGGCCGAAAGAAAACGACGTTGCCAATTTGATCACGCACCGTCACTCCGTTATTGTCCACGTCCACCTCGTGTTGCGGACTGCCGGGATGGAGGTTGACCACCGACGCAATCGGTCGGTTGGCCACCACGACAGCAGATCCCAGAAAGCCGGGACCGAGTTCAATGGTATTGATGGTGCTGAGATCGTTGCCGTCAAAGACCTTTACGGTTGGTTCCACCGGATCGGCTAGGCCTGGACTCGTCACGATATCAGCGGTGCCATCGCCGTTGACGTCGCCTGCGGCAACACGCACGCCGCCGGCAAATCCGGGGTCGTAGGCAAAGAAATGAGCAAGCAGTCTTGGGTCTGGAATTTGGATCGCGGCGTCAAGGTTCGGTAACAATGCGGAATCGATGACTTTCACGTGGCCGCCGTCATTGGAACCCGCTTGGTCGGCACCCACGACGATGTCGTCCAATCGGTCGCCGTTTAAATCTGCGGCGGCAACAAACACACCTCCGAGAAAGCCTTGGTCAAACGCAAAAAAGTCACTTAGGATCTGGTCGGCTGGGATCACGCCAGTGGGAGGCAATTGATTGGCGGTGTGCCCGTCAAAGACCCGCACGTGGGGGCCGCCGCCGGGACCGGCACCGACAATGATGTCGTCTTGGGCGTCGCCGTTGACGTCACCGGCCGCCACGCGAACTCCACCAGCGAACTGCGGAGAGAACGCGAAAAAACTAAGGATTTCATCACCCGTGCTGCCACTGAATACTTTGACATGCGGCCCTCCGCCGGGGCCAGCCCCGGTGATGACGTCGGCGATGCCGTCACCGGTCACATCACCGGTGCCCACGAAGACGCCACCGGTGAACTGGGGATCGTAGGCAAAGAAACTATGCAGCGTGGCTCCGTTTGTGCCGTCAAAGACTTTGACATGCGGTCCGCCGCCAGGACCGGCAGCGGTGATAATGTCCGGCGTGCCATCGCCATTCACATCACCGCTGGCCACCCGCACTCCACCGGCGAACGTTGGCAAATAAGGAAAGAGGCTGAATGTTTCCGTTGCATCGGGTTCAAAGACTTGGACGACCGGTGGAGCACCGCTTTCGGATCCCACGACGATCGAACCAAAATGGATCGCCGGTGGTGAGAAGACGTTGAGATCAATGGCGTCGGTGCTGAGGTTGCCCGCCGTATCAAAGACCAGAATTTCGAAGCGATGGAGGCCGGCAAAAAGATTGGGCAATTCAAATTCAAACACAAATGGATCAATGACTTCAAATCCAACAAGTTGCGAATCGATAAACAATCTCACCGATTCAACTTGGACATCATCCTCAGCGTCGATCGCGATTCGCAGCGGCGAACCCGCGATAACGCCTTGTCCGTCGATCGGCTGAGTGATGCGTACCGTGGGCGGTTGATCTTCGCGTAAGTTGATCGTGATCGGTTCCGAATCGGTTTGGTTGCCTGAGATGTCAATGGCTCGGGCAGTCAGTTGAACACTTGGCAAATCCAAAGGTAGCGTGATGTCAAAATCGAACGGAAGCGTGTCGTCGGTCTGGATAAAATCGCCGTCCACACGCAATTCGACCGCTTTGATTTTGATGTCGTCGCTCGCGTTGACCACGATTGGAATGGTGCTGCCCTCGAAAAACGTTACTCCAGAAAAGGGTGATGTGATCTCGATTGTCGGTGGCGAGTCGTCCTCGATCACGTCGCTGCTCAATCCGATTGTGTACTCAAAACGACCGTCGTCAAAATCGTTCGTTTGGAATGTCAATTGACCTTCGAATGTTCCCAAAGAGGTTGCGGTGAAGTCGAATTCAACTTGCGTTCTGCTACCTGGCGGTAGCACATCGGCGCCTGCGTCGACGATTGAATATCCGTCGCCAGTGATTTGCAGATTACGCAAATCCAAGTTCGAGATGCCTGAGTTTTGGATCGTGATGCGGTTCTGGAGCGTGGCGTCTGCGGTATCCGAATCGATTGCGGTCTGGCCCAGGTTCCATGTGCCGCCATTGGGAATCTCGTCACCCAAAGCATCCAACACCGTTATCTTCGCCGCGGGTTCAATGCGGATCGCATCGGCCAACATCAATCCGGCATCGCTCGTCAATTCGCCGCGAATACCGACGCCGCCGATCACATCGATCACGCCGAGTCGATGCCAATTGATACCCGCTTCGCTGAAGTCGCGTGGCGGTAGGAACTGATTGACATTGGTGGTGAACGATTCATCGCCACTGGTCACAGTGAACGTCACTTCGGGGGCCGCTCCGAACGTCAGAGCAGGCCAAGTCGCGGAAACCAGATAGCGACCATCGGGCAGCGTTTCACTGCATTCGCCCAAAGTGCAATCCCATACACCGCCCGACGTGTCGGTGAGTGCTTGTGTGGTATGCAAGTCACCAAAGGCACCCAATCCAACGATTTGATCACCTGGCGACGAGAATTCAGCGTCACCGTTATCGATGATCCGCGTTGACGAAACCGGTTCGATACGAACCGCATCGGCAATGACAAACGAATTTGGATCGTCGTCGCCCAAATCCGCATCCACATCAAATAATTCAACCGTAAGCATGTTGCCGTTGATGGGGACCACCGCAAGGTTTTGGAAGAAGATACCTTCGGAATCGAACTCGCTGGGCGCGATCTCTTGATTGACACGAACGTCGGCCAGGATCGGTCCGTTGGAGTCACCTTCATGCACGACATATCGCGCGTTCTCACTGCGATCGGGAGCGCTGGTCCAAGTCGCGGAAACTGCAAAGGCACCTGGTGCGATGTCGGTAAACGTCCAAGTCGCCACGTTGCCTGCGTTGGCCGCACTGAATTCAATGTCGCCGTTGAATCCTTGAGGAAACAGCGGATCGAATTGTCTTGTGAAACCATCGGCCAGATAACCTGGGTCGCCATCGTCGATCGTATTGGGAGCTGCGTTGATAACACGAATCTGCTCGAAACGTTGATAGGAAACATCCGCCAACGCTGTGCCAGGGAACGAAAACTTGGTCCCATCGTTGACGACAATGGCGCCGCCTGCGTCCAAGATCAAGCGGTCGATTCCGTCGCCGCCGTCAATCAATCGGGGAACATCGAGCGGTTTGACATGAACGGTGGAATCGTCGTCAAAGGGCGTGCCGACGAAATTTTCCCACTGGCCAATCAAGCGAATCGTGTTGCCAGCGGAATCCACAGTCTGCACCGCGGTCGAATCCAAATCGATCGTGATTGGAAGCGAGGCGAGTGAGAAGTCCAACGTGTCATCGCCTCCGGTATCGATAAAGGCATCCGCGCCACCGGGAGTCGCAAAGACGGTGTCATCGCCGATGCCGACATCGACCGTATCGTCTCCGGGCCCGTCAAAGATCACGTCCGCTCCGGGGCCACCGTTCAAGGCGTCGGGACCGTCGCCGCCATCGATGGTGTCCGCATCCTCGCCGCCATCAATTCGGTCACCCCCGGGGCCTCCAAACAACATGTCGTCGCCCCCATTGCCGCGAAGATTATCGCTGCCGTCCCCGCCAAAGACCACTTCGATTAAATCGCTGCCGATCACCGTGTCGTTGCCACCGTGCGCACGAAGATGAATTTCCAAACCTTCGTCGAGATCGTATGAGACGATGCTTGGGGTCCCGATGCCGGTGATTCCATAGCTAAGTCTTACGGACGGGCCAACGACCTCGACCGTGAATGTTTCGTCGCGGGCGATGCCATGTGCAAACACCGGGGTGCCCGGCAATTGATAACTTCCTCGCAGCGTCCGCGTGTTGTCTTCGTTAAATGGATCGCCATCAAATTCGGGCACAACGTCCAAGTGATCCGCGACGGTCAAGATGAAATAGTCCTCGATCGGGTCCGCTTCGCCATCGATTCCTGGAAACGGCACACTGCCCGCATCGACGCCGATGGTGGTCAATACAATCCGGTTTCCATCAACCGCAAGATCGTCAGGATCGGTGATCGCTGTCACGCCTAGCAGTTCGTCGCTGGCATCGAGGCGATCGTCAAGCGATCGGTAGTAGCCCAATTGAAACTCCGAAGCATCTTCATTCGCAACCCGGAAGGACTGAAAGAAATCACTGAAGCCGGTTGCGAAATTGCGTCCCATCAAGATGTCCGTATCTGGCGTTCCCGCAAACAGGTCGACTTCACCGAATGGGACAGGCGAACCGCTCGGTGGATCGGTCACTGTCGGATCCAAATCGCTCGCGTCTCTGTCGCTTTGGAAGGCGACGCGAGATCCATCTCGGCTTGCCGCCAGAAATCGCGTTCCCGGAATACCGCTGGGCCCCACTCCGGTTCCGCTTGTCGTCTTGCTGATCATTGATGTAACGCCGGTCCACAGATCACGCACATAAACGTGTCCTCCGGGAAATAGGGTTCCGCCGGGAATCAAGTCTCGTGCCGTGCTGGCGAATGTTACATAGCGACCATTGCTACTAATCGAGGGTCCCGTCGACCCCGCGGTTCCGATACCAACATCGGTATGAACGCCGACGGCGGTGCCGGCCGCATTCACACTGACTAGGATCATCTCCGTTGCAGCGGGCTCATCAAAAATCCCATCGACGTCGGAATCACGATCAAGCACAAAGATGTCCGAAAATGCATCACCATCGGTGACACCCAGTGACGGATCAAGAAGATCCCCGGCAAGGCTCCGAAAGGCGACGAAGCGACCATCATCACTCATCACTGGCCCCGCACTCACATCGCTGTCGAGCAGCGGAGAAGGAGGGGTAGGGCCGTCTGCGGCGACCAGGCCAGCGACCTCGCGACTGCGGCTAACCAACGTAGTGATGCCTGTTTTAAGATCGCGAACGAACAAGTCTTCGGCAGAATTCTCGTCGCTAACTCCGTCTACCAAATCGGTCGCACGACTGAAGAAAGCGACGTGTCGACCGTTGCGACTGAGCAGCGGTTCTCGTGAGTTATCGTTTCCGGAGTTCTCTCCAGCACTGTTGATCGAAACCAACTCGACCGGTGAATTGCCGCCGCCCACGAAGACATCGAAGCCGCCTGTGTCGTCGACGCTGCCCGTCGCGTCACTGACGAGTCCGTTGTTGGACGTTACGAATGCAACCAAGCCGCCGCTGAGGTTGGTTGAAAAATCAAACGTTGTGCCACTGGTAAATCCCGTGCCTGATCCTGTGCCATCGACGTTGATCCGAGTCACCGGGCCGCCATCGACACTGGCCCGATACAAATCGCCACCAAAACCATTGGTGTCGATGATTGCGGGGTCGTCGACCAACATGTCGACCGCAAAGCTAGTGAAGATCACAAATTTGCCGTCACCACTGATCACCGGTCGGTTCGAAGGACCCTCCACCACGCCCGCCGCCGTTAAGTCCGTGCCGATGCTCAACAGCGTCGTTGAGGTCTCGCCGGCACCACTCTCGTCAAAGATTCCGTCCCCATCGGCGTCCCGATCACGAATATACACGTTGGGGACCACATCGATGACGGTACCTTTGACAAGGTCGGTCGAGTTGCTGACGAAAGCGACATAGCGTCCATCATCACTGATCGCGGGATCGAACGAGCCTGATGGGCTGCAACCGACACTCGCTTCGCAAATGCTGCTGTCGGTGCCCTCCGCGTTAACACTGATCATTGTCGTTGTCCCTAGCAATAGATCACGCAGGAAAACATCTTGGCGATCGTTGGTGTCGGTAGGGACCAAGTCCGATGCATAGCTTTGGAACGCAATGAAGCGGCCATTTGCATTGATCACCGGGTTACTTGAATAGTCATTCGCTGCGACCGGTGAACTAGGCGGAGGCGTGACGCTAACTAAATCGACCGCCAGTAGACGCCGGTCTTCGAGTTGTTCAAGACAAGGCAGGAATCGCCGATGCAAATCACGGCGAAGCTTACTCGCTCGCAACTGCCTGTATGTTCGGTTGGAATGGACACGTGAGAGGTCGAGCTGCGTAGCCATGATCGGTGCTCCCCGATGCATCAACATGCGAGAGGACTGCCGAGTCATGGAAGCCGAAGACGCGATGCCGATTTTGTTTCGGAACCTCGCGCGATGGTGAAGCGAATCTCACCGCGTGGAATCAGTTACTGTCTGTTTCGATTGAATCCTTGCTAAAGATGTTTCTTGGTTGGGTTGCGAGAGGACATTGGGAATTGGGTATTGGCTGCCGCGATCCCCCCGATGGTTCCCGCTGTGTTCATTCTCGGGCCACCACGAGTGAAATGCAACGAAGAAATTTATTCCGCAATCATCGGTGGCGCCGTGGATCGCGGAACCGTATGGAGGGTTCCGCCGAATGAAAGACGAGCTTTTAGAGGATTTGGCCGGAGATTTACGGGGTCTGGGCGGCTTCAGCATGATTCCGCTGTCGAGCATTTGGGGAGAGACAGGTTTCGCGTGCAAAGGGGCAAAAATGAACCGTGTTGTCCCCATCATTGCGGTGGCTGCATTAAGATTGTCAGCACGACACACGGGAATCTAGTTTTTTGTTTATCGGGAGTGCTCCACTTTGTTTCGATCGGTTTTGTTTTGCGTTGTGATCTTGGGATGGGCAGTAAGCGGGGCGAGTTCAGCGGTTCACGCGGCTGATAAACCGCTAAACGTGTTGTTTATTGCGATTGATGATTTGCGACCAGAACTTGGCTGTTACGGCGTCTCGGATGCTCAATCGCCATGCTTGGATGACTTTGCTGCGACATCAGTGCGGTTTAACAACCATTTTGTGCAAGTACCGACTTGTGGTGCGTCTCGGTATGCATTGTTGACCGGACGTAGTCCGCTTCGTTCCGGCGTCACGTCCAACAATGCCGCCCTCTATCAAGGCAAAGCCAAACTGAGCGACGTCCCACAGAGCGGTGCCCAATCGATGCCCGAGTTGTTTCGCCGCAGTGGTTATCAAACGGTGTGCATTGGCAAAATTTCACATACAGCCGACGGCCGCGTCTACGAATACAACGGCAAAGGCGATGGCCGCGATGAAGTGCCTTTGGCCTGGGACAAATTGGCGACGCCGCTGGGGGCATGGCAGCGAGGGTGGGGCGTGTTCTTTGCCTATCCCAACGGAGTTCATCGCGAAGACGGTCAGGGACACCAGGATTTAATGGATTTCACGGTGACCAAGGACACCGATCTTCCCGATGGGTTGATGGCCCAATCGGCAATCGAGTTTCTTAAACAGCAAAGTGATGACGACGCCCCCTTTTTTCTTGGGCTGGGGTTCTTCAAACCGCATTTGCCGTTTGTTGCACCCAAGCAGGACTGGGATGCGTTCGAAAACAGCGATATTGAAATTGCCGAGGAGCAACAGAAACCCGAGACGGCATATTGGCATCGCAGTGGCGAGTTTTACAGATACGACGCTCCTTTCGAAAAACAGCATCCGTTGTCGATCGATGCCCAGCGTGATGCGCGTCGCGGCTATCTAGCGTGCGTGCGATACGCCGATCGGCAGGTAGGCAAGGTGCTCGATACGCTGCAGCAAACCGGGTTGGCCGACAACACGGTGGTCGTGGTTTGGGGGGACCATGGTTGGCATTTGGGTGACCAGCAGATCTGGGGCAAACATTCGCCGCTGGAACGGGCGTTACGCAGCGTGTTGATGATCCGTGTTCCCGGTGTCTCGAAACCTGGTTTGGTTTCGCACGCCTTGGTCGAAACGCTCGACCTGTATCCAACGCTAATCGATGTTTGCAATCCAAGCTTCCAGCAAACGCATCTTCCCTTGGATGGAAAAAGTTTGATCTCGGTTATTCGTGGCGACACCGACTCGGTGCGGGACGCATCGCTAAGTTATTGGAACAACGCGATTTCGGTACGGACATTGGACCGTCGTTTGATTGCCAAACAGGTGGGAGGCGAGTTTCGATCGATCGAGCTGTATCCAATCGACCGCGACGTGTTGGGACCAAATTTGGCAGACGACCAACCCGGCAAAGTCAAAGAAATGTTAGAACTGTTTGAACGACAATCCGAAAAGAAGTAAACGCGGGTCGGAGCGAACGTGCTGGGCTGATGCGTTCTGGGCTGATGCGTTCTGGGGCTCAGTCGGATGGAAGCGGCATCGATTGTCGGCTAAGATTGAGGCGTTGGTCTCCAACAGATCGATATTCCGATCGAGACGCGATGCATTTTCGTCGCAAGTCGGCGGGAGAGCCCGAGCGGCAGATCTCGGTCGTTTTCGGTTATTGTTCAAGCAAGCATTGGTCTAATCAAGATCGTTTCAATCGCAAAGGATGTCATGACGCGGGAAGCCTATCATACCTCTCGTCGTCTACGGGAAAACATCGAACAGGTCGTGTTCGGTAAATCCGAAGTGGTGCAAATGTTGGTGGTCGCATTGTTGGCCGGCGAACATATCCTGCTCGAAGATGTTCCGGGTGTCGGCAAAACATTGGCGGCAAAAGCATTGGCACATTCGATCGACGGAAAATTCAATCGACTGCAATTCACCCCCGATTTGTTGCCTAGTGACATCACCGGCAGCATGGTGTATCGCAGTGACCGGCGTGAATTCGAGTTTCACCCTGGACCGATTTTCGCCAACGTCGTTTTGGCAGACGAAATCAATCGTGCTCCGCCGCGAACCCAATCCGCACTGCTCGAAGCGATGAGCGAAGGCAGCGTGTCGATCGATGGGGTGACGCACCCCTTGCCGCAACCGTTCATTGTCGTGGCAACGCAGAACCCATTCGAATTCGAAGGCACTTATGCGTTGCCCGAGAGCCAGCTCGACCGCTTTCTGTTGCGAACGTCGATCGGATATGCCGACCGTCACTGGGAACGCGAAGTTTTGGTCACGCATCGCAGTGGTGAACCGGTCAATCAATTGCAATCCGTTGCAACGTTGCAGGCGATTCGCGATGCTCAGGCCGAAGTCCGCGAAGTGGTCTTTGAAGAGTCGCTTGTCAATTACTTGTTGGACATCGTCGAAGCCACACGGTCGCATTCTGAATTCGAGTACGGCGTCAGCACTCGCGGAGCGCTTAGTTTTTATCGAGGATGCCAAGCTCGGGCGCTCTCGGAATTGCGTGACTTTGTCACTCCCGATGATATCAAAGCACTCGCAGTCGCGACCCTGTCGCACCGAGTGGTTCACGACAGCGTATTCCAGGGGCCGACTCGACATTTGGTCGAAGAGCAAATTGCGTCGATCTTGGAACAGGTCGAGGTGCCCGTGTAGTGTCCCGGCGGTTGGCGTAAACATTTTGATGGTTCCAACTCGGTTTTCTTAATGCAGCTTCGCAACGAATCACTGAATTCACCGTACTACACTCGCAAAGTACGGTTGACGCGATTGGGACTGCATTTTTTGTTCGTCAGTACGTTTGCGATGCTAGGCGGTGCGCTTCGCGGATTCAATCTGTTGCTGGTGGTCGCCGGCCTGTTGGTGGGGGCTTTGTTCATCCAGTGGCGATGGTCACGCGGGGCCGTGATGGCACTTTCGCTTCGCCGACGATTGCCCTCCGAAGCGTATGTGGGCAAACCTTTCGCGGTCGATTTCGAGGTCACCAACCATAGTCGCTGGATGACGTTGTGGTTGTTGCGTGTCGAGGACCGTGTCGAGTCGCATTCGTTTTCGTCGGGGCGACAAGCCGACGGCGATACACGGATCGTGACGATCCGGCAAATTGGTCCAGGCAGCAGTGAATCATGTACCACCTATGGGGTGCCGCAAAACCGTGGCACGCTGACCTTGGGACCGCTGCGTGTGGTCAGCTCGTTTCCACTGGATTTATTAACCGCTCGTGTGGTCAATACCGAACCGGCGACGTTGGATGTCTATCCCAAATTGTTGACGCTCAATCGAGGGTGGCAGCGGGTCGTGTCGGGGCGAAACGATGGCGTTTCGGGTTCGACCGATCGGACGGGGCCCAACGAGGGCGAATTTTATGGGCTGCGGCCTTACCGCGACGGCGACACGCTACGTAAGATTCACTGGCGGACCTCCGCACGATTGGATCACCCCGTCGTTGCTCAGTACGAGCAATCACGCCGCTACGAGTTGTGTTTGATGGTCGACGCTTTTCTAGAATCGTCGTCGGCGGCGAACGACTTGGTGGAACAGGCGATTAGTGCCACCGCGACGATCGCGTTGCAGTTGGCCGGAAACAACGCGAGTCGAATTGTGGTCGCTGCCGCAGGGGACGAAGCGATGGCGACCTTGGCCAGCGGATCGCCGGATAACAAACGCAAGGTGTTGTCGTTGTTGTCGCGAGTCAAATTGAGTCAATCGCCTGATTTGTTGGGAGCGTTTGAACAGTCCGCCTCGCTTAGCGGTCGTGCTCAAGATGTCGTGATGCTAAGCCCACGCTCGATGCAGGAGGCGATCCAGGGCGTGGACCCAAAACTACGCAAACGCTTGGACGATTCAGTACGACGGGGCCGGTTACGGTGGCTGGATTTGTCATCACCGGCAGGAAGCCATTGGTTCGAAACCGCGGAGTGAGCCGGCTGGTTTGCTAAACACACCGTAAAACTTGCTAGACAGTACAATGATGGGAAACCATCGCTTCGATCGGCAAGCGAAAATTGAGTTGGGCGAAGATTTATGACATCGGTAATTTCTGCGATTACGAAAGAGAGTGAGACGGAGGTCGATGGCCGCGTGAAGCTGTGCTTTGCGATTCTCTCCTGTCTGGGGGGGATGACGCTTGCGGGCGATCCCGATTCGCAAACGTTTGCCTTGATCGCGATTTTCTTCGCAATCTTTGGCTATGTGTTCGTCGATTGGTTAGCCTTTTTTTCGCTTCCATCGCTGATTGCTTACCTGGCGATGGTCGCGGCGGCGATTTATTGCGTGGCCGATTTTGTCGTCTACGACCCCAACACGCGGACGCGGTTTTCGTTCGATTTGTATCAAGCCGGAGATCGGCATCTCGTTGCGGTATCGCAGTTGTTGGTGTTGGTTCAATCCATCTTGATGTTGCAAGTCAAAACGCGGCGGGTGTGCGAGCAGTTGTGTGTGTTTTGTTTGCTTGAATTGATCGTGGCTGCGGTCTTTAACAATGCGATCACGTTTGGTTTGTTGTTGGTGCCGATTGGGTTTGTCGCCGCTTACGGACTAGCGCTGCTGTCGGGTGTTTCACCGCTTGACGCCACTCCGTTCGGTGCGAGTTCCCGCGCTGTCGGCGCTGGGGGAATGGGGGCTGGGGGTAGGGACACGCTGCCGCATGACGATTCACGATCGCGGCACCGCGATCACGCGGCACCCTCGAATGCCAAGAGCATGTATCGCACGATTCTGGTGCTTGTCGTTCCCGCCGTACTGATCGTCGGAGCGACTTTCTTTTATGCGATTCCACGGACAACCGAATCAGCCAAGATGGGGCACAATGGCCGCACGTTGGTCGGCTTTAGCGAGACGGTGCGGTTGAAGCAGTTTGGCCAGATGCTAAAGAGCAATGAAATCGCGCTGCGGGTATGGATGACCGATCGAGCCACGGCCAAACCGTATCATGCGATTGGCGGGTTGTATCTGCGAGGCCGTACGCTCGAGCGTTATCATACCCACGATGACGACGGCGAGTTGATTGCGGATTGGTCGGCATTGCCAGGTGGGGTGATTAGCAATTCGCAATTGTTGCCGATGGAATTCTTTCCAGAGCGAAGTAGTGATCGCAATTTCTATGATGCAGTCAACGTGCAGGTAGATTGCAAATCGATGTACAGCGATTCATTGTTTGCCATCGCCCCCTATTACCGCATCGACACAAAGAAAGAGGTGGTGCATCAGGTCGAGCGTTGGACGCTGCGGCGTCGTGAGGCGAGTGAGTGGAACCGTCCTCCGATTCAATATTCGTTTGGCACCAATTCGCTTCGAGACGGGGTGCAATCGGAATTGATCGCTCGTTTTGCTCCGGGCGAAGTCGCGTTGGTTTCGAAGATTGCCGAAGTCCGCAACAACGGGCCTGCGATGCGTCCGAACGAGAAAAAGAACAATCCGGAGCGTGAATTTCGCCAAGACTATCGCCGTGAACTGCTGCGGTTTAACGAGCGACGAATGCCAACGATCAAGTTGATGGCCGATGCGCTCGCTAGCAGTATCCCTGAGAAAGAGCGGGGGCCGATGGCGTTGGCGAGGCTTTACGAAGAATTTCTGCATTCGCGTGGCGGGTTCCAGTACACCTTAAATCTGGATGCGGTGAAATCTTACAACGTTGATCCGATCGAAAAATTTGTCGCCAAAGATCGTCGAGGTCATTGCCAGTATTTTGCCTCCGCACTTGCGATGATGCTGCGTAGTCAAGGCATTCCCGCTCGCTTGGTTGTTGGTTACCGGACCGACGATCTGAACGAGCTCGGACACTATTACGTGGCCCGTCAATCACATGCCCATGCTTGGGTGGAAGCCTTGATCGACGAGCAAGATCTTGATCACGTGGTCTATGGACAACCCAAAGCGAATCAATATTGGATGCGTTTAGATCCGACCCCGGGCGGAACGAATTCCGAGGGGAACACTCAAGGCGTCGGCAGCGTCATCGATTTGGCCCAGACGCTGTGGAAAGGTTACGTCGTCGACGTGAACTCTAGTGACAATACGAATTCGAGCGGCGGATCGTCAGCGATCACTCCCATTGCTCAATCGAGAACGTTGTTGGCGACTTGGCTGAAAAACATCATGGACCAAGTCCAAGCAGGACAGCTTGGGGGTGGAGCGCTTTCGGCGCACCGAGATTTTTCGTGGATTGCCGCGGTGTTCGGAGTGATCGTTACGTTGGGGATATTCGGATCGATCCGTATTTTCTCTGAACTGCTGCAGCGGGCGAAAACGGATTCGACGCCTTCGCGGACGCGGCCGACGGTTGCGTTTTATGCCGAGACGCTTGATTGTTTGACGCGTTGTGGACTCCATCGAGACAACGCTCAAACACCTGCGGAATTTGCGGTGATTGCTGAAAATGAGTTGAATTCGCCGAGGCTTCGAGCCGATTTCTCAGCGACTTCGCCGCCCCGTTCCCCCCTGCGTATCTTGACGGATGCATTCTATCGACTACGTTTCGGGCCAAACACGGCAAGAGTCCCCGGTGAAGCCGATGTGGATCCGCAAACGATCCAGCACGCGTTGGACGAACTCAAGCTGCAAGTGCAGGCTCGGATGTCGAATCCTACCGTTGGCAAACCTGCCCCACCCCATTCGACCGAAACGAAAGTGAACGCATCGTGATCGTAGCCATCGATGGCCCAGCTGGAGCTGGAAAAAGTAGTATTGCCCGCCAAGTTGCCCAGGAACTGAAATTCGATTTTCTCGATACCGGTGCTCTGTATCGAGCGGTGACGCTCGCCACGATCCGGGCTCAGGTGGATTTCGACGACACGCCGGCGCTGGTGCAAGTCGCTCGCGAAGTCGATTTGCAGTGGGATGGCGATACCATCTTGCTCAATGGGGACGATGTTTCTAGCGAGATTCGTTCTCCCACCGTCACCGACGCGATTCGCTACTTGGCGGATGAACCACAGATTCGTCGACAATTGTCGGCCCAACAGCAGCGTATCGCCGCGGGCCGCAACATCGTTACCGAAGGACGTGATCAAGGCGCGGAAGTGTTCCCCGAGGCGGAATGTAAGTTCTTTTTGACCGCGTCGCCCGAGGAGCGAGCGAGACGCCGCGTCGAGCAACTGAAAAGCGAAGGCCGGCATATGTCGTTCGAACAAGTGCTGGCGGCACAAAATAAGCGTGACCTCGAGGACGAGTCTCGCCCTGTGGGACGTCTGCGAGCCGCCGATGATGCGATTGTGCTAAACACCGACGGCATGACCCCCGAAGAGGTTTTAGCGTGGGTGCTGCAACGCATTCGCGAGAAGATGGAAAAAAGCCAACCGCAGTGATCCCCAACGCCATCTACTTTGGTAGCACTCGCGGCGTTTCGCTAGGATTGACACATCCCGCTGCGTGAAACTTTGTTTCACAGCATTTCTATTGACTTTGAAATGCGTGCCACGGTATCAGAGCGTTCATGAACCTCTCCGAAGCGATCACCGTGCGTCGTCCCCAGCGATGGGACAAGCCAATGGATGCGTCGATGAATGACGCCGATGTGGCTTGGTTGCGCTCGCGCGATCCGTTTGCCTCGATGGATCCGAAGTCGTTCCCGCGAACCACCCCGCTGGAGGGCATTCTGCGCAACGATTGCCGCTTGATTCGTTGCGAAGCGGGAGAGGTCTTGGTCCGCGAAGGTGACTACGGCAACAGCGCGTTCTTGGTGCTTGCCGGCAGCGTCAGCGTGATGGTCGATTCGCTCTCACCCGAGCAGCTTGGACGCACCCCCAAAGAAAAACTAAGTTGGCCCGAGGCACTTCGGCGATTCCTGTTCCGCAGTCCGGTGCCCGAAGCACGCGAACCGTCGCAAGTGGTTCCGCTGCGAACCAATTCATCCGGAACGATTCGCACGTTGGATGATCGACAAGCGATCTTCTTGCAAGACTTTGACCTGGTGATGCGTGATTATGAGCACGTCTCACTCGGCCCCGGCGAACTGTTTGGCGAAGTCGCTGCGATGTATCGTTCGCCACGCACAGCGACTGTGATTGCGGAAAACGAAGCCACGCTACTGGAGATTCGTTGGCAAGGTTTGCGGATGTTTCGCCGCGATCAAGTGTTTGCTGATACGCTCGACGCGCACTATCGCGAGCAATGGTTGCCGGTTCATTTGCGAGAAATTCCGCTGCTTCGCTATCTGCCCGAAGCCAATCTGCAGCGTGTCGTTGATGCGACGGGGCTGCATTCCTATGGCCGGATGGAATGGGACAACGACTACAAACGGCAACGGAAATTGCCGCTGGCGGAACAGATCGGGGCGGAACCGGTGGTGGCCGAAGAAGGGCGTTTGCCAACCGATTTGATTGTCGTTCGCAGTGGCTTTGGACGGTTGTCGCAGCATTACGGGGCATCGCATCGCACGACCGCGTATTTGGGCAAAGGGCATCTGTTTGGTTTTGAAGAGCTCGCCTACAACTCGCTGCGTGATGAAAATTTGCCGCCCAAAACGCTGCAGCATTCGCTTCGCGCCGTTGGGTTTCTTGACACGCTGTCGATTCCAGCGGAGGTGTTCGCCGAAGCCGTTTTGCCGCATGTACGTCGCAGTGAATTGCCGGACGACATTGCGAAACTGGTCACACGCCGCGACCAAACTATTACGGCGGCTGAAAACGCTGAACGACGAACGCAAGCACGTTTGCCGCAATCCAAACGTGACGGAGGCAGCGATTTGCCGATCGTCACGGGAACAGGGTTCCAGCAAACCGAATTGCTCGAGTTCGTCGTTCAGAATCGATTGAATAACGGCCAACAAGCGATGGTCATCGATCTGAATCGCTGTACCCGATGTGACGATTGTGTCAAAGCATGCGCCAGCGTAAACGATGGCAACCCACGTTTCGCCCGGCAAGGTTTAATCCATGACCGTTTGCAGTTTGTGCAAGCGTGTATGCATTGTGAGGATCCGGTTTGCATGATCGGGTGCCCCACCGGATCGATCGCACGTGACGTGGACACGGGTGTGGTGATGATCCATGAACCAATTTGCATTGGCTGTGGCACTTGTGCCAACGCATGCCCTTATCAAAACATCCACATGGCAAGTATTCGCGATCGCAGCGGAAAACCGTACTGCGATTCTGCGAGCGGCAAACCGATCACTAAGGCGACAAAATGTGATTTGTGTAGCACGCAGCCCAATGGGCCCGCGTGTGCCTCGGCATGTCCGCATGACGCCTTAGTGCGAATCAATTTGACCGAGTCGGCACCGCTTTCACAGTGGCTCGATCGCCGGAGTTAGCACGTATGAAACCGATTCACTTTCGCACACGACGACGGCTCTCTGTGCTGGTCACATTGATCGCGATCGCGATCGTTGTGATCGTCAGTCGTTGGCAACAGGACCGGCTTGGGCACGCCAGCTACTTTACGGGATTCACGCTGCTGGCGACACTTTGTCTGTTGATGCTGTTGGGCGTCCGCCGGCGATTGCCGGTATTGCCGCTGGGTAACGTGAGCACGTGGACTCAGATCCATCTGTATAGCGGAATTTTCGCTGCGGGGGTGTATGCCGTTCATGTTCCCGCACTTATCGCCGGAGGCCAATTTGAATGCACATTGTCGATTCTGTTTTTGCTGGTGTCAGGGAGTGGTTTTTACGGCCTGTACGCAAGTCGTACGGTGCCGCGTCGATTGACCGCGGTGCCGGGCGAATTTCGTTTCGAGCAGATCCCATGGTACCGCAACGAAATTGCGGCGGCCGCAGGTCGGTTGCTCGATGGGGCCAGCGAAGAGGCAGCGATGGCGGTGCTGAATGCGTTTTATCGCAAGGTGCTGAATCCCTTTTTTGCTTCGTCGCCCACGTTTGCTTATGTGATGATTCCGACCGGGCACCGGCGACGTCGATTGTTGTCGGGTTTGCAAGAGCTGGATCGTTACTTGGAACAAGAATCACGATCCACCGCCGGTCAATTCGCCGCGCTCGTTCGCAAACGCGATGATTTGGATTATCAGTACGCGTTACAGTTCCGTTTGCGTTTGTGGGTAGTGGTGCACAGCGTGCTTTCGTTGCTGTTGTTTGGCGGTGCAATCATTCACGCCGCAGTGGCGTTGCGGTTTACGATGTAACCGAGCGCCGCCCCCCCGATTCCCAGTCGGCGTGTTGATGTGATTGATCACCCCTGTTCGCCCGACGATTCACCCCGCTCACGACGTTCCCCACGATGCCTCGCGAAAACGTTCACCTGCCGCCGCCGCCCGCAATCGACCGTCCTGGGGATCGATGGGTCTGTGGCGTTCATGCATCGGGAAAAAAATGTGCTGCGGGACCCACCGGACTGGGAACGTGCCCGTTGTCTGAACCGTGTTGTCCACGCCGCACGTGGTTGGGACGCCGCAAGGCGGTTGGGTTAGTGGTGATGGGGATCGCCGTTGCGGCACTGTTTCTGTACAGCCGCGAAGGCTACGTGTCGCAGTTTTTTAAACCAGGCGAATTGACGACGCCGCATGCCCAGATCTTGGCTGGCACGCTAAACGAAAAACGCTGCGCCGCCTGTCATACCGAAGCGTCGATGTCGCCACAATCGTGGTTCGCACGCGGCGGTGTCGGACACGATCATGTTTCGCAAACCGATCGCTGTCTGGATTGCCATCACAGCACGATTGATCGTCAATCGGCTCGCTTGGCTCACAACTTGCCCCGCGAAGCGCGGCAACAAATTCGATCTCTTGCGCTGCAATCCGCTTCGCAGACCCCGTCCAGTCTGGTTCGACATTCCGTCGCCACCCCCGGCGTGGATCCGGAACACGTACAGTGTGCTGCGTGTCATCGCGAGCATCGCGGCGCCGATGCGAATTTAATGATCATGACCGACGCCCAGTGCCAAACCTGTCACAGTCAGCAAATAGGCAGTTTCGCCGACTCGCATCCGCAATGGAGTGATTGGCCGTACGGACGAGGCGGCAGGATTGCATTTAACCATTCCTCGCATGCAATGAAGCACTTTCCGGCGACCCGCAATGGGGATGTCGCGACCGAGTTTCGTTGTTTGGATTGTCACGTCAAAGACGAGAATCACGAATTGAGTCGTGTGGTGCGATACGAGTTCGCGTGCCAATCGTGTCATGACGATGCGTTGCGTTTGGAATCGGATCATGGAATCGAGCTGTTTGCGCTGCCCACGATCCCCGAACCGCAAACGCATGAAATGGAATCATGGCCAGTTGCCGCCACGGGGTTTTATGACGGCACCGTCGCTCCGTTGTCGGAACTTTTTCTGCGTCACGATCCCGAGGTCGCTGCGGCGCTGCGAAAGATTGAATCACGAGACTTTAGCCGCGTTAACGCCAACTCGCGTGATCAGCCGGCTGCGGCCACCACGATTGCGGCGGCACATCGTCGTTTGCTTGCCGATGTGGCTCGGAAAGGACAGGCTGCGATGATTGAGCGTGCCGAGGCCTCTGCGGTCTCGTCTACGGCACTGACAAACGTGATCCGCTCGATCCCACCGCAAATGTTGTCCGACACTTATCGCATGTGGTTTTTGAACCGCGTGGACCCATTGGCAAATTCGGTCCCCCGTCAGCGAACAAAACAGGTGTTCCGGACCGTCGCCGCACAACACCAACGCCCTCAGGGCGATCCGTTAGCTGGCAACCCCGCATCCTCGCCCGGCGACGATCTGTTGCTTGCAGACGAATCGGGGAGCGATGGCTCGCTGCTCGGAGGTGACGACTTGTTGGAAGACGACTTGCTCGGTGGGGATTTGCTCGGTGGAGGTGATGATGATCTGCTTGGTGAGGACCTGCATGCCGAGGATCCTTTAGCGGTCGATGCGGATACGCCCAGTCGAGGTTCTCAGGAGGGTGGCGATCGTTTTGATCCCGACCGCATGTTGATCGCAGGCGGGTGGTACCGCGACGAGTTAAAGATGGCGATTGTGTACCGCGGCAGCGGGCATGCTGATCCCGTGGTGCGTTCGGCCATCGAATCGCTGGCGACGCTACCTGCAAACGATCCGATTCGTCAACGGATGCTTGCCAATCGCACGGTGGCCGCATGTATCGGCTGTCATCCGGCGGCCTCCGACGGCGTCGGGAATTGGACCAGTCCACCGCTGGTGGGCCAGGGGCGGACGTTTACCAAGTTCTCGCACCGGCCGCACATGAACATCGCCGGATTGACCGACTGTGTGCACTGTCACCGCGTGGGGCAGGATGACCACGATTTCGAACCGCTCAAGCTCGAGTCCTGTGCAACGTGTCATACCAGCCACGGTGCAGGCGAATCGTGCACGAAATGCCACCGCTACCACGTCGATTCGTTCTAGCCATCGTGGGATAGGCTTCTAGCCTGTCATCAAGAGCAATCGTCTTCCGTAGCGAAAGTCGCGAAGACTTTCGTCCGTAGTCGCGAAGGCCGGATCAACCCGCAGTAGCGGCGTCGATCCGGCATGAGTCGCTCGGGATGGTGAATACGTTGCCCGAAACCTGCTCTGCTTCGTTCCCAGTCTACGGTTCATCACGCGTGAATCGAATGCGATCCATCACAGGCTGGCAGTCTGTGCTACGCAGGGTAAAGCTCGTTGATCGGACCACCACGGTCGGCGATATCGGTTTCCGCCAAGAATAATTGGCCGGCATTAGGACACTTTGCCTTGGCTTCGGGGGCCATGTTCTCGACCGCGGTCGTGATCACCAATTGGATCTTGCCGTCGTGCCGCACCAGTGCGGGACAAGTGTTCTGTGGTGACCCCGGAGTTTGCCACTCACACACAAGGTCGCCCGAGGCGAGGTCGTACATACGAGTCGTTCCGAAATCGGCGACGTCCGGCAAGAACATCGAAACGATCACGTGTTTGCCATCAGGCGTCAGAATCGCTCCGTCTGGGACCGCGGGATCGTCGGTCAAGTCGATGACAACGGTCGGCTCGCCGAGCGCCGCAGCGTCAATGTCCAAGCTGTAGCGAACGATTTGGCGAGTCGGTGAATCGATGTCATACAGATGGAGTGTGCCGTCGTCGCTTTTGACAATCGATTTACCGTTACTGCAAATTTGGTCGTCTCGCAACCGAATCAATTTCGAATCGCGGCCTCGATACAGATACAAGCCTGCTTTTTTGGTGGCAAATTCCAGGTCTTTGGTTCCAAACACCAAGTTGTTTTCATAAAAAGTGCCGTCATTGATGATCGTGTTGGTCACGTCACTATCGATCCCCTCTTGAAACGCTTCGAACGTGCCGGTCGCGGTGTCAAAGAAACCGAGCGAACGCTCGCAACCGACCAGGAATCGGTTCGCGGTCGTACAGGGAAACGCAAACCCCGGTCGTCCCGGTAGATCAAACGATTGGTTGGTTTGCGTCGCCAGATCGTACAGATTCAGCGATCCCTGCGTCGCATCGGCACCGTGTTGAATTCCGACCCACGAGAATTGACTGTCGCGCAGCGCGAATGGGCCTTCGGGCAAAAATCGCAATGCATCGGTCGTCGGAGCGCTCAGTGCGGTAGCTTGGCGAGTTTCAGGCATGATGGATGACTTGGGGTTTGCGGTGGATGATGGATTCAGCGCGGATCGTTCCATGATCCGGTTGATCGCATAGTGTGCCATTTTCTTGCTGGCGAAGAAACCAGGCCGATTCGCGAGAATGGTGACATACTCTATGATGCCTCAAGTAGAAGACACCCCTATTGCAATTCATCCTGTTGCGAACCGCGGCACGGATTCGGTATCGATTCGAGGAAGACATGACGATGTCATTGAGCATCATGCGGCGATTTACGTTCTGTGCCGGCCACCGCTTGGTCGGTCACGAAGGCAAATGCCAAAACCTGCACGGACACAACTATGTGGTCGAAATCTATGTCACCGGTCACGAGCAGGACTCCGTCGGCCGTATCCTCGATTTCAAACTGCTCAAAGAGCGATGCAAAGGATGGTTGGACGAAAATTGGGACCATTCATTCATTCTGTGGGACCAGGACGAGAATGGGCTCGCCGCGATCCGCTCGTCCGAACCGCATCGCATTTATGAGTTGGCGTCCAACCCGACTGCCGAAAATATGGCGCTGCACCTATTGAACGAAGTCTGCCCCAGAATCCTGGCGGGGACTGGCGCCTCGGCCTTCAAAGTCCGCTTGTGGGAAAGTGAAGAAACGTGTGCCGAAGTGGAATTGGACGCTTAGAAAAAGAATACGGCTAATCCCGCCGAGTGGACTCTTGGGAATTAGCCGCTAAGTGAACTGATCTCGTCATGAAGTAGCCGGATCGTCAGAAGGCGTTGACGTTGCTGGTCACCCCTTTGCGAGTACTCACCGTCTTAGGCTTAAAGTCTGCCTGTGAGGGGATATCCCCTTGGTTTTTCAGCGTGCTGAAGACTGTGTGATTACCATCTTTCAAATTCTTGAATTCCGTTGACTCGCCAGGATTCAAAATGCGTCCTCCCAGTTTGACAAATTTGTCTGGGGTTGCATTTTTCAGAGCGTCGCTCGGGTCGACTGTCACGTACGCGATCTGACCGCTGCCGTTATGGAAGCGGATTTTTCCGAGCTCTTTACTTCCACCGCCGCCAGCGGTTGCAACCGAGGGGACAGCGAAAGCGATCAACGCAGCAAGGCATAGCTTATACATTTGTGAACTCTTTGTTGTTTTGTGAACCATGGATGGAAACTAGCAGTAAACTCGATGAGGGGCACCAAGGTTGCGTTGTGAATTTGTTCGCTCGACTTTGTTGCTAGGGGTGTCAAAACACAGTGTTAACGAACTTGAGTAGCGGCCAACGAAACTCACGCGGCATCGATGGTGGTACAGAATTCAGGCCGGTGCAAACTCCTTTCAAAACGGTCGGGGGTGGGGAGGATGGGAGAGGTCGGTTGGAAGGGGCGAGGTGAAGGGCGGAATCGCGTCTGAACGTCCAAACATTAATGTCCAAATACTTCATTGACGGGTTCGTGTCCGTAGCGAGAACACAAGGCACCGATCAAATTTGCATCGGTTGACTCGGTCAAAAATTTGACGGCTCCGTCGGAAAACGCGACCTGTGCTCCGCCCGGGTGAAAGCTAAAGATCTCGCCGCTGTTGTCGATATTGATGCCACCGTTGTCGTGCGAGATTGTGTTGCGTCCATCTGCCCACAAGCCATACGCCTCGGGAAGCCGGTCGACGACTTCGCCCAAGAAGATCGTGTAACTTGTGCCGTCGATAATTTCGGGTAGCGAGACGGGATTCAAACGCTTGGGCGTCGAGGAGATCAAAACTCCGTTGTTCAAGTCGATACCCGGCTGAGCTCGCTCGGACGCTAGTGCACTGCCCATCACTGCGGCGTAATCGGTATCGCCCGGATTGTCGACGATCGACGAGGGGCAGCGAAATGTGGGAATAATCGTGGCGGCAAGTTCTGCATTCCGCGGGTAGGCATCCCAGACAAGTTTGCGATCGTACGACTCGGCAATCGCCGATTGTTCGATGTGAGGCAAAATCGCGGAACACCACGACTGATTGCGTTGCTGTAAGCGATCATTTCCAAGTGGCAGCGTGTTGAACGTTGCATGGAATTGGTGCAACCCGAGCGCCTGTTGATGCAAATGATTCGAGCACTGTGTACGCCGGGCCGCCTCGCGTGCTGCTTGAACACCAGACATGCTGAGCGATAAAAGGACACCTATAATGCTGATCACGACCAGCAGCTCGACCAGGGTAAATCCAGCCCGACAGCGCGTCGCAACGACGCGGTATCCGCTTGGATTGTCCCGCGTATTGGGTGACGAAAAGTTGGACGTTCTGGGTGCCATGCTTGCTAGACGCGTGCTGCGTCTCTCCGTGCGTTGTCCCCGATCGGTCCCCCGCTGGCGTGCCTGTGGGGGTGACGTTGTACCTCTGTAAGTTGTATCGTGGGTGCTCGAGATGGCAAGTCAACGATCGAACAAATTTCTATTGTTCGAAGCAAACGGCCTAAGAATTTGCGGTTCTGATCAAGTGTGGAGATCCGCGAACGGGGGCGCATGATTTGCTACGATCATTTGCTAGTAAACGAGGGGGGGCCGAACCGGGGCGGGGTAACGCAAACACCGTGTTCGACGCTCTCAAACATCGTTTTGCCCACTGCACGGGATCATCGTGTGCTGGGCTTTCTCGAGGACGCGAGAGAGTAACGAAATCGCGATTGCACCGCCCAATTTTTGTCGCGATTCGCATTCGTTTCGCAAATCCGTACAATGCATGTTCAAAATTCACCGCCGAGCTCGATAGGATCGAATGACTTCTCACGCCCCCAAAACGAGTCTTGAGTTTCGAGGTTCGCCACTGATCATTGGCGAAGTGCTGCTCGATCATTTCCCCGACGGACGCAGTATCCTTGGCGGGGCTCCCTTTAATGTGGCATGGAATCTGCAGGGGTTGGGCCGCAAACCGATGTTTGTTTCGTCGGTGGGCGATGATCCTGAGGGAAAACAGATCCGCGAGCGGATGGCAGATTGGGGAATGAAATTGGATGGATTGCAGACCAACCCGCAACATCAAACGGGAGCCGTCCAGGTCACGCTCGAAAATGGCCAACCGTCATACGACATTGTTTACCCACGCGCTTACGACTTTATTGAGCCTCCGCAGGTGAGTTCAGCAACCGCTGGCACCAGCGGGCAAGAAGCGGGGGCATCGTTATCGATCGACGATGCACATTCCATTTTCTATCACGGCACATTGGCGTGGCGAGCGCCTCAGACACGTGACACGCTGAAGTACTGGATCGCAAACTCAACCGCGTCGCGGTTCGTGGATATCAATATTCGCGAGCCTTGGTTTGATTCGAAGTGGTTGCCGGAACTGCTGAGCGGTGCGGATTTCATCAAGCTGAATGATGAAGAGTTGGCGGGGATTTCCGGCTTGCCGTGTTCGTCGGAAGACGAAGTTCGCCGCGCGGTCGAGAAAATCTCAGGTCAATACGGTAGTTCGGCGGTTTACTTTATTACCTGTGGATCTCGGGGGGCATACGCGATCACGCATGACTGTGCGTTTTTTGCAGCGGCGCCAAAACCGGAATCGATGGTCGATACTGTCGGGGCGGGCGATGGATTTGCGGCCGCCACGATCGATGGCATTTTGGCTGGGATCTCTTACCAACAAGTGATTGAACGTGCGGTACGTTTTGCGGCCCGTATCTGCGGTCTCCGCGGCGCCACGACCACCGATGAATCAGTTTACGAGCTCGATCAATGAGCCACGTGGCCCGGCGGTTAGCAACCGATAACAAACATCAAAACCAACCGAGCGGCTCACGCCGCTTCGCGACGAAAAAATAATCCCCAACGACATCATCGCCCCTTTTTTTAAGTTGTTCATTTCACTCCAACAGAAACGTCAAGGTTATGCCTGAAACGAAGACTGAAGAGCCTAGCGAAACTGCGAGTTCACGATCCCGCCGACTACTCGATCGAGAAAACGGGCTCAAGATCACATTGATCAGCTTACATGGTTTGATTCGTGCTCACGAACCCGAGCTTGGATGTGACGCGGACACCGGAGGTCAAGTCATTTACGTCCTCGAACTCGCTCGCGAGCTTGCTTCGCAGCCGCAGGTTCGCGAAGTGGAATTGTTGACGCGGCAAATTATTGACCCCAAAGTTTCGGATGATTATGCACAACTTGAAGAAGAGATCAGCGAAAATGCCAAACTGATTCGCATCCCGTTTGGGCCGCGACGCTATCTCAAGAAGGAAGCACTTTGGCCGTACGTGGACCATTTTGTGGACCAGACTTTGGTGCATTTTCGTCGCACCGGAATTCCGGACATCATTCACGGTCATTACGCTGACGCTGGACTCGCCGGAGCTCAATTGTCGCGGTTGCTGCATGTGCCATATATCTTCACCGGCCACTCGCTGGGTCGGGTCAAGCGGCAGCGATTGTCGTTAAACAAAGATAACCTCGAATCACTGGATCGGCGTTACAAGTTCTCGCTGCGGACCGAGGCAGAAGAGATTGCGTTAGAGACTGCGTCGATGGTCGTCACCAGTACGACGCAAGAGGTTCAGCAGCAATACGAGTTGTACGATCACTACGTCCCATCGCGGATGGAGGTCATTCCACCAGGCGTTGATCTGTCTCGCTTTGCGCCCCCCGCGGCCGATTGGCCGCGGCCTGCGATCGCTGATTCGCTGGACCATTTTTTGCGAGATCCGAACAAGCCCATGATTCTGACCATGGCGCGGCCGGACGAGCGTAAAAATCTAACCAAGCTGGTCGATGTGTATGGACAAAGCGAGCAGTTGCAAAAGCTCGCCAATCTCGTGCTGATCATGGGCTCGCGTGACGACATGTTGGACCTGCCCAAGGCTCAGCGTCGCGTGCTCGATAGTGTGCTGCACCGGATCGACAAACACGATCTGTATGGACGGGTAGCCTATCCGAAAACACACTCGCCAAGCGATGTGCCGGAACTGTATCGATTTGCGGCCCAGGGCAAAGGGGTGTTTATCAACCCCGCGTTGACGGAGCCGTTTGGTTTGACGTTGTTAGAGGCTGGCGCGACAGGGTTACCGATTGTGGCGACCAACGATGGCGGGCCTCGCGATATCATCGCGAATTGCAGTAATGGATTGCTGATTGACCCGCTCGACGACGAGATGATCGAAAAAGCGTTGCTGCGAACGTTGACCGAGCCGGATCAGTGGGAGGCTTGGTCCAAGGCGGGAATCGAAGGTACGCGTAAACATTATTCGTGGAGCAATCACGCGCACCGCTACCTGCGTGATTTGGACGATATTCTCGAGCATTCCTCGGTGCCCGCGCTGGTCAGCGCCCCACGGGCGCGTCGTTTGCCTGAATTTGACCGGTTGATCGTTACCGATTTGGACAATACGTTGTCGGGTGATAACGAGGCGCTTGCCGAATTTGCGGCGATGCTTGAGCAAAATGACCACATTGGGTTTGCCATCGCCACCGGCCGGCGGCTCGACAGTGCGATGGAATTGATCGAGCAGCTCGGGCTGCCACGTCCCGACGTGATCGATACTGACGCCGGAACGCAGTTGCATTACGGCAAAAAGTTGACTCCCGATCGCAGTTGGCGAAAGCAGATCGATTACGCCTGGAAGCCGGATGAAATTCGCAAGGTGTTGGATGAAATCCCAGGTTTATTTCGACAGGACGACTCGCATCAGTCCGAGTTCAAAATAAGCTACGAGATGGACACCAAGGTGGCGCCATCGACGATGCAGATCAAGAAACATCTGCGGTCCGCTGGATTACGTGCTAAGGTTCTGTTGTCATTGGGCATGTATCTTGACATTATCCCCGTCCGTGGCGGCAGCGAGATGACGATCCGCCATTTGATGTGGAAATGGGGCTTTTCGGCCGAGCATGTGTTGGTCGCTGGCGACAGCGGAAACGATGCTGGCATGCTGCAAGGCCGCAGTTTGGGGGTTGTTGTCGCCAATTACAGTCCTGAATTGAACCGACTTCGCAACCATCCTCGAATTTATTTTGCCGAACACTCGCACGCGCGAGGCATCATCGAAGGCATCGAGTATTACAACTTTTTAGAGAATATCGTAATTCCCAATGATCAGATCGAATCCTAAAGGAATCCGCAACGGCAGCATCGTGTCGCACGCCAGCGGACTCTCTTACGAAGCCGATCTCTCGTTACGACGCTTGTCGCCTCGGTTGCAAGCGTTTTGGGATAGCCGGGATGCCGATGAAGAGCTGCGTCACGAATTCGGACTGCGGCTGGTCGACAATTGGGAAGAACTCTTTGCGCTGTTGTATCAGCTGTATGGCACACGGTACGACTTCTTCTATCATCTCGAACAGATTCTGATCACGGCGGCCGAGGCTTGGTTGGACCGTCCGGCAGAGCTGCGCGAACTGGATCGCCACCGCATTAATGAACCCGATTGGTTTGTTTCGGAAAAGATCGTGGGGGGGGCGTTGTATGTCGATTTGTTCAGTGAGAATCTTGGCAAGCTCGCCGATTCGATTGACTATTTCAAAGAGCTTGGGCTGACTTATTTGCACCTGATGCCGTTGTTCGCGGTTCGCCCCGGCGATAACGACGGCGGGTATGCGATTAGTAATTATCGCAGCGTCGATCCGCGGCTTGGCACCATCGATGACTTGCGTAACTTGGCGACCGAGCTTCGCAAGGCTGGCATTGTCTTGGTGCTGGATTTTGTTTTCAACCACACCTCGGATGACCACGATTGGGCCAAACATGCGCAATCGGGTGACCCCGAGTATCAAAACTTTTATTACATCTTTCCTGATCGCACGCTGCCCGACCAATACGAGCGGACGCTTCGCGAGATCTTTCCCACCGTTCGTCGCGGTAATTTTACCTGGCACGATGGGATGCAAAGTTGGGTGTGGACCACATTCAACAGTTTCCAGTGGGATTTGAACTACAGCAATCCGTCGGTGTTCCGTGCGATGCTGGAAGAAATGTTCTTCATCTCGAGCACCGGCATCGACATTTTGCGGCTCGACGCCGTGGCGTTTGTTTGGAAACAAATGGGCACCAGTTGTGAGAATCTGCCCGAAGCTCACACGCTGATTCAAGCCTTTAGCCGACTCGCCCGCATTGCGACACCCAGTTTGTTGTTCAAATCCGAAGCGATTGTGCATCCCGATGACGTGGTGAAATACATCAGTCCCGAAGAGTGCCAAATTTCGTACAACCCCACGCTGATGGCGTTGTTATGGGAGTCGCTCGCCACGCACGAAACCCGTTTGTTGACACGATCGCTGAGCCATCGCCACAAATTGCCCAAGCACACCGCGTGGGTTAACTATCTGCGTTGTCACGACGACATCGGGTGGACGTTTGACGACGCCGATGCTGCGGCTTTGGGGATCAATGCCTACGACCATCGCCAATTTCTGAACCAGTTTTACACCGGCCAATTCAAAGGCTCATTCGCCCGCGGCGTTCCTTTTCAAGAGAACCTCGAAACCGGCGATATGCGAATCGCTGGCACGCTCGCCTCATTAGCGGGACTCGAGCATGCGATCGAAGAAGGCGACGAGAACGAAAAAGAGATGTCGATTCGCCGGATGCTGTTGCTGCAAGGGATCACGCTCAGCATCGGTGGCATCCCGCTGCTGTATTTGGGCGAAGAATGGGGGATGTTGAACGATTACGATTTCGTCAAAGACCCTGCCAAGGCCGGCGATACCCGCTGGGTGCATCGGCCGCGAATGCAGTGGGAATTCTTGCACGAACTGAATGACACGATCGCTTCGGGCAGCGGTTCGATTCGCAAACGCATTTTTCGATCCCTGCAAAAATTGATTGCGACGCGAAAGGCGTTGCCCGCGTTGGCGGGGCAGCAAATGGAATTGGTGGCGACCGGCAACGTTCATCTGCTTAGCTTTATCCGCATCAACGAGAGTTATCGATTGATCGTGATCGCGAACTTTACCGATCAACCTCAGTCGGTCGATGGCAACCGATTACGAACCGTTGGTCTCGGACGCTTCTTCAAAGACGCGTTGACCGATCGTGAATTCGGAACCAGCGAGGATATCGTGTTGGATGCTTATGAAACTTTGTGGTTGATGCGAGTGTAAATAAAAAATGGATTTGAAAGTACTGGCAACCGACTTGGACGGCACCTTCATTCCGCTGGAGGATCACGACGATAATCGACGCGATCTGAGCGAAGTCCAGCGGTTTTTGAGCGAGCACGCGATGGAGTTGCTGTTCGTTACCGGACGCCATTTTGCGTCGGTCCAAGACGCCATTGCCGAGCACGCGTTGCCGTCACCCGAGTGGATCATTTGTGACGTCGGAACGACGATCATGCGCCGCGTTGATACTGGGGCCCAGGTCGATAATGGGGCCCAGGTCGATACGGGATCATTGCCTGGCGAATCGATGCAGCGGGTCCAGGCGTATCACGACAATTTGGCGGCGATTGTCGGCCCGATCGCGACAACGGATCTGATCAAAGAGTTTTCTGGGATCGCGGGGACGCGGGTTCAAGAGCCTGAGAAACAGGGGCCGTTTAAGCTCAGTTATTATGCCGACGCGTCGCATTTGGAATCGATCGTCGACGGGTTTCAGCAGAAATTGGAACGAATCTCGGCGCCTTATTCGATTATCGCCAGTGTCGATCCCTTTAACGGTGACGGATTGATCGATCTGTTGCCGCGGGGTGTTTCGAAAGCCTACGCACTGCGTTGGTGGGCCGAACACATGACGCTGCGTCCCGAGGCGATTGTATTCGCCGGAGATTCCGGTAATGATTTGGCCGCGTTGACGGCCGGATACCGAGCGATTGTGGTCCACAACGCATCGGACGAATTGAAGCAGAATGTCAGCGAGGCACATCGGCGCGCCAACACCGCCGACTACGTCTTTCTCGCCAATCAAAAAGCGACCAGCGGCGTGATGGAAGGTCTAAAGCACCACGTCACAAAGGTCCGTTAGTCTCTTCCCGTCGTCGTGAAAGTCGCGAAGACTTTTCGGCAATACGGCGCCGATTCGGCGGTCATCCTATCCCACTTCGGTGATCCGGTGGGTTGGGACGGGACGGCCGGGGCGGAAGGCCTGCGTTTGACGCACTTCTGTTTTTGCACCGTGGTGTTCACACGCTTGCTCGACAGCCGATTCGACCAATGTTTGCAATTGTGCCGGATCGATAGCCACTCGCGCGTTGACGACCAATTCCGCAGACTTCGTTTTGTGTTCCGAAGGGAGCGACAACTCTGAACTCGTATCACTGCTGACCAGATTCGCGACTGCGTGTGCGCCGTCGGATAATCCGATCGCTTTTAAGTGTGCCGTTTCTGCAGTCGCGTTGGCCAGTGACGTCTGCAGCCGATTGACAATGTCGAGCACCAACGCGTCCAGGTCAAATTCGGTCTCACCCGTCGCCGTCAAACTCATGTTCAACCACCCGAGTTCTGCTTCGCCCTCGGCGTACACGTCATAGTCCATCTCCAAAATACGGCGACCAAACTCGCCGCGTTGATCCAACAACTCTAAGAACGCGTCAAATCCGTCACCCGTTTTGGCTGATATTCGCAGCAGAGGGACGTTCGGCGCCTCGCTCGCTACCAAGCGGGTCAGCTCATCCAATTCTTGTTCGGACAACTCATCGGCCCGATTGATCAAGACAAAATCGGCTTCTTCCAATTGCTTTTTGAAGATGTATGCCGCTTTGGGAGAGAAGCCCGCTTTCGGATCCCCCTTTAAAATCCGCCGACCATGACTCGGTTTTAAAATCACTCCGTACGGCGCCACATCAAAACGATCACCAAACAATTGCATCAGCGGCCGCACGACTGTGGCGACAAGGTCGGTACAGCTGCCGACCGGTTCGGCCAAGATCACATCAGGCTTGTCATCGCATTGCAGTTGATCAGTCGTGTTGGTTAGCTCGTTGAAATTACAGCAGAAACAGGCTCCGGCGACCTCGCCGACTTGGAACCCTTGGCTTCGCAGCGTATGGGTGTCGACCAAATCGGTAGCCTGGTCGTTCGTCACGATGCCGACCTTCAAGCCTTGCTGTTGATAAGCACGAGCGAGCCGTGCGATCGTTGTCGTCTTTCCCGCACCGAGAAAACCGCCAACCATGATGAACCGAATCGATGACATCGTATTGCTCTTGAGGAGGAAGAACGAAGAGGGGAAAAAAAGGGGGAAGCAGTGGGTGTGTGTGTCGGCCGCGGGGGTGACACGTGATCGGTCACCACTTTCCGGCCGGATGCTTAGGGTTGGTTCAAATCACGCGAATGATCGGTGACACCGGTGTCGTCAGTGACGGAGGCCACCGCGGGGCCGAGGACGCGTTGATACAGTCCGATCCCCAACACCGATCCGGCGATCGGCGAAATGATGTAAACCGTCAAAAATCCGGTAGGGGTGGGGCCCGGTAACGCGATCGATCCCCAGCCAGCATAATACGCGAAGAGTCGAGGCCCAAAATCGCGAGCCGGATTGAAACAAGCTTGCGTCAGTGGTGCGATCACACAGATTAACGCGGCCACCGTCAGTCCAATGAACACGGGAGCCAAGTTTTTCGGGCCTTCGACGTTTCGTGGATCGGTGACCGCCACGACGACCAAGCCAAGAATCGCGGTCCCAATGACTTCGGCTAAACAAGCGACAGATTCCGAGACACGTGTGTTGTAATCTCGGTGCATCTGACTGTTGTAAAGCTCATCCCCGCCCGCCATCCAGCCTGGATTGGGAAAGTACTCGCCGTAACACATTGCCGTTATTTCGCTGCCCGGTCCGCCACGCACGACTTGCTTCTGAGCTTCTTTTTCGACCAAATAGGGTTGAAACAATGTGTACAGAGTCACCGCGGCAATCATCGCTCCGGCCAATTGCGACACGATATAGGGTGCCACGCGTGACCAGGGAAACAATCGCCATGTCGCCAAGCCGAGCGTGATCGCAGGATTGATATGCGATCCACTAATTGGGCCAACGACGTAGATCGCCACCATGATCGAAATGCCCCACACGATGCCTACCTGCCACAAACCTTGCAGGTCACCGGTCAACACGGCGACATGCACCGCGCCACAACCAAACAAGATCAACAGGAAGGTGCCGATGACCTCGGCGACACAGCACGAGAATAACGAACGAGAGTTCATGGATATGGATGACGAATCTAATCTTGGAGCGAGAATCAGACAGCACCCCCGATCGATGGTATCACGATCGATGGCATCACGTAGGGAGGCGGCGATGACAGGGACGGCAACGAGTATACCACCGCTTTACCACCGCATTGTGCCACAATCAAACCGCTTCCATGATACTTCGATCGCCCACTTTTCCGCTTTTCCTCTTGCCGTTTGTCCTGTGCGCCCCGCAATTAGACATCAGCGTAAACTGAAGTCAACCAGTCTGTGCAGGGTCTGCAAGCGGTTAGCGTGAACGCGTCTTCGTTCCGTCGGGATTGCGGCCGCTCGTCCCCGTGTACGTGAAATCGGTCGCGTTGTACGATTGAGGAAACCAGCGGCACCCGCCAATACCCCAATCCGCCAAAGTTTCATCGAACGCGGCGGCGGAATGATTCGCTGGTCTCGTCGTTGATTGTGGTAAGGATCAACGCTGTTCTCTGAAATCCATTTCACGCTGTGGTCGCCAATCCGTTGTTAAAGCATCTCTATTTGACTGGCTATCGAGGTACGGGAAAAACATCCGTGGCGACGCGATTGGCCGACGCGCTTGGTTGTCCCGTGGTCGATCTGGACGTCCGAATTCAAAGTCATGCGGGGTGCAGTATTCGCGATATCTTCGCCGACTCGGGGGAACAAGGCTTTCGAGATCTCGAATCCGAGATGTTGAACATCGTTGCGGCGGAACCGCCATCGATCGTGGCTCTTGGTGGTGGTGCGATTTTGCGAGAGTCCAACCGCCAAAAGATCCGATCGAGTGGTCATTGCATTTGGCTGGTCGCGACCGCAGAAACGCTTGCGACTCGAATCGCGGGTGACGCCGGGACCGCCGCGAATCGGCCAGCCCTGACCCAGCTTGGCCAACTCGACGAGATTCGCGAACTGCTGG
>TARA_R110002073_G_scaffold322276_2_pt1 | contig 43761 bp, 36 predicted proteins | sample TARA_R110002073 | Tara Oceans TARA_R110002073 (sample SAMEA4397174) | marine metagenome | biome: Polar Biome; feature: [DCM] deep chlorophyll maximum layer (ENVO:01000326); material: water (ENVO:00002006), including particulate matter (ENVO:01000060) such as... | depth 40 m
ATATTGAAGTAATTCATGGTGAAAATAGATTGGGGGATATTCCTCATTCTCTCGCTTCAGTTAATAAAGCAAAAAAATTATTAAATTATAATCCTCAATTCTCCTTGCGAAAAGGATTGAAAGAGGCTGTGAAATGGTATTGGGAAAATTTATAATTATGAGTAAGGTGAAAATAGGAATTATAGGATTGGGTTATGTAGGGTTGCCTTTAGCTAGGCTTTTTGCTACTAAATATCCTGTGTTAGGATTTGATATTAACAAGGAAAGAGTAGAAGAGTTGATGTCTGGTGTAGATAATACACTAGAAGTAGAAGATGATGTTCTACAATCAGTTCTAGTAAATGATCTTTCTGATGAAAATGGATTACATTGTTCAGATAATATAGATAAGTTAAAGAACTGTAATTACTATATAATAACAGTACCTACTCCGGTTGATAAAAACAATAGACCGATTTTAACCCCATTGGTGAAAGCTAGTGAAACTGTAGGAGCAGTTCTAAAGAAAGGAGATATAGTGATTTATGAATCTACTGTATACCCTGGGGCTACAGAAGAAGATTGTATTCCTGTCTTAGAGAAAGTTTCGGGATTAAAATTTAATAAAGACTTTTTTGCTGGATACTCCCCTGAAAGAATCAATCCAGGAGATAAGTTACACACAGTTGAGAAAATACTAAAAGTAACATCAGGCTCTAATCCCGAAATAGGAAGGAAAGTTGATGATCTTTATAAATCTGTAATTACTGCAGGAACACATTTAGCACCTACCATTAAAGTGGCTGAAGCAGCTAAAGTGATTGAGAATTCACAACGTGATATTAATATTGCTTTTGTTAATGAACTAGCTAAGATTTTTAATCTAATGGATATTAATACATATGATGTGTTAGAAGCTGCTGGTACAAAATGGAATTTCTTACCATTCAAACCAGGATTGGTTGGAGGTCATTGCATAGGTGTTGACCCTTATTATTTAGCTCAGAAAGCCCAAGAGTATGGGTACAATCCAGAAATTATATTAGCTGGAAGAAGATTGAATGATAGTATGGGAGATTATGTTGCTTCTGAAATCATCAAGCTAATGATCAAAAAAGATATCAGAATTAAACAAGCGAATATTTTAGTGTTAGGGATTACATTTAAAGAAAATTGTCCTGATGTTAGGAATACTAAAGCTGTGGATGTTGTAAGTGCATTAAAGGATTTTGGAACTGAAATTACTATTTACGACCCTTGGGCAAATGAAGAAGAAGTAATGCATGAGTACGGAATAGAATCAAGTACAAAAATCCCTAATTCAAAATTTGATGTAATAGTTCTAACAGTAGCTCATAATGAATATAAAGATTTAGATTTTGATTTGTTATTAAATGATAAATCAGTGGTATATGATGTTAAAAATTCTTTAGACAGCTTCATTAAAGATGGAGGACTTTAATTAACTTATCTAAATGAAATTAGGAGTAATTGGAACAGGTTATGTTGGATTGGTAACAGGCACATGTTTTGCTGAAATGGGAAACTATGTTATTTGTGTTGATGTTGATGAAAAGAAAATTGAAAAATTAAATAAAGGGATAATTCCTATATACGAACCAGGATTAACTCCAATGGTTTTAAAAAATGTTAAAAATAATAATCTAAAATTTTCAACTTCTTTAAAAGATAGTATTCAAGAAACTGCTATTATATTTATAGCTGTAGGAACTCCTACGGGAGAAGATGGTTCAGCAGATTTACAATATGTGCTTTCAGTAGCAAAAGAAATAGGAACTTATATGACACATGATATAGTTGTTGTTGATAAATCTACTGTACCCGTCGGAACTGCTGATAAAGTAAAAGAGACAATCCAAAAAGAGTTAGATAAAAGGCAAATGAATTTCCAATTCCATATGGTATCTAATCCTGAATTTTTAAAAGAAGGAGCAGCGATAGAAGATTTTATGAAACCAGATAGAGTGATCCTTGGAGCTGAGAGCGAAGATGCTTTTTCCATAATGAGAGAACTATATTCTCCTTTTTTCAGAACCTATGATCGTTTTATAGCCATGGATATTCGTTCAGCTGAAATGACAAAATATGCAGCGAATGCAATGCTAGCGACCAAAATTTCTTTTATGAATGAGATTGCTAATATTTGTGAAAATGTTGGTGCGAATGTAAACAATGTAAGGTTGGGGATTGGTTCTGATAAAAGAATTGGTTATAGTTTTATTTACCCCGGAGCAGGTTATGGAGGTTCGTGTTTTCCTAAAGATGTGAAAGCATTAAAAAAAGTTGCGGAAGAACATAATTATGAAGCAAAGTTAATAGAAGCTGTTGAAGAAGTAAATAATAACCAGAAATTTGTCATTTCAAATAAAGTAATCAAACGATTTGGTGAAAACCTTAAAGGAAAGGTTTTCGGGCTTTGGGGATTAGCTTTTAAGCCAGGGACTGACGATATGCGAGAAGCTCCAGCAATTTATGTTATTAAGGAATTAGTAAAAAAAGGGGCTAAGGTGCAAGCATATGATCCAAAAGCTATTGAAGGGGCAAAAAATTTTTATTTGAAAGGTGTTGAAAATGTAGAATTCACAAAATCAAAATATGAAGTTTTGAAGAATGCAGATGCTCTAATATTACTAACAGAATGGAAAGAATTTAGATCTCCTGATTTTGAGGAAATTAAGACTAAACTTAATTATCCTATTATTTTTGATGGAAGAAATCAATATAATGCATTCAATTTAGAAGAAAAAGGATTTGAATATTATCAGATAGGGAAAAGTATATAATATTATGGGAAAAGATTTTTTTGTACACGAAACCTCCGTTGTCGCTGAAAATGCTATTATAAATAAGGGAACTAAGATTTGGCATTTTTCACATATTATGAAAGATAGTATTTTAGGTGAAAATTGTAATATAGGACAGAATGTGGTAATTTCTCCTAATGTAATTTTAGGGAACAATGTTAAGGTGCAAAATAATGTATCTATTTATACCGGTGTTATTTGTGAAGACAATGTTTTTTTAGGTCCCTCTATGGTTTTTACAAATGTTATTAATCCTAGAAGTGCAGTAAATAGAAGAGGGCAGTATTCAAGAACTATTGTGAAAAAAGGTGCAAGCATAGGAGCTAATGCAACAATTGTTTGCGGAAATAATATTGGAGAGTTTGCTTTTGTAGGAGCTGGAGCTGTTGTGACAAAAGAGGTGTCAAATTACGCATTGGTTGTAGGGAATCCTTCAAAACAAATAGGTTGGGTTAGCGAATATGGACATAGACTAAATTTTGATGATGAAAATCAAGCAATTTGTAAAGAGAGCTTGCAAGAATATAAATTAGAGGATTGTCAAGTAAAGAGAATTAAGTAAAAGATGAAAATAGATTTCGCAAATTTAAGATTAGCTTACAAAGAACACAAAGATGAGTTCGACGAAGCTATAGATGAAGTAATTAAATCTTCTTCATTTATAATGGGGAAACAAGTTTTTGAATTAGAAAAAAAACTTGCAAGGTTTTCAGGCGCTAAACATGCAATTGCTTGTTCTAATGGAACAGATGCTTTGTTATTAGCGATGATGGCTATTGGTGTAAAACCAGGAGATGAAATAATTACAACTCCATTTACATTTATTGCTACAGCAGAAACTATAGCTTTTTTAGGAGCTATTCCGGTTTTTGTAGATATTGATGAAAGAACATATAATATTGATGTTGTTAAAATTGAAGAAAAAATAACAGTGAAGACAAAAGCGATAATGCCAGTATCTCTATATGGGCAATTATCGGATATGGATCCAATAAATGAAATTGCTTTAAGATATGATTTGGACGTAATTGAAGATGGAGCACAAAGCTTTGGAGCTACATATAAAGGTAAAAAAAGTTGTAATTTGTCTACAATAGGAACTACAAGTTTTTTTCCTGCGAAACCTTTAGGTTGTTTTGGAGATGGTGGAGCGGTTTTTACAAATGATGACCAATTAGCCGAGAAAATGTCTAGCCTTCGGGTTCATGGTCAAACTAAAAGATATCATCATCAGTATATAGGTATGGGAGGTAGATTAGACACCTTGCAAGCAGCTGTTCTGAATGTGAAAATGAACTATTATGAGAATGATATTTCTAGAAGAAAAATAGCAGCGAACTATTATACCAATTTATTGAAAAATGAAGTGATAACACCTTATGTTGAGGAATATAATAGTTCTGTATGGGCGCAATACTCTATTCGAGTTAAAGACAGAGATGTAATTCAGGCAGGTCTAAAAGAAAAGGGTATTCCGACTGCAGTACATTATCCAAAACCATTACATTTACAGGATTGTTTTCAATATTTAGGGTATAAATTGGGTGATTTCCCTATCTCAGAAAATGTGTCAAACGAAATAATGAGTTTGCCTTTAAACCCTTATTTAACCAATCAAGAACAAGAATATATTTGCAAAGAATTAATTAATATTTTATAAATAAATTATGAAGAACTTCGCTTTAATTGGAGCTTCAGGCTATATAGCACCTAGGCATTTAAAAGCAATTCAGGATACGAATAACAATTTATTAGCAGCGCTAGATCGTTTTGATAGTGTTGGAATTATGGATAGTTACTTTCCAGATGCTGATTTTTTTGTTGAACCAGAACGGTTTGATAGACATATAGAAAAATTAAAATATGATAAAGGCGTTGAACTTGATTATGTTAGTATTTGTACACCAAACTATCTCCATGACTCTCATATTAGAATGGCTTTACGTAGGGGAGCAGACGCAATTTGTGAAAAACCATTAGTGTTAAATCCATGGAATTTAGATGCTTTACAAAATATGGAGAAAGAATCTGGTCAAAGAGTATGGAATATCTTACAATTAAGGATGCATGAGAGTATTATTAACCTTAAAAAGAAGGTTGATGCTGCTCCAAAGGATAAAATTTTTGATGTAGACTTAACTTATTTAACTTCAAGAGGAAATTGGTATTATACCTCATGGAAAGGGGATTCTGATAAGTCAGGAGGTATAGCAACAAATATTGGTGTACATTTTTATGATATGCTTTCATGGATTTTTGGAGGCATGAAAAAAAATGATGTCCATGTTCAATCTCATGATCGGGCATCAGGATATTTAGAGTTTGAAAGAGCTAGAGTTCGTTGGTTCTTGTCAATTAATTATGATGTGTTACCGGAAGAGATTAAACAAAAAGGACAAAGGACTTATCGTTCAATAACAATTGAAGGCGAAGAATTAGAATTTAGTGGAGGTTTTACTGATTTGCATACAAAGGTATACGAAGGAGTCCTAAGAGGTGATGGTTATGGATTAGCAGATGCAAGGCAGGCTATAGAAATAGTTCATAGCATTAGAAATTCAGAACCAATTGGTTTGAAAGGAGATTATCATCCATTTGCAAAGAAAAGGTTAGTAAATCATCCATTTCATTAACGTTATGTAAAGTGTATTGAAATTATAAACATATGTTACATTACAAATTAAATGAATAAGACATACCAAGTATATAATTCATTAAAAAAGAAGTGTTATCATGCTGTTAAAGGACAATTTGCTAAAAATTTAATTACACTTGGAACTGGAACGATTCTAGCGCAGTTAATTCCTATAGCGGCTTCTCCAATTTTGACTAGGTTATACACGCCAGATCAATTTGGAGTTTTTGCTAACTTTAATGCTATTTTGGCTTTACTATTGGTGTTTTTCACTGGTAAATATGAACGCGCTATAATATTACCTAAAAGTCATGAAAAAGCTATAAATATTGTTAGTTTAAGTTTTTTTATAATTTTATTTTTCACATTTATTACAACAATTTTATTTTCATTTTTTGGTAAATCTTTTGCTGTATTTTTAAATATACCTGAACTTACTAATTGGCTTTGGATTATCCCTTTAGCTGCATTTTTAGCAAGCACCTACCTTGTTGTTAATGAGTGGTTTATTAGACTGGGTGATTTTAAAGGGCTGGTTAAGAATAAATTAGCAAATACTTTCGGAATTACAATGACTAGCCTTACATTTGGTTTAGCAAACCTAAATATAGGTTTGGTAATGGGGCAAATTTCTGGGCAGTTATTTTCTGTCCAATTTGCTGTTAGAAAAATGTTTGATAAAAATATTTTTAAATTTATTACAGCTTTAAGAATCAAGTATTACGCAAAAAAACATGTAAATTTTGCAAAATATCTTATCCCAGCTCAACTTATGAATACTGTCGCAAGTCAAGCCCCTATTTTTATTATAACATCACAATTTGGATTGTTAAATGCAGGGGTTTTCGCTTTTACGGATAGAATATTGAGCGTTCCAATTAGTTTTGTAGGAAATTCATTTAGAGATGTTTTTAAACAAAGAGCAGCTGTTGATTTTAATAAAGATGGAAATTGTTTAAAAATTTACAAGAAAGTAACTATAACACTTGTGAGTATATCAATAATTCCTTTCATTATTTTATTTATAACAGCACCATTTTTATTTTCTTTCATTTTTGGAAGCGAATGGTATGAAGCAGGTGTTTATGGACGATATTTATGTGTAATGTATTTCATTTCATTTATTAGTATGCCAACTAGTTGGGTTTTTGTAATTGCTGAAAAACAAAAATTAGATTTTTTATGGCAAGTGATCTTTTTTGTATGCACAGCTATTCCAATATTAATAGGTGTTTATGTACATGATATTTCAGCATTTATTATTTCATTAAGCGCAGGACGTTCGATTGCATATCTAGTTCAATTGAGGATGACATATATTTTAGCTAAAGGGAAATAAAAAATTTTATTAAAATGGGAGTGAAACGAAAGATTTGGAACATAATAAAAAAAAGATTTAAAATAAGATCAAGAGTTTTATTAATTAAAAAGTATAGAACAAAACTTGGTAAGATTATTTACAAAAAATCTTTTAATACGAAAGAGTTAATTGACTTTATGAAAGGAATGGGGTTAAGAGAAGGTTCTAATGTTTTTATTCATAGTTCTTGGAATGAATTTTATAATTATCGCGGAACGATAAACGAGTTTATTGAAGCAGTATTAAGTGAAATAGGAAAAGATGGAACTTTAGCCATGCCTGCTTTTCCATATTTAAGAAATAAAAAATCTATTTTCAATATTAAAAGAACACCTACTTTGGCTGGTTTAATAGCTGAAGAATTCAGGAAATATCCTGGCGTGAAAAGAAGTGTTAGTATGCATTCTGTATGTGCTTTAGGGCCAATGGCTGATTTTTTGACTAATGAGCATCAGTTTTCAAAGACTTATTTTGATGAAAAATCACCTTATTATAAATTATCAAAAATTAATGCTTTAGTTTTTACTTTTGGACTTGGGAAATATTTTGTAGGTACTATTATGCATTGTGCAGACAGTATTTTAAGTAAAGACTACCCCTATTTTCGTCAATTTTTTCAAAAAAAAACAACAAATAAATATCAATTACAAGATAAGTCTTTTATTGAACAAGAATGTTTTATTCCTTCTGATGACTTTAGTTATTTTTTTACAAATAGATCACACAATCGTGTTATTAGAAATTATTTTGATAGCTCTAAGTATAAAAGATTAAAACTATCTAACCTTTCTATTAATTGTTATGATGCAAATTATTTTATTAACAAAGCAATTGAATTGGGGAAAAAAGGTATCGTCGTATATACTAGACCAAACCCTAAAAAATATTTTAAATAAACAGATATAATTAATTGTAATTTTTTTTAATGAAAACAAGCATATTAGATTATTTAGAACTAACCGTTCAAAAGACACCAAATAAAAAAGCTGTAATTGAAGGAGAGAAGTCAATTACATTTAAAGATCTTGACAGGAAATCTAGAGCCCTCGCATACCTATTAATATCAAAAAATGATGTTTTTAATCAGCCGATAGCTGTTTACTTACCCAAAACAATAGAAAGTATAATATCTGATATTGCAATTTCTTATAGTTGTAATATTTATATGAACCTTGATGTTAAAACACCGATAGAAAGAATAAGAAACATTGTAGATTTAATTGAGCCAAAGATTATTATTACAAGCACTAAATATTTAAAAGCAATTGAAAGCTTAGAAGGGGTCCATAAAATAATTAACCTTGACGAATTTGATTTTGAAACTTTAGAAAGGGAAAATGGCAGTTTTTTAGAAAGAATAGAAGCACAAATTGATACAGATCCAATTTGTATTATTAATACATCAGGTTCAACGGGAACACCAAAAGGGGTTGTTTTAAATCATAAAAGCTTTATTGATTTCACTGAATGGTCTTTAAATACTTTTGATTTTAATGAGAATGAAGTTATTGGATCACTTTCTCCTTTGGTATTTGATATTTATAGTTTTGAATTATGTCTATTAATGTCAAATGGAAGTACTATAGTTTTAATTCCAGATACTTTTGCAGCATTTCCAATTAAAATTTTAAATATTTTATCTGAACAAAAAGTTACGTTTCTTTTTTGGGTGCCTACAATAATGGTTAATATAGCCAATATGAATTTACTTGAGAATATAAAACTACCTCATTTGAAAACTGTTTGGTTTGCTGGAGAGGTTTTTCCAACAAAACAATTTAATTACTGGCAGAACAAATTATCGCAAACTCTTTTCGCAAATTTATATGGCCCAATTGAAATAACATTAGACTGCACTTACTTTATAGTAAATAGAAAAATTGAAGATAATGAGCCATTGCCTATTGGCAAACCTTGTAAAAATACAGATATTTTAATATTAAACAATAAAGATATTCAAGTTCGTAAAGGAGAAGAAGGCGAGTTGTGTGTTAGGGGAACCTCATTAGCGATGGGATATTATAATAACCCTGAGAAAACTCAAGCATCCTTTGTTCAGAACCCTCTAAATAAATCCTATCCAGAATTAATTTATAGAACTGGAGATATAGTCAGTTTAAATGATTTAGGTGAAATAGTCTTTAAAGGCCGTAAAGATAGTTTGGTAAAGCATTTAGGTTATAGAATTGAATTAGGAGAGATAGAGCATGTTGTTGTAAATACTCTTAAATTGGTCAAAAACGGTTGTATTGTTTATAATAATTTGAAAAAAGAAATTATTCTTTTTTATGAGGCTGATGTAGATGTTTCTATACTAGAATTTAGAAAAAAAATTGCAACAGCTCTTCCTAAATATATGATTCCCACAAAGTATATTAGAATGGATCAATTACCACGAAATACAAATGGTAAAATAGACAGACTAGCATTAAAAAATAAATAAATTTATGAAAGTAATATTTTTTGGTGAAGATTCATTTAGTGCTGTTGTATTAGATTCATTAATATTAGCAAAACATGATGTTTTAGCTGTAGTTTGTCCTTTTTATAAAAATAACATTCATTCACGGTTAGAATTAGTTTGTAAAAAAAATAAAATTGAATTTAGCCGAATCGCTGATGTTAACTCTATAGGAGTGCAAAAATATTTAGAAGAGTTAAAGCCAGATCTGATAATTGTCTGCCATTTTCAGAAGATTTTAAAAAAAAACATTATTAAAATACCAGTTATGGGTTGTATAAATTTGCACCCTTCATTATTGCCATATTATAGAGGTATGTCTCCGCAGCATTGGCCGATTATTAATGGGGACAATAAAACAGGAATTACAGTTCATTTTATAGATGAAGGTGTCGATACAGGAGATATTATCTTACAACAACAAGTTGAAATAAACCCAGACATGTACGTATTTGACTTGCAAATTGAAATGATGAAAATTTATAAAGAAATTGTTAAAAAGTCATTAGATTTGTTATTAAATAAAAAAATAAAATTTATTAAACAAAATAATTTAGGGGGATCATACTATGGAAGGCTAAAAAAGACACAATGTATAATTGATATTGATGGTGATCACATAAATGCATATAATCTAATAAGGGGTGTATCTAATCCATATTTTGGTGCGAAACTAAATGGTTATGTAATTTGGAGAGCCGAAGTAGCTGACGAAAAATTAAATTTCAAGATCCAAAATGATTATAAGAGAAACAATATTTATATTGATAGTAAATATGGGGATTTTATAAAGTTTACTAAAGGAACATTAATTATAAAGAAATATGACAAGCTTAAAAGTTAAAATTGTAAAAATTTTAAATGAAATACGCCCTGAATTTGATTTTTCAGAACCTATCGATAATTTTATAGAAGCAGGAATGCTGGATTCTTTTGATATAGTTACACTTGTAACCACCCTTGATGAAGAATTTGAAATTTCTATTGATGGTGTTGATATACTTCCAGAAAATTTTGCTACTCTTGAATGTACTGTAGAATTACTTAAAAAATATATTGAAAAGTAATGGATTTAAAATTTAAAAATTCAAAAATTACAGGGATCTTAACGATATTACCTAAACGAGAAGTACTTTTTGAAGATGAAATGGAAAATTATAATTTTTCAATTCAAAAGTCTTTAAAGTTAAAGTCTGCAATGGGGTATAACAAAAAAAGAATAGTTGAAGAAGGAACTACATCTTCAGATCTTTGTGTTTTTGGAATAAACTATTTGTTCGAGAATGAAATACTTAAAAAACAAGATATTGATGCTTTAATTCTTGTAACTCAAACACCTGATTATATAATGCCTCCTACAAGTAATATTATCCAAGGAAAACTTGGATTGAAACATGATATGATTTGTTTAGATATTAATCAAGGCTGTGCTGGTTATATAATAGGACTTAACCAAGCCTTTATGTTATTAGAACAAGAATCTATTAATAAAGTGATACTTTTGAATGCCGATGTTTTAAGTCCTAAGGTTTCAAAAAAAGACAGAAATAGTAATCCATTAATTGGTGATGCAGCTTCTATTACTATTGTTGAAAAATCAACAGAAGAAACTAAAGTATTTAGTAATGTTAAAATGAATGGTGAAGGGGCAATGGCTTTACAAATCCCAGCTGGTGGTTCTCGATTACCATCTTCTCCTGAAACAGCTATTATGAAGGAAGATGCTAGTGGTAATTTTAGAAGTAAAGATAATTTAGTAATGAAGGGAGATGCAGTGTTTAATTTTGTTCAAACTGAAGTTCCACCTATGATTGATTCTCTATTAAATAAGTCAGAAACTAATAAAGATGACGTTGACTATTACATGTTTCATCAGCCAAATAAATTTATGCTAAACAAATTAGCAGATAAAATTGGAGTAAGTAGAGAAAGAATGCCAAGTAATATAGTTGGTAAATATGGGAACTCTAGTGGAGTGTCTATCCCCACTACAATTTCTGATAATATAGGTAATAAAGCACTTAATAATAAATACAAACTTTGCTTATCGGGATTTGGAGCAGGATTGACCTGGGCTTCAATGATAATAGATTTTGGTCACTTAAATTTTTGTGAAATTATAGAATATTAGATATGGAAAATTTTTTAGAACAAATGGCCGAATTATTTGAAGTTGATTCGGTAAACCTTAACGATGAAATCATTTCATTTGATGCATGGGATTCATTAACAGGGTTGTCAATTATTGCACTTGCTGATGATGAGTATGATATTTCAGTTTCAATTGATAACATATTAAACTCTAAGACCATAGGGGGTTTGTATGAGCTGTTTAATCAAAAATAATATTTATGAATTTCAACCCAATTAGCCTAAGTAAGAGGAGGTATTTAATTACCGGGGCAGGTTCTGGTTTAGGTAAATCAACTAGTATATTGCTATCTAAGTTAGGTGCAGAATTAATTTTGGTTGATATTAATGAGAAAGGATTAAATGATACAGTAGAGAAGTGTTCATCAAATGTCACTAAATTAATTGTTGATTTAACTAATATTAAAGAGATTAAATCTCAAATAATTGATTCTGTAAGAAGTTTTGGTAAATTAAATGGGTTTGTACACTTAGCAGGAAGGCCATATATTTCACCTTTAAAAAGTGTAAATGAAAAAACTACAACTGAAGTTTTTATGTTAAATACTTATGTTGGAATTGAGTTAGCTAAAATATGTACTAATAGAAAGATCTTTGATGGTGATGATGGATCATTTGTTTTTGTATCTTCCGTGTATGGACTTGTTGGTTCTGCTGCAAATGTTGGGTATGCAATGTCAAAAGCAGCTCTCCACGGTGTAACTAAGTCATTAGCTATAGAACTTGCCCCAAAAAAAATTCGAGTAAATTGTATTGCACCAGGGTTTGTTAAAACAAAAATGTTGAATGAAATTTCAGATTCTTTCGATTCAAGTTATTATGAAACGCTAAACAATTTACATCCTCTAGGTCTAGGAGATGCAAATGATGTTGCAAATGCTGTAGCCTTTTTATTTTCAGATATGTCAAGATGGATTACTGGATCTGTTTTAAATGTAGATGGTGGGTTTACCGCTCAATAAAAATTTAAATAAATATGGAAGTCAAAAATAAGTATGTTTTAATTACTGGAGCTTCATCAGGGATAGGTAGAGAAATAGCAATACTACTTTCTGAAACTAAAAATATAGTTTTAAGCGGAAGGAATATAGAAGCATTAAACATTACAAAAGAGAATTGCTCAAAGAATAATAAATACTTGTTATTTCAATGTGATTTAAGCAAGACGGAAAATTTAGAGAACAATTTTTCAACATTCATAAAAGAAAATGATATTGAAATATTCCAGTTTGTTCATTGCGCAGGTTTTATGAAAATGTTACCGTTAAAAATGGTAACTCTTGATTATATAAATACAGCGTTTTCAACAAATATAATTTCAGCTTCATTAATTGTTAAAGTTTTAATAAATAGAAGATTAAATAAATCGGCTCTTAAGAATGTGGTTTTTATAAGTAGTAATATTAGTAATTTTGGAGCAAAAGCATTTAATATTTATAGTGCTACAAAGTCTGCTCTAGATGGTTTGATGAGGAGTTTAGCGGTTGAACTATCTCCTAAAGTTCGCATAAATTCAGTTTTGCCTGGTGCAATAGAGACAGAGATGACGCAGTCTGTTTTTCAAAACGAGGAAACGGTAGAAAGAATGGAAGCGCTTTACCCCCTAGGCCTAGGAGATAAAGTTGATATTTTTAATATGGTAGAATTTTTACTTTCTGACAAATCACGTTGGATCACAGGTCAACAATTTACAGTTGATGGAGGTAGGACAATTAATATTTCAGGATAATTCATGATTTTTTTTGTTGAAAAAATACTTAATAGTCCTATAGAATCTAATAGTTTTTTAATTTATACGAATGAAAATAAGTCTTGTGTGATTGTCGATCCAGGCACAGAAAACTGTAAGAGTCTTTTTGAGTTTATAAAGAAGAAACAACTTGAACCAGAATACATCTTTTTAACTCATGAGCATTTTGATCATATTTGGGGTGTAAATAAGCTTAAAAACACTTATAATGATGTTAAGATTATAGCGTCGAGAGAATGTTCGTTGAATATAGTCAATAAAAAGAAAAATTTATCAGTTTTTTATAATCAAGTAGGTTTTGATTGTTATCCAGCAGATATTTTAATTGAAGATATAGGATTAAAGTTATTTTGGAACGATAGCTATTTTAAATTTTTTAAAACAAAAGGACATTCTGAAGGGTCAATTTGCTTCTCAATCTCAAATTATCTTTTTACAGGAGATACATTAATAAAGGATGAAAAAACAGTTACAAAATTACCCGGAGGAAGTAAAGATGAACTTGCCTTAAGTAATATTTTATTGCTAAATGAATTTCAAACTATAAATCCATTAGTTTGTTCAGGTCATAATGATTCATTTTTTTTTTGTGAAAGCAAGCTCTTATAATTATTATAATATGATTCCCAGATAGCTATGAATTTGCGAAAATATTTTGTAGAATTTAGTTTATTAATACTAATAAAGTTAACATTAGAATATTTATATATTAACGTTATTGCATTAAACTATAGTTATTCAGGATTAACATATGTTTTTTCTTATAATAACTACGTAATAGGGTGGATTATTTATTTATTTGGATATTTAATTTTATTAAGAAAAAAGAAATTATATATATTTGAAATATTTTATTTGTTGTATTTCATATATGTACTGCCAACTATTGTGTTTTTTGAATTGTCAAATAAAAGTATCTCAGATTTTTTAATCTTGATTATACCTTATTTTGTAATACTTTTATTTGTTTTTGAGAGACCTGAAAAACAAATAAAATCCTTTCCTAATGGAAAAATAATTGTACTTGTATTATCATTTTTAGCTGTAGTTTCAGTTATTATACACTATCTTTTTTCAACAGGCGGAAACTTTGTTTTAAGTTTTGATAAGGTATATGATTTTAGAGAAAAATTTGGAGAGTCTAATTTGTCAGGTATATTTGGTTATTTAAATAGTTGGGCAATGAAAATATTTTTGGTAGTGTTATATTCCTGGGCATTAAATCAAAAAAACATCAAAGCACTTATACTTTTTATTTCTTTTATTTTAATCGTTTTTATGCTATCAGGACATAAAGAAGTTTTTTCAGGTCTTTTTTTGATATTCTTCTTTAATTTTTTATTCAAACAAAAAGAAAAAAGAAGAAGAATTTTTATATTGTTGAGCCTTTTTCTGTTGCTAATTTTAATTGCAATTAACTCTTTTATAAATGGACTTAACATTTTAGATTCTTTAATTATCCGGAGATTATTTTTTGTTCCGATTCAACTTAACTTCACTTATATTGAGTTTTTTAGTAATCATGAATATGTTTATTGGTCTAATAGTGTATTTAAGTATTTTATTAATTATCCATATAATTTGCCCCCTTCATTATTAATAGGTGATTATATAGGGCTCTACGGCATGTCAGCAAATACTGGTTTTATTGCGACTGGTTATATGCATTTCGGTTACTTAGGACTTCTTATTTATGTGTTTTTGACAATAATTATTTTAAGGGTGATTAATACATTAGGAAAAAAAATCAAGAAGTATACAGTGTTATCCATTATTTTTTTACCAATAAACACATTATTTATGGCTTCTGATTTGTTGTCCACTTTGTTAACACACGGATTGTTAATTGCAATTTTAGTTCTTTGGCTCTATGAGGATAAGGTTTACAGAATTCAATTTTTTAATAAAAAATTTAAAATTTAGTTTTTAATTAAAATTAATATTCCAATGTTTGAAATCAAGATTAATGATTTTTTTTATGATGAGAAAAAATATATTATTGAAACTATTTTTTTAGATTTTATTGGTACTGACAAATTTAAAATTATAACCTCTTCAAGTTTTAAAGATTATACAATTACTCATTCTAGTGATCCTAACAAAAAAATTATTTTAAAAGATGATTTTTTTTTAAATATTAAATCTAATAATTATTTAGATAAAAGAAACTTGCCTGATGGATATAGCACGATAGAGCATAATGGCGAAAATATTGCTTTTCCATATGGGAATTCTAAAATTTCATTTGATCTTAATAGTATAATGTGTGGCGCGGATTTATTTGCTTCTGCATTTTTTATGTTAACTAGATGGGAAGAAGTTGTTGAAGAGTCAAAAGATATATATGGGAGATTTCCTGAAGAAATGTCATGGGCCATTAAACATGGGTTAATAATGAGGCCTCTAGTTAATGAGTATGTTAGTTTTTTAATGATGATGATGAATGATCTAAAACTTCCTTTGGTATTTGATGAAAAAAGAGTTTTTACGCCAATCATTAGCCATGATATAGATAATATTGCACGTTATGATTCTCCAAAAAAAATTATTTCAGCACTATGTGGAGATATTATATTGAGAAAGAGTTTGAAATCTCTATTTAATAGTATTACAGATATCATAAAAATTAAATTAAAAATCAAAAAAGATAATTATGATACTTTTGATTTCTTAATGAATTTATCTGATTCAATAGATGTTAAATCTCGTTTTTATTTTATTCCAGGACTCTTAGGAGAATTTGATGTTAGATATAATTATAATTCAGAAAAGGTAATAAAAAAATATAAAAAAATTTTAAAAAGGAAACATATTATAGGAATTCACCCTTCTTATAATTCTTTTTTGAATTATGAAATTCTTAAAAAAGAAAAAGAAAGAATTGAAAATATAGTTGGACAAGACATTAAAGAGGGTAGACAGCATTATTTAAGGTTTCAAGTTCCTGATACTTGGCAACAATGGGATGATTTAGGAATAGAGCATGATTCAACATTGGGGTTTGAGAATTACATAGGGTTTAGAACAGGAAGTTGTTACTCCTATACTGTTTTTAATGTTAAAACTAAAAAAAAATTAAAGTTAAGAGAGGAAACTTTAAACGTTATGGATGTAGCTTTAATTAACATCAGTCCCTCACTTGAGAAACAATTTTATTTGGTAAATGAAATTGTTTCTCAAGTGAAAAAATATAATGGAGATTTTAATTTACTTTGGCATAATAACAATTTCTTTCATCATGCTTGGTTAAAATATGTTCCTTTGTATAAGGGAATAATTAATAGTTTAAAATAAAAAAAATTGTTTATGTGTGGTATTGCTGGTATTATTAATTTAAATAATCAAGTCGTTGATTTCAAAGATATAAAAATAATGACTGACTTGGTTAATCACAGGGGGCCGGACGGTGAAGGTCATTACTTAAGAAACAATGTTGCTTTTGGTCATAGAAGATTGGCCATTTTGGATTTGTCAGAAGCAGGTAAACAGCCAATGGAAATACAAAATGAATTGTCTATAACATTTAATGGAGAGATATATAATTATCTTGAATTAAAAGAAGAGTTAGAAAAAAATGGTTATGAGTTTTCAACAAAAACAGATACAGAAGTAGTCTTAAAATCTTATATTTTTTGGGGAAAAAATTGTGTTAGCAAGTTTAATGGTATGTGGTCATTTGCTATCCATGATATTAAAAATAATATAATTTTTTGTAGTAGAGATAGATTTGGAATTAAACCATTCCATTTCTTTCATAATGAAAAAAAGTTTATTTTTAGCTCAGAAATTAAACAAATTATCCCTTTTATTGGCGAAAAAATTAAAGTTAATCGTCAAGTATTATATGATTTTCTTTATTTATCCTATCATCATCATTCTACAGAAACATTTTTTAGTGGAGTAGAATCTTTAGCTCCAGGCCATAATCTAATACTAGATTTGAAAACCTCTACATTTATAATTGAGAAATTTTATGAATTGAATAAAATAACTTTTGACAAAAAATATACAGTAGATAATTTTTTGAAGATGTTTCAAAAAAAGTTTGAAAACTCTATAAAATTAAGATTACGCTCTGATGTAAATGTTGGTACTTGTTTGAGTGGTGGTTTAGATAGTTCTTACGTGGCTAAAGTAGCCTCTAGAAATTATACTAATACAAAAAATTTTACTGCAATAACTGCGAAATCAGTTGATTTAAAGAATGATGAATCATTATATGCTAAAAGAGTTGTAGATGAATTTAAACTCAATTGGGAGGTCACTGCTCCAAATAAAGATGATTTTGATAGTGTTATAGAAAAAGTTATTGAAATACAAGAGGAGCCTTTTGCATCTCCATCAATAGTTATGCAATATTTTGTAATGAAAAAAGCAAAAGATAAAGGTTGTATTGTTATGCTTGACGGTCAAGGAGGTGATGAAACTTTACTAGGTTATGAAAGATATTTTATACCCTATTTAAACTCTCTTAAAAAGCCTTACATTTTTTTAAGAGAATTCATTAATCTAAGTAAGAATTCTAAATTATCGATTTCTAAATTATTGTCTTATTTTCTATATTTTTCATTTAAAAAAATAAAAAATAAAAGAGTTTTATCTAAAAACGATTTTATTTTAGAGGAGAATAAAAAATATTTTAATGAGAAGTTAAGTTCCTCTTTTTTGTCTAAATCAAATAACCTATTTGAACTTCAGAAGAAAGAAATAGTTGAGTTACAGTTACCCAAATTGTTAAAATATGAAGACAGAAGTTCAATGGCTCATTCAATTGAAGCTAGAGTACCTTTTTTAGATCATAATTTATTAGAGTTTTCTGTTTCAATGCCTTCTAATAATAAGATTTTTAAAGGCTGGAGTAAATATGTTTTAAGAAAGTCTCTTGATGAGAATAAAATGAAAGACATTGCTTGGCGAAAAAATAAGTTTGGTTTTGAAGCACCATCTGAGAAATGGATGAAAGACAGAGATAAGTTTGTCACTTTTATTAATAATTCATCATTTATGAAAAATATAGTTAAAAAGAACTACTCTTATAAGAATATAGATATTAATTCACTTTGGAAGTTATATAATATAGCTAAATGGGCAGAAATTTATAAAGTTAATTATTAATGAGTAATACTTTCATATATGAAAAAAAATAATAGATTTTATTAAGGGTAGTTATATTCTAATTTTAACTAAATTTAGAAGTTCTGATTTATTTACCGCTCTTTTAACTCATGGATTTTTAGTTTGTATATTATGCTTATTCTTTTATAATATATCTACTAAAAAATAGTAATAAAATTTAAAAAAAAATGAAAAAAAATATAAATATTTGTCATTTAACTACTGCACATCATAGAAATGATGTTAGAATTTTTAAAAAAGAATGTATAAGCCTAAGTAAATTTGGATATAAAGTCTTTTTAATTGTAGCGGATAATTTAGGAGGAGAAATTAAAGATAAAATTGAAATTTATGATGTAGGTAAATCTTCAGGAAGGTTTAATAGAATATTTAAAACTTCAAGAAAAATTTTCAAGCAAGCAATAGAATTGGATGCCGATATTTATCATCTACATGATCCAGAATTAATGGCTATTGGGGTTAAGTTGAAAAAAAGAGGCAAAAAAGTAATTTTTGATGCTCATGAAGACCTGCCTAAACAAATTTTAGCTAAGCCTTATTTAAATAAAAATATAGCAAAAGTAATATCCTTATTGGTTGCCCGATATGAGAAATATGCATGTAAAAAATATGATTCTATTGTAACTGCAACGCCTTATATAAGAGATAAATTTTTAAAAATTAATAAAAACAGTATAGATGTGAATAATTTTCCAATTTTGGGAGAGTTTAATAGCGATGTGGCTTGGAGTAAAAAGAGCAATGAAGTATGTTATGTTGGAGGGTTTTCAAAAGTTAGAGGGATTAAAGAAATTGTTAAAGCAATAGGTTTAACAGAAAATATTAAATTAAATTTGGCAGGGTTTTTTAATGCAAAAGACATTGAAGAGGAGGTTAGGGCTCTTAAAGAATGGAACAATGTTAACGAACTTGGTTATTTAAACAGAAATGGAGTAGCTGAATTGTATAAGAAATCTAAAGCAGGACTTGTAACACTGCACCCAATAGTCAATTATTTAGATGCGCTTCCTGTAAAAATGTTTGAATACATGGCGGCTGGAATTCCAGTAATATGTTCAAACATAAAACTTTGGGAAGATATAATTAAAGAAGAAGACTGCGGGGTATGTGTTGACCCTTTTGATTCTAATGCAATTGCTTTAGCAATTGAAGCTATTATAGCGAACCCCGAAAGGTCAGAGCAAATGGGTAAAAATGGTAGAAGAGCTGCGTTAGAAAAGTATAATTGGAGTAAAGAAGAAGAAAAATTAGTAAAACTTTATAAAAACATATAGAATTATGGTTTTTAATAAAATAAAAGTAGTTTTAGTATTGGCGCCACACACAGATGATGGCGAATTTGGTTGTGGGGGGACAATAGCTAAATTAATAGAGAATGGAGCGGAAGTTCATTATGTTGCTTTTAGTGCTTGTGAGCAATCAGTTTTACCTCAATTTCCTTCTGATATATTAATAACTGAAGTAAAAGAGGCTACCAAGGTTTTAGGTATAAAAAAAGAGAACCTTCATTTATTAAAGTATGACGTAAGAACCTTTAATTATAAGAGACAAGAAATTTTAGATGATATCATTAAGTTTAAAAAAGAGATAGATCCTGATTTGGTTTTTATACCTTCATTAAATGACATACATCAAGATCATGCTACGATTGCAAATGAAGCAGTGAGAGCATTTAAATTTAAAAACATTCTGTCTTATGAAATGCCTTGGAATAATTTTAATTTTTCCACAACAAATTTTTTTGTCTTAAGTGAAGGTCATATACAAACAAAAATTGATGCTTTAAGAGAGTATAAATCTCAAAAGCATAGACCTTACGCTAATGAAGAATTTATCAGGTCCTTAGCTAGAACAAGAGGGGTTCAAATTGGAGAAAAATATGCTGAAGTATTTGAAGTGATTAGATTAATAAATTAAAAGAGTAAGACATGTTTAATATAGAGCAAATTTTAAAAGAAATTAATTATATTGATTACACAGGGAATAAAGAACTTTCTGTAAATAAAGTTCTTCCATTGAATGATATTCACAATGCTATAGATGCAATTTGTTGGTGTAGTGATAAAAACTCCGAAAAATTAAAAGAAATAGTAACATCTTCAATTATTATTATAAGTTCTAATGTTGATAGAGAATTTGTAAAATCATTAAATTGTATTGTGGTTGAAAACCCTAGATTAGTTTTTCAGCAGGTGTTAACCGAATTTTTTGCACCTAAACGAGTTAGTGAAATTCATTTTTCAGCAAAAATATCTGAAGAGTCAAATGTTGGAAATAATGCTTTTATAGGAAATAATGTCGTTATAGAAAGAGGGTGTAGAATAGGAGATAACGTAATTATTTTACATAATACGGTAATTTTAGAAAATACAATCATTGGAAATAATGTTACTATAGGATCTAACAACACAATTGGAGGAGTCGGTTTTGGTTATGAAAAAAACAAGGATAATGATTTTGTTTTAATACCCCATATTGGTAATGTTATTATTAGTGATAATGTTGATATTGGAAGTAATACTTGTGTCGATAGGGCTGTCTTAGGAAGTACTATTATAGGGGAAAATGTCAAAATAGATAATTTAGTACACATAGCACATGGAGTCCAAATAGGAAGAAATGCAGTTGTGATTGCTAATGCAATGGTAGCTGGTAGCGTAAGCATTGGGGAGAATTCATGGATAGCACCTTCAGCATCAATAATTAATCAAAAGAATGTAGGAGATAACTCTTTAGTAGGCCTTGGTGCAGTAGTCACTAAAGATGTAGGTAGTAATGCTATTGTTGCTGGTAACCCTGCTAAATTCATTAGAAATATTAAATAATTTTTGTCTAATACATATTGCTTAAACAGCAGTAAAAAAAATCTGTATTTAAAGAAATAATTACTTATGGAATATTAACTTCAAATTTTATTTCTACAGTAATATGGATATATTTGCCTAGAAAAAAAATATTTATTTACAACAGAAATATAAGTTTTGTAACCAATAAAAATAGAATAAACTATTACTATTTGGATTCAAAGAGAAAATCTTTTAAGTCGTTGGCAGAACAGTAAAAACTCTTTACGTAAAATAAAGCAAAGGTAAATGCAAAAAAAAACAGTATGGCTAATAAATCAATATTTATGCACACCTGAATTGAATAATGATGGTCATAGGCATTCATTTTTAGCTGAAGAGTTTATAAAGAAAGGTTATGACGTAACACTTATTACTTCTTCATTTTCTCATGTACCTTATAGAGAAAATAATTTTAAAGGTTTTTATAAAATAATAGATGGAAATTTACGAGTATTATTAATAAAAGGTAACAAATACAAAGGAACTCAAGGAATAGCTAGAGTCTTGAGTTGGCTTATTTTTTGTTTTTTGTTATTTTTTATTCCAACAAGGAAAATACCTAAACCAGACATTATTATTGTATCGTCTAATTCTCTTTTGCCTATTGTTAATGTTGTTTTCTTTTTCAAGAAAAAATTCAAGAAAGTTAAGTTCATTTTGGAAGTAAGAGATATTTGGCCTTTATCTTTAATAGAATTAGGGAATTTTTCAAGAAAAAATATTCTCATAAGGTTTTTAGCTTGGGTAGAGAAACTAGGTTATAGAAAATCCGATCATATTGTATCATTATTAATGGATGCAAATGTTCATATAAAAAGTGTTTTAGGAGATATGCCTTTTAAATATACCTGGATATCTAATGGGTTTCAAATTGAAGATGAAAGTTCCTATCAACCAATCCCTGCAAAATTAAATATGCAGATTCCAAATGATGCTTTTATTGTTGGTTATGCAGGCTCATTAGGGAAAGCTAATGCAATGGAGTCTATAATTGAAGGGTTCAATAAAATAAAAAATCAAGAAATATATTTATTAATAGTTGGAAATGGAGATGAAATGACTTCTTTAAAGAAGTTAGCTGGAGATAATGATAATATTTCATTTTTTGGGAGACTCCCAAAAAATCAAATATTATCATTTTTAAAAAAATGTGATTTGTTGTATTTCAGTTCTAAAGATTTAAAAATTTACAGTTACGGAATATCAGCAAACAAAACGTTTGACTATATGTATGCTGCTAAACCTATACTTTTATCTGCATCAACACAAAATAATGTGATACAACTAGGAGAGTGTGGAAAAGTTATAAAACCAAATGATCCTGACTTAATCATTGAGGAAATAATGAAGTTTAAGGACATGGGAAGCGATAATAGAAAATTAATGGGAGAAAAAGGGAAAGAATATTTGATTAAGCATTTTACTTATGATAAACTTTCTGATAAATACATTGATGTATTTGTTTCATTAATTGAATAGTATAATAATTCATTTATAATAAGTATGGAGATATACGTATTAGTATTGATCAGTTTATTTTTCGTATCAATATTTTATTTAAAGTTAGCGAAAAAGCTTAACATTTTAGATAAGCCAAATGAACGTAGTTCTCATAAGCAAGTTACAGTAAGAGGAGGAGGTATTGTGTTTGCAATTTCAATCCTTTTGTTTTTTTTATTAAATGATTTTCAATACCCTTATTTTTTTGCTGGAGTAATGATTATTTCTATTGTTAGTTTCTTTGATGATATAATTACTTTGAGCTCAAAAATTAGGTTCCCATTTCAACTTTTGGCAATTTTTTTAATTTTGCTTCAAGTTGGATTGCCATTTCATCCTATTTATCTTTTCGGAATTGCTCTAATTTCTGGAGTAGGGGTAATAAATATGTTTAATTTCATGGATGGCGTTAATGGAATAACGGGTTTATATAGTTTAACATCTCTTTTTGGTTTATACTTAGTGAATTTAAACGAAAACATTGTTAATTCAGATTTGATAATTTATGTAGCCTTGTCTCTTCTTGTCTTTGGAGTTTATAATTTTAGGAAAAAAGCGCTTTTTTTTGCAGGTGATATAGGAAGTATAACAATTGGGGTTCTTATATTTTTTATAGGACTTTCATTAACAATAAATCTTTCATCTCCAATAATTATATTATTAATTATGGTTTATGGAGCAGATGCGGGAAACACATTATTGTATCGGAAAATTTTCACAAGGGAAAGCATTTTTGATGCTCATAGACATCATATTTATCAAAAACTAGTTGATGTTTATAAAATGTCGCACTTAAAAGTTTCCATTATATATGGAGTTCTTCAATTATTATTTAATGTTGTTGTTTTTAAAGCATATAAGTTAGATATTGTAATACAATTAATTATAGTTTTTAGTTTGAGTATGTTCCTTATAATATGCTATGCCTTACTTTTTAAATTGATTAAAAATAAAGAATTATCAAATAATAATGCTTCCTAAAATCCCTTTATCTAGTTCAGAAGATTGTATAGATATTAAATTAGATTTTTCAAATCACAATTTGAATTATATTTCTAATTTTGAGAAAGATTTAGAAAAGTATTTGAATTCTAATAAAAAAGTAGTAGCATTAAATTCAGGTACTTCAGCAATACACATGGCATTAATTTTAGCTAATGTAAAGAGAGGTGATGAAGTTTTGTGTCAAAGCTTTACATTTTCGGCATCAGCAAACCCAATCGTATATCAAGGAGCAAATCCAGTTTTTATTGATAGTGAGCCCGAAACTTGGAATATGTGCCCGAATTTATTAGAAGATGCTATTAAAGATCGCATTTTAAATAAGAAAAAACCAAAAGCGATTATTGTTGTCCATCTTTATGGCATGCCCGCTAAAATTGATGAAATTTATAGAATTGCTAAAAAATATGAAATCATCTTAATTGAAGATGCCGCTGAAACATTGGGGTCGACTTATATGGGGCAAAAATGTGGAACGTTTGGAGATTTTGGAATTTTATCTTTCAATACTAATAAAATTATTACTGCTTTTGGAGGTGGGGCACTAGTGTGTAAGTCTGAAGATGTTAAGAATGAAGCTATTTACTTAGCAACTCAAGCAAAAGACGATGCACCTCATTATCAACATTCTGAGGTAGGTTATAATTACAGAATGAGTAATGTTGTTGCGCAAATTGGTAGAGGTCAAATGAAAGTGCTTAATGATAGAATTTTATCTAGAAGAAAGAATAATAAATTTTATCAAAAGTTATTTAAAAATATTGAAGGAGCTAGAATTTTTATTGAGCCTAATGCTGATTTTTTCTCTAATCATTGGCTCAGTTGTGTTATTATAGATAAAGAAAAATTAAAGCCTACAAGAGAAGAGTTACGGATAGCGCTTTTGGAAGAAGGTATAGAATCTAGGCCTTTATGGAAGCCATTGCATTTGCAGCCAGTTTTTAAAAATACTTTTTATTATAATAACAATATATCCGAAAAACTTTTTCTTAATGGTTTATGCTTGCCTTCAGGCTCCAATCTCTCAAATAAAGATAGAGACAGAATTGCTGAAGTTATAAATAGACTATTATAAGTTTAAAACTTAATCAACCCATTTAAGTGATTTTTATATTGATAAAAAAAACGTATTTTTGATTTAGTTTGGAGACGATATGATTAGAAATTACTTATTAAGAATACTAAATAAATACGCTTCTAAGTGGATTGTTTTGGCAATCGATTTAATACTTGTATCCTTATCTTTTGTTTTCGCTTATTTTATCCGCTTTGAAGGAACATTTAATTTTGACAAATCTATATTACTTTATCAAGGACCATTTATTGTCTTAATAGGATTGATTTCTTTTTTAACGGTAGGTTCTTACAAAGGAATTATTAGACATACAGGGACAAGAGATGCTTTTAATGTATTTGCAGGGACTCTTCTAATGTCTTCTGTAGCTTTAATATTGGTGTTAGCTTTAAGGATTTTTGATATTTTTGGTTTATATGCTATCCCAATTTCTATAATAATAATTCATTATTTTGTAAATACTTTCGTTTTAATTATTTCTAGATTTGTTTTTAAAGCCTTTTACGAAATGATTTCTAAGAAACTAATAGGTACAACGAATGTTTTAATTTATGGAGCTGGCGATTCTGGTTTAATTACTTATGGAGCATTAAGGAAAGATGGTAAAACAAGTTATAATGTTGTTGGTTTTATCGACGATGATGAGAATAAAGTGGGAAAAAAAATAGATCAAGTTAAAATTTTTAAATTAAAGGATATTCATGATTCTTTTATAAAAAGAAATAGGCTTAAAGAAATAATTATTTCTATTCAAAATATTAATTCAACAAGACTGTTAGAAATAACAGATTCCTTAATTAAAGTTGGACTTGAAGTGAAAATAGTCCCTCCTTTAGCAAAGTGGATAGGAGGAGATTTAGAGGCTAGTCAAATAAAGCAAGTAAACATTGAAGACTTGTTGGATAGGGCTCCTATAGAGATTGTAAACCCTATTGTTGAAAGAGAAGTTAATAATAAAAAAATATTGATTACTGGTGCAGCAGGCTCTATTGGTTCTGAAATTAGTAGACAACTATCTAGATATAGATATAAACAAATAATTCTAGTTGATCAAGCAGAATCTTCTCTATATGATTTGCAACAAGAGTTAAAGGAATACAATAGGGTTAACATTGTTAGTATTGTAGCGAACATTCATGATTATAATAGGATGAATGAAATTTTTGATATGTATAGGCCACACAAAGTATTTCATGCTGCAGCATATAAACATGTTCCTTTAATGGAAGATAATGCATATGAAGCAATTAAAGCTAATGTAACTGGTACTAAGACTATTGCAGATGTTTCTCTTAAATATAATGTAGATAGATTCGTAATGATTTCAACAGATAAAGCTGTTAATCCGACAAATATTATGGGTGCTACTAAAAGAATAGCAGAGCTATATATCAGTTGTTTGAGTAAAAAAAGTAAAAAGACAAAATTCACAACGACCAGGTTTGGTAACGTCTTAGGATCTAATGGTTCAGTTATACCGTTATTTAAAAAACAAATCTTAAAAAGAGGCCCTCTAACACTAACTCATAAAGAAATTACTAGATATTTTATGACTATCCCTGAAGCTTGTAGTTTAGTATTGGAAGCAGGAACTATGGGTGAAGGAGGAGAGGTCTATATATTTGATATGGGAAAAGCTGTAAAAATTTATGATGTAGCTAAAAAAATGATTAGACTTTCTGGGTTTCGTTATCCTGAAGATATCAACATTAAAATAACTGGACTTAGACCAGGTGAAAAATTGTATGAAGAATTATTAGCTAGTGGAGAGAATACAATAGCTACATATCATGAGAAAATTATGATTGCTAAGGTAAAAGAACAGGATTGTTTGACAGTAAAGAAAAACATTGAAAAGCTATGTGTAAATAATGATTGTAACAGTAATCATGACAATGTTCTTCTGATGAAAAAAATAGTCCCTGAGTTTATTTCTAAAAACTCAATTTATGAAAAATTGGATAAGAATTTTCACTTAGATTAATTCAAAAAATGTATTTTCGCGTTACCAATTGCATACAGATCATACAATGAAAAAAACTTTTTTTTTAATAATTTCACTCAGTATATTTGTATTGAGTTCATGTGTTTCCAAGAAAACCATCACCTATTTTCAAAATGATGATATTGACCAGTCGTTAGTTTCTAACAATTACCAAACAATATTTAGAGCAGATGATTTGTTACAAATCATAATTTCTGCACAAAATATAGAATCTGTTCAGCCTTTTAATTTACCTGCAGCTACTTTTGCAGCTGCTACAGGTACAGCTATTGGACAACCTAGATTGCAAACCTATTTAATTGACTCTAAAGGAGAAATTGATTTCCCAATACTAGGCAAATTGAAAATAGGAGGATTAACTAGAGAAGAAACCATTGAATTATTTAAGAACAAATTGGATCCTGATTATGTAAAGAATCCAACAATTAATATCCGTATCACAAATTTTAAAATCACTGTGACAGGAGATGTCAAAGTTCCTGGCACTTATACTATTCCAAATGAAAGAATCACCATTGCTGAAGCTATTGGTTTGGCTGGAGATTTGAATATTTCAGCTCAACGAAACAATATCAAAGTAATTAGAGAAGAAGGGCGAGAGAAAAAAGTATATTATGTGGATTTTTTGTCTAATAAAACATTTACATCACCAGTATATTACTTGCGGCAAAACGACCTTGTTTATATAGAACCAAATGGACCTAAAGCCCAATCAGCGGCTACCAATCAAAATACAGGCCTGTTTGTATCTATTGGTTCAATTATCATTTCTTTAATTACAATTATAACTAGGTAATATCATGCGACAAAATTATAAACCTACTCAATTCCAAAACGAAGGAGAGACTCTAAATATTCGTGCAGAAATTGAAAAATACTTGAGATATTGGAAATGGTTTGTTTTAGGAATAGTTATTTCTGTTGGACTGAGCATCTTATACTTAAGGTATACAACACCTCAATATAATGCTTCAGCATCTATACTTATTAAAGACAATAAGAAATCTGGATTGTCTGCTGAATTGGAAACCTTCAAAGATTTAGGGATTGTAGGTGGAGGATCGACGAACAATACAGATAATGAGATTGAGATAATGAAATCTAGAAAGGTAATAGGAAATGTCGTAGACTCATTGCACCTTGATGTTTCTTATTTTGTTTCAGGGAGAGTCATCGAAAGTGAGCTGTATAAAAAAATATCACCAATACGAATTGAGTTTCTTGAAAAAGATTCTATTTTTAATCAAAAAGACACCTTATTTAATGTAAAAATTAGTGACCCAATCAATTTTTCATTGGCTAATGAAGAAGGGATAAACATTTCTTCTCATGTTTTTGGAGAAATTATTTCTAGTAAGCTAGGTGTGTTTAAAATTCTTAGAAATAACAATCTAAAGAATGAATATGAGAATATAATTGTAAAAACTGTTCCAAGGTATAGAGTAGTAGATAACTACAGAAATAAAATAAGTATATCTCCTGTTAACAAAAATTCAAGTGTGCTTATCTTATCTCTTCAAGATGCTGTTAGAGATAAAGCAGAAGATATTCTAGATGAACTGGTAAAACAATACAATTTAGACGCTATTAATGATAAAAATCAAGTCTCAAAAAAAACTAAAGAATTTATTGATACCAGATTAGAAAAGGTGAAAGATGATTTGTTTATTATTGATAAAGCGGTTAAAGATTTTAAAGACGATAGAAATTTTACTGGTTTGCCTGCTGAAGTTCAACTAGTTTTGGAATCATTAAAAGAAACAAATCAAAGTATAATAGAAGCTAATACCAACTTGAGTTTAGCAAAATGGATTGAAGAGAAACTAAAAAGTGAATCAACTCAGTATGATATTCTTCCACCAAATTTGGGTTTTGAGAGTATATCCGTTACAACATTAATTATTAATTACAATGAGTTAATTTTACAGAGAAATTTGACAAAAAAGGATGCGGGGATTAAAAACCCAATTTTATTGCAATTAGAAGATCAGATAGTAAATACTCGTTCTTCATTGCTTGGAAGCTTGTCTAATATATCTAGATCATTAGAGTTGCAGCTTTCTGAGTTGAGAAAAGAGGAGATTATTGTATTATCAAAAGTAAAATCAATTCCTGCTAACGAAAGAGGTTTTATAGATATTGCTAGACAGCAAGAAATTATTAGTGGTTTATATCAATATTTATTGAAAAAGAAAGAAGAAACTGATATTTCTTTAGCGGTTACAGTACCGAATGCAAAGATTATTGATATAGCTTATAGCTCTAAAATACCTGTATCTCCAAAAAGAAGAATTATTTATTTTATCGCTTTATTAGTAGGAATATTAATTCCATTTGTATTTATATATATAATAGATTTATTAGATACTAAGGTTCATAACAAACAAGATGTAGAATCTCAGCTTTCTGTACCATTTTTAGGAGACATCCCAAAATCTGAAAGTAAAGAAAAAATAATTATAGGTAATGATACACGTTCTAGTTCTGCTGAAGCATTTCGTTTAATTAGGACAAATCTGGATTTTATGCTAGCTAGTAATAGAAAACAGAGCAAATCTATTTTTGTTACTTCTAGTACAAGTGGTGAAGGAAAATCATTCATATCTATTAACATAGCTGCAACACTGGCATTATCTGGAAAGAAAGTATTACTGATGGGAATGGATTTACGTGCCCCTAAAGTAACAGAATACTTAGGAATACCAGATAGGAAAGGAATAACAAATTACATAACGGATGAGGATATGACTTTAGATGAGTTGATCTTTACGATTCCTCAAGTAAAAGGCCTTGATATAATGTCATCAGGAGTTATTCCTCCTAACCCCGCAGAATTGTTAATGACAAAGAGGGTTGAAAATTTATTTACAATAGTAAAGCAAGAATATGATATTGTCATAGTAGATACGGCTCCAGTTAACTTAGTTACAGACACTTTGCTTATTGGTAAGCATGCAGATATGTTTATGTATGTGATTCGAGCTAATTATTTGGACAAACGTTTACTTGCGGTGCCTCAAGAACTTTATAATGAAAAGAAGTTACCTAATATGGCTATTGTATTAAATGATACTGACCCTAAGCGTTCTTATGGTTATGGATATGGAGGTTATGGATATGGTTATGTGGTTGTAAAGAAACCGTGGTACAAGAAAGTTTTCAATAGAAATTCTTAAAAAAAATGCTCAGTTAAATAAACTGAGTATTTTTTTTAAGAATTGATTCTAATATCTTTTTATTATCAGAATTTGAAGATACTATTTCTAAAAGATCTAAATGTTTAGAATGATGTGTATCACTACCTACATAATCGTACATATCTAGTTTTAACAACTTCTGACTTATTTTTTGAACGTTTTTACCATATTGTTCAGTTAGTGATAGAAAATTTAACTGAAATAAACACCCTGCGTTCTTAAGCTTATAATAACTCTCAAAATCGTTGTGGTAGAAGTTGTATCGCTCAGGGTGTGCTAGAATAGGCTTATACCCTTTTAATTGAATTTCAAATAATATATCATAGAGATTCATTGGAGCACTGAAGTAAGACATTTCAACTAAAATCAAATTATTTTTTAAAGTTAGAATATCATCAGCTTCTAACAATTTAGAAAATTGCTCATCCATCATGTATTCAGCAGCTGCAGAGATATTAATATCTTTTAATCCTTGATTATTAAGTTCTTCTTTTACTTCTTTAAGTTTTTCTTTAATTGTTGTAGAAGAATTTGGATATACGTCTCCTAAGACATGTGGTGTAGTAATAAAGTTCTTAATTCCTAAAGAATACATCTTTTTGATTAACTGAATACTATGATTTAAATCTTTTGCACCATCGTCTATTCCTGGAAGTAAATGAGAGTGAATGTCAACAAAATCATTTGTAAAAAAATCAGTAGGAAGAATCTTTTTCTTTTTTTTTAAAAACATGTAGGAGCTTTTGACAAAAATACATTTTTTTAAATTATTTTTCTATCGAAAACGATTGAGTTTCTATGTACTATTGTGTATGAAGTTTTGTTATGATATATTTGATTTTTGAAAGATAAAAGACATGATTTTAATAGCAGATGGAGGCTCTACTAAAGCTGATTGGATAGCATTAGATAATGACAAGAATGAACTTTTTAGAGTTAGAACGTTGGGGTTAAATCCTGCTGTTGTATCTGAAGAAGAGTTGTCTAACAGAATAGTGAACATGTTTCAACTGATCAACATTAAAGATAGTGTTGAGAAAATTTATTTTTATGGTGCTGGTTGCGGAACTCCTAAACCTATAACCATTTTAAAAGATGTTATGAAAGCTATCTTCACAAATGCAGAGATTACAGTGAAGGAAGACCTGTTAGCTGCTGTTTATGCTTCTTCTGGAAAGAAACCAGGGATGGTATGCATCTTAGGAACGGGCTCTAATAGTTGCTTTTTTGATGGAAACGAAATGCAAATGAAAGTAGCATCACTTGGTTATAGCTTAATGGATGAAGCAAGTGGCAACTATTTTGGGAAACAATTAGTTATAGATTATTACTATGAAAAAATGCCCAAAAGGATTGCTGAGGAATTTGAAAAACAATTTGATTTAGCTGCTGACACAATAAAATTTAATTTATATAGACAACCCAATCCTAATATGTACTTGGCAAGTTTTGCTAAATTCATGTTTGACTTTAAAGATGATAAATATATCAGGAGAATAATCAAAAAAGGATTTCAAGAGTTTTTTAAACGAAGAATACTACCATATCAAATTACTTCAGAAACTCCAATTTACTTTATTGGCTCTATCGCTTTTTATTTTATAGAAACCTTAGAAAAGGTGGCAAAAAAATATGATTTAACTATTACTGAAGTGATACAAAGACCTATTGATAATTTGATAGAATATCATAGAAACCACCTTAATTAATAATTCCTAATAATCGCTCTAAAGCCATTCCTCTTGAACCTTTGATAAGAATGTAAGAATCTAAAATTGCATTTTTATCCAAATAGACTTTTAATTCTTCAAAATTTAGGAAGCTAGTATTTGCGCTGCTTTTGTAGAAATTTTCACCTACGAACAAGGCTTTGGAAAAAATGAACTCTGAAGTTAAATCAACAATATTTTGATGTTCAGATTGAGATTCTTTTCCTAACTCAAACATGTCACCTAAGATTACAATTTTATTAGAATGTTTGATCTTATTAAAACTTTGTAATGCTAATTCAACACTTGTCGGATTCGCATTATAAGCATCAAGTAAAATGGTGTTATTTTTTGTTTTAATTATTTGAGATCTATTATTTGTTGGAGTATAGTTTTCAATAGCATTTTTTATATTGTCTTTAGAAATTTTGAAATACTCGCCAATAGATATTGCTGCTAAAATATTTGTGAAATTATATATCCCAACAAGATTTGTAGTTATCACTGTATCTTGATAGCTGATTTTTAAAAAAGGATGAGTAGAACTAAGTAGAGTTTCCTTAGTATTTAATAAAACTCTTTCAGCACCCTTGGTGATTTCCATTTGTTTTTGATCATTTGGATTTACAAAGATGATTTTGTTGTTTTTTATAAGATATTGATAAAGCTCAGATTTTCCTTTAATAACCCCATCAACACTACCAAAACCTTCCAAATGAGCCTTTCCAAAATTGGTAATATAACCATAATCAGGCTCAGCTATTTCAGATAAAAATTCAATTTCTTTTAAATGATTAGCGCCCATTTCTAAAATGCCAATCTCAGTTTTACTATTCATTGAAAGGATTGTTAAAGGAACTCCTATGTGATTGTTAAGATTCCCAAATGTTGCTGTAGTATTAAATTGAGTTTCTAAAACAATATTGATTAATTCTTTTGTGGTGGTTTTTCCATTACTACCAGTTAAAGCTATAATAGGAATGGCTAATTCTTTACGATGATAGTTAGCAAGAAACTGAAGAGTTTTAAGGCTATCTTCAACTAAGATAGTTCTATTGTCTATATAATATTCTTCTTCGTCAATAATACAATATCTAGATCCGCTATCTAGAGCTTGCTTTACAAATTTATTTCCATTAAAATTGTCACCCTTTAAAGCAAAAAAAACAGATCCTTTCCTTATTTTCCTGGTATCAGTATCAATAAGGCAAGTCTCTTTATATAATTTATGTATAGATTGAATTTCCATTTTTTAAAGATAAAAAAAACCTCACTGAAGATTAGTTCAATGAGGTTATATTTTCAAAATATCTTTGTTGATTATCTAGAAGGGTTTCTAGCAGTTCTCTTCTTATAACTTAAGGCTCCTACGATATCAGTAACACATCTAAAGCCAATGTAATTAGTAGACATGTACTCAGGTAAATATCTTCTCTGAGCAGGGTCTAACCAGTATTCTCTGTCATTCCATGACCCACCTTTGTGAACTCTAGTTTTATCACTTATTAACGTATACCTTTTCTTACTGTCGTATTGATTTAACTTTCCACTTATTGAGTCTTTACTATTCTTAGGAGAGTTATACATTCTAGGTTTTCCATTAAATTGATCATTCTCTAACTCATAATAAATAGTCGAATTTCTATCTCCATCGTTCTTGTTAATATTGTTAGCGGTTTTGTAATTTCTTCTCATAAACGCATCGTCTCGAGTTATAGGAACATATTTTACTTCTCCAGGAAGTTCTCTAGGGACAATTTTACCATTAGGTAATGTGTCATAAGTAGCTGTTGCTTTCGAGTCTTGCCCAATAACAACAACTTGTCCAGTAGAATCAATCATTTTTTTAGTAAATATATTTCCTCTGAAATAGTTAAAATCACTTGCTTCAGAGTCAATAATTGGTCTGTATACATCTGCTACCCATTCAGCAACATTACCAGACATGTCATACAATCCAAATCCATTAGGAGGATATGATTTAATTTTAATTGGAATATCAGAACCATCATCACTCCAACCAGCTAAACCACTATAATTTCCTTTACGTTGTTTGAAGTTTGCTAATTGATCTCCTTTGTATCTTGTAGTTTTATCTCTTGTGTATTTGCCATTCCAAGCGTATTTTTTTCTACCTCTAATATTGTTGTATTCTCTGTTTTCAGAAAGCGCTTTAGCTCCAAATTCCCATTCAACTTCAGTAGGAAGCCTAAACTTCTGTGTTAAAAGGCCATCACTTGAAGTAACATGTCTTCCTGTAAAAGAACCTTTAGTTGGTTTAGGGTCACCTTTTTTTCTTGGTTTATAATTTGGTAAACCTCTTTTGTAGACGGCCGTATCTCCTTCAAATAGTTTTGAAGGGTCAGATAAATATAAATCTGTATCAAAGAAATTTCTAATAGAATCTTCTTCCAATACATTTGTTATAACACCTCTATCGATTAATGTTTTTAGATTCACTGCGCTTGTTCTCCATTTACAGTATTGTACAGCTTGTAGCCAGCTTACTCCAACAACAGGATAATCTGCAAAAGCAGGGTGTCTTAAATAGTTTTCAGATAATAACTCAGTATTTCCTAAACTACTTCTCCATACTAATGTATCAGGAAGTGCAGCTTTATAAATGTTCTTATATTTTTCTTCAGTTGGAGGAAAAATATCTTTAGTTACTTGTAAATAAAGTAAGTATTCAGAGTTTGTAACTTCAGCTTCATCCATGTAAAACGAACGAACATGCATTTGCCTTGGAGTTGTATTCCAATCAAACATCACATCATCTTGTACTTGTCCCATAGTAAATGTACCACCTTCTATAGCGACCATTCCTTCTGGAGTCTTTTGACCAGCAAAGGAACTACCTTTAATGTAGCTTCCATATTTAGGATCGTTAAAATTCCAGCCTGTTAATGAGGATTTACTTTTATTAGAAGAGGTACAGCTATTTAATACTATAGCGGCTAATAGAAGTATGTTTATTTTAAATAAGTTTTTCATATCTTATTTTAAATGTTTAGGGTTTAGTTTCAGCTTTGCAATTTACAATAAAAATGTATTCATACAAGATGTATTGTAAATTTTATAAACTCTTTAATTGTTACTATTCATAGCTTAAACGTAATTGTTTTTTATTTATTTTACGATTGTTTTTTACATGCGAAATATGTGAGTTTTATTTACGTTATTTGAGATATGATTAAGATTATTAGGACAGTTTTTTTATTAGGACTCTTTTCCTTTTCTATTCATGCTGTTGGTCAGCAAACGAATTCAGTTTTGTCTAATGGAAATTGGATTAAATTTTCAGTAGATACAACAGGGGTTTTTAAGATAGATAGAGCTTTGTTGCAACAAATAGGAATAACAACAACAGGTCTTGATCCTAGGAAAATCCATGTCTATGGAAACGGAGGAAACCTTCTGCCACAATTAAATTCAGATTTTCGTTACAATGATTTACAAGAGAACGCAATCTATATAGAAGGTGAAGGAGATGGTTCTTTTGATGCTACCGATTTTATTTTATTCTATGCTAAAGGTCCTCATGATTGGGAGGTTAATCCTGGTTCTAATACAGCAAATCATCGTCAAAATATTTATTCAGATAAAGCATACTATTTTATTTCAGTTGATGGCATTGATGGAAAGAGAATTCAAAATGCAGCAAGTATTACTGGAACTTCTACATTGCAAGTAACTACTTTTGATGATTATATTTTTTATGAAAAAGAGAATGTAAACTTATTTGCAGCAGGTCGTAAATGGTTGGGAGAAGATTTTAGTATTGAAAACCAACATACATTTCAAATACCATTTCCAAATGCTGTTGCAAATGAAGATATTAATGTCACAGTGAGGGCTGTTGGTGTCTCTGGACTCACATCAACAATGCAAGTGACAGTGAACGGACAAAGCCTTTTTAATTTAAACTTTAATGCAATTTCTCCAGGTGCATTGACATTAGCGTCAGATCAATTAAGATCAGGAACACTGACTAACTCTTCTCCAAATATTGATGTTGTATTAGATTATACAAACAATGGAAATCCTTCTGCAAGAGCCTATTTAGATTATATAGAAATCGTTGGAAAGAAACAATTAATAGCCAATGATTTTCAATTTTCATTCAGAAGTTTCGATGCTGCAAATTCAGGAGGAATTGTAGATTATCAAATTCAAGGAGCTCAAAATATCCTTCAAGTTTGGGATGTTACCGAATCAATTAACCCAGCTATTATTGTTAATGAATCTATAGGTGCTGATTTTTCATTTAAAGCAAGTGGAGGAAATCTTAGAGAATATGTTGTGCTAAATAGTGATGATTTTTATACTCCTGAAGTTATTCAAAACTCAAGAGTAGAAAATCAAAACATACATTCCATTCAAGATATTAATTATTTAATAGTTACAAATGAAGAGCTTTCTTCACAAGCTCAGAGATTGGCCAATTTTCATACTGAAAATTCTGGATTGACGACAAAAGTTGTCATTGTAGATGAGATTTACAATGAATTTTCTTCAGGGTCTCCAGATATTACAGGGATTAGAGATTTTATCAAATATGTTTATGACAACAATACATCAAATGACAAGAAGCTAAAATATGTATGCTTTTTTGGAGATGCTTCGTATGATTATAAAGACCGTATCATTAATAATAACAATATAGTGCCTGTATTTGAATCAGAGCAGAGTTACAACTTAGCCTTTTCATATGTTACAGATGATTTTTTTGTAATGCTCGATAATAATGAAGGAACAATGCTTCCATCACATACGGTAGATGTTGCTAGCGGTAGAATTCCAGTTTCATCATTATCGCAAGCAACAGATGTTGTCAGTAAAATTTTAAATTATTATAAAGCAGAAGCGTTAGGTGACTGGCGGAACACAATAACTCTAGTGGCCGATGATATAGATGCTACTTCAGATATTTCTATTCAATCAGGTGTAGAAATAATAGCAGACGACATTAAAAACAATAGACCAGTATTTAATGTAAATAAAATTTATGCAGATGCGTTTACTCAACAAAACTCTTCTGGAGGTGAACGTTACCCAAATGTTCAAGAAGCTATTACCAATGCTATTGAAGCTGGGACACTTATATTTGATTATTTCGGGCATGGAGGTGAAGATGGTTTTGCAGCGGAAAGAATTTTAGATGTAACACAAGTTCAATCTTTTCAAAATGAAAATACATTGCCGTTATTTATAACTGTTACTTGCGAATTTTCTCGATTTGACAATCCAAATAGAACTACGGCAGGCGAACTTACTTTTAGAAATGCTACTGGAGGAGCAGCTTCAATGATTACAACCACTAGAGAAGTTTTTATTAGTGTTGGACAAGGATTCAATGAAGATTTGATGAAAATTTTATTAGAGTTTAATAATGAAGATTTAACCATAGCAGAATCTTTGGCAACGACTAAAAACGGATTTTCAAACTTTCAGAAATTTTTCATTTATTATTTTGGTGATCCAGCAAAAAAGTTGGCAGTTCCACAACCGAATGTTCAAATTACGAAGATGAACGGTGTGGATATATCACAATCTTTAGATACCTTAAAAGCATTGTCTCGAGTAAGTTTTGAAGGAATAGTGACTGATAATTCTAACAATATTTTAAATGATTTTAACGGAACAATATCGGCATCGGTTTTTGATAAGCCCATAGACAAAACAACATTAGATAATGATGGTTTTGGTATTGTTAATACATTCGACTCTCAAGAAAGTAAACTTTTTAGAGGAAAATCTACGGTACAAAACGGAAACTTCAGCTTCGAATTTATTGTTCCGAGAGATATTAGAGTCGCCTTTGGTAATGGTAAATTGAGTTTTTACACAGACAATCTATTGACAGATAGAGCAGGGTTTAACAATGATGTTATTGTTGGAGGAATTAATAGTAATGCACCTGAAGATACAGTTGGGCCGGAAATCTCATTGTTTATGAATGATGAATCATTTTTAGATGGAGGAAATACAAATGCGTCTCCTAATTTAATAGCAAAACTTTCAGACTTAAGTGGAATCAATACTTCAGTGACTGCTGTAGATCATGATATTGTAGCTATTTTGGATGGAGATGAATCCAATCCAATCGTTTTAAATGATTTTTATGAGACAGAGTTGAATGATTTTACCAACGGAAAAGTAGTTTTTCGTTTTAGAAACCTTGCAGTAGGTACTCATACATTGAAATTAAAGGCTTGGGATACGTATAACAACTCATCGGAAGCCATTTTAAACTTCGTGGTTGTTAGCGATACCAGTTTAACTTTAGATAATGTTTTGAATTATCCAAATCCCTTTGTAAATTACACCGAGTTTTGGTTTAACCATAACAAGCCTAACGAATCCCTCGAAGTTCAGGTGCAGATTTTTACAATTTCAGGAAAATTAGTAAAAACAATTAATCAATTAGTTCAAACAACTGGAAATTTATCCAGAAGCATAGCATGGAATGGCCTTGATGATTTTGGTAACAAAATTGGTAAAGGTGTTTATGTTTATAAATTAAAAGTAAAATCAACGATTAGTAATATATCATCAGAAAAGTATGAAAAGTTAGTCATACTATAATAAATGTCGATATTTACGTTATAGAAGGAAACCAACATATATGAAAAGATTAGGATTATTACTCGCTGTTAGCTTTTTAAGTATAGGCGGATCTTTTGCGCAAGCAACTGCTACTCAAACAGGAGGAATTACAACGGCGACACCATTTTTATTAATTGTCCCAGATGCCAGAGCAGGAGCAATGGGAGATATTGGGGTTTCTACTTCTGCAGATGCGAGTTCACTTTTTCATAATCCATCAAAAATAGCTTTTAGTGGAAGAGAAGTGATGATTGGAGTTAATTATTCACCGTGGTTAAGAAACTTAACAGACGATATTTTTATTGGTAGCGCATCGTATATTAGAAGATTTAGCGAGAATGCAGCATACGGAGTGGAGTTTAGATACTTTTCATTAGGTCAAGTAGATTTAACTGATAACATAGGAAATCCAACAGGAACTATAAATCCTAACGAGTTTGCCTTATCAGGAACCTATGCCTTAAAGCTTAGTGAGACATTTTCCATGGGGGTTAGCGGTCGATACTTTCGTTCTAATTTAGCATTTACAGGAACAAATTCTACTTTACAACCTATTAATTCATTTGCTGTTGATGTATCAGGGTACTATCAATCTCCAGAAGAAAATTACGGAACTTTTAACGGGCGATATAGAATTGGATTTAATATTGCTAATATTGGACCAAAGGTTTCATATGTGCCAGGTGAAGAAGATTTTATTCCAACCAATCTCAAGTTTGGAGGAGGTTTTGATTTTATCTTAGACGATTACAATATTATTAGTGTTAACACTGAGTTTACAAAGCTACTTGTCCCATCACCTCAAACAGATGGTTCTGATCAAGATAAAAGCTTTATTTCAGGAATGTTTAGTTCTTTCGGTGATGCGGAAGGAGGATTTAGTGAAGAACTAAAAGAGGTGACTTATGCAGTTGGAGCTGAGTATTTATATAATAACGCTTTTGCATTAAGAGCTGGGTATTTTCATGAAAGTCCAGACAAAGGAAATCGGAAATTTATGACACTTGGTGCAGGTTTTAAAACCAATGCATTAAATGTTGATTTGTCTTATTTAATTAACTCATCTGATGTTAACAATCCGCTAGAAAATTCATTGCGTTTCTCTCTGTCCTTTGATTTAGGTGAGATTTTTGATGATTATTAGTACCTTAGTTTCTTCAAAAGAAAAACTTCTTAATGAAAAAAATTAATATAGCTAGTTCAGGTTATTTGTATGATACTATCGAAGAATTGCCTGAAGTAGATAGAAGCTTGATGGAAGCTGCTATTGAAGCGACAAAGAATTCTTATTCACCATATTCTAAATTTAGAGTAGGAGCAGCGCTTTTAATGGAAGATGACTCAGTTATTGTTGGGAGTAATCAAGAAAATGCAGCTTACCCTTCAGGAATGTGTGCAGAAAGAGTGGCTATTTGGAAAGCAGGATCAGACTTCCCGAACAAAAAAATTAAAAAAATTGCGATAACTGCTATATCATCAAATAAACAAGTTGATAAGCCCGTTGGGCCATGTGGAGCTTGTAGACAATCACTTCTTGAATATGAAATTAATCAAGAGGAACCAATGGAAGTTATCTTTATGGGAGAGGTAGGCAAAATTGTTAAAGCAGAATCTATCACTTCTTTGCTACCGTTTTCTTTTGATGCTTCATATCTTTAATAAAAACTTTCTACCTACTACAGATTGTAAAACTAATTCCAATTTATCTATTATAATAGTTGAATTTATGCTTTATTCAATGAGTTGAACATCGTAAATTGGTGAACTTTAAAAGGATAAGATAAAAGAGATATTATTATCTTAACAGCATTAATACAGAACTAGCAAAAGAATATGATTTCATCGGTAATATCAGGTACAGGATCTTACATCCCTACAATCAAAAAAGAGAATAGTAAATTTCTGAATAACAGGTTTTTAAATGCCGATGGGACAGGAATTTCTAATGAGAATGAGGTGATTATTGAGAAATTTAAAGCCATAACTGGAATAGAAGAAAGAAGGTATGCAGATGAAAAATATAATACGTCTGATTTGGGGTATTTTGCAGCGACAAAAGCAATAGAGGATGCTGGAATTGATCCTGAAGAATTGGACTATATTATTCTCGCCCATAATTTTGGTGATGTGAAGTCTGCTGCGATTCAAAGCGACATCCTTCCAAGCCTTGCTACACGTGTTAAATACCGATTAGGGATTCAAAATCCAAATTGTGTAGCTTATGATATTTTATTTGGTTGCCCTGGTTGGATAGAAGGTGTTATTCAAGCACAAGCATTTATCAAATCTGGAATAGCAAATAAAGTATTGGTTATTGGCGCAGAAACTCTATCGAGAGTGTTAGATAAACACGATAGGGATTCAATGATTTATAGTGATGGAGCTGGAGCTTGTATTGTTGAGAAAAGTGAAGAAGGCGAATCGGGGATCTTAAGTCATGCAACTCAGACATTCACTAAAGAGGAAGCATATCATCTGTTTTTCGGAAATTCTTTCGATAAAAATGAGCATCCTGATGTTCGCTATATTAAAATGCACGGTCGTAAAATTTATGAGTTTGCTTTGAATAATGTTCCAAATGCTATGAAAACAGCATTGGATAGAACCGGCATTCCAATTGATAAAGTGAAAAAGGTTTTTATCCATCAAGCCAATGAAAAAATGGATGAAGCTATTATTAAGCGTTTTTTTAGACTCTACAAGCATCCTATTCCAGAAGGTGTTATGCCTATGAGTATTCACAAATTAGGGAATAGTTCTGTTGCAACTGTACCAACGTTATTAGATCTTGTGTTGAAAGGAAATATTGAAAACCAAGAGGTAAATAAAGGCGATATAATCATCTTAGCATCCGTTGGAGCAGGAATGAATATTAATGCTGTTGTTTATAGATATTAATTCCTGTAAATTTTCTAAAGACAAAGCTTTCATTTCTAATTTGAAGTACTATTTTTGCACATGCAACAACACAACGTACTTATTTTAGATTTTGGTTCGCAATATACACAGTTAATTGCGAGAAGAGTGAGAGAATTAAACATCTATTGTGAAATTCACCCTTTTAATAATCCTCCAAAAAACATCGACAATTTTAAAGCAGTTATTCTGTCAGGAAGTCCTTTTTCTGTTAGAGCTGAAGACGCACCACATCCAGATTTATCTGAGATTAGAGGGAAAAAACCTATGCTAGCTGTTTGCTACGGAGCACAATATTTAGCTCAATTTTCTGGTGGACTTGTAGCGCCTTCAAACACAAGAGAGTATGGTAGAGCTAATCTATCATTCATTAAAGAAGGAGAAGCATTCTTTTCTGATATTTCAGAAGGAAGTCAAGTTTGGATGAGTCATTCAGACACTATTAAGGATTTACCTACCGGAGCTGTGCATTTAGCAAGTACGCCAGATGTAAAAAATGCGGCTTACAGAATAGAAGGTGAAGAAACGTATGCAATTCAATTTCATCCTGAAGTATATCACTCTACCGATGGGAAACAATTGTTAGAAAATTTCCTAGTAAATATTGCTGGAGTTGCACAAACTTGGACATCAGATTCATTTGTTGAAACAACGGTAGCTAATTTAAAAGAGAAATTAGGAAATGATAAAGTTGTCTTAGGGCTATCTGGAGGAGTAGATTCTTCTGTAGCTGCTGTTTTACTACATAAAGCTATCGGTAAAAATTTATATTGCATTTTTGTGAATAATGGCTTGTTAAGAAAAAATGAATTTGAAAGTGTCCTTGATCAATACGAAGGGATGGGATTAAACGTTAAAGGTGTAGATGCATCGGCACGTTTTTTGAATGCATTGTCAGGAGTATCAGATCCTGAGAAAAAAAGAAAAGCAATTGGAAATGCTTTTATAGAAGTATTTGATGATGAAGCGCATAAAATTGAAAATGTAAAATGGTTGGCTCAAGGAACGATTTATCCAGATGTAATAGAATCTGTTTCAGTTAATGGAGGCCCATCAGCAACAATTAAAAGTCATCATAATGTTGGAGGTTTGCCAGATTTCATGAAATTGAAAATTGTAGAGCCTTTGCGCATGATTTTTAAAGATGAGGTGAGAAGAGTAGGAGCGTCTATGGGAATTGACCCTGAGTTGTTAGGACGTCACCCTTTTCCTGGGCCTGGATTGGCAATTCGAATTTTAGGAGATATCACTTCAGAAAAAGTTCGTATTTTGCAAGAAGTTGATGCTGTTTTTATCAATGGATTAAAAGAAAGTGGACTCTACGACAAAGTTTGGCAAGCTGGCGCTATTTTATTGCCAGTAAACTCTGTAGGTGTTATGGGAGATGAGAGAACATATGAGAAAGTAGTAGCGTTAAGAGCAGTAGAGAGTACAGATGGTATGACGGCCGATTGGGTTAATCTACCTTATGAGTTTTTACAAAAAACATCGAATCAAATCATCAATAAAGTAAAAGGTGTTAATAGAGTTGTATATGATATTAGCTCTAAACCGCCTGCAACAATTGAATGGGAATAATATATGAGAGGATTTAAATTATTAGTAATTCTATTTTTTGTTTTTGTTGCCACTTCTTGTGGTCAACAAAAAAAGTACATATCCTATACCGTTAAAAAGGGAGAGACAATGAAGTCTATTGCCAAACGATTAGATATAAAGACCAAAGATTTATTACGTTTAAATCCAGATGTTGGTAGAAGACCTCAGCCAGATTCTGTCATTATTATTCCGAATAAAGATTTTAATACATCTACAATAACAGATGAAGTTATTACAGAAAAGATTGATAGTACGAATGTTGTTGAAAAAGAAATTGATGTTGATGAGCTCAAAAAGAGTTTTGTTGTTCATCAAGTGAAAAAAGGAGATACTTTTTATAATTTAACCCGATTCTACAATGTTTCAGAAGATGAACTGAAAGAATTAAACCCTGAACTCTCTGAAGGGATGAAACTCGATATGATTCTAAAAGTAAAGCCCATTGAAAATGAAGAAGAGATTGTAATTTATCAAGATACAATACAAGAAAATTCTTCAGTTAAATTAGCGATGTTACTCCCTTTTAGAGCTATTGAATATGACACAATTGAAGGGAAGGATATTTTTAAAACAAACAGGTTAGCAAATATAACAACTGATTTGTATTTGGGGGCTTCAATCGCAGTTGACTCATTAAGGAACCAAGGAATTGATATCTCAATTTCTGTATTTGATACTGGAAGAAAGAATACGAAGTTAGACTCTATACTATCTGTTACCGATTTTGATGATGTTGATGCAATAATTGGGCCTCTGTATTCTGAGGAAGTTACTATTGTTGCTAATAGAGCAAGAGTACCTGTTGTTTTTCCTGTATTTTCTAAGAATCAAAAGAACTTTAGATCTTCGAAAGTTATAAAAACATATGCTGATAGAGATGTTCATCAAGCGGCTATGATAGATCGAATTTTTAGAACATACACCAATGAAAATATTTTAATTATTGGTGATAGTACTGCTACATCTATTCGTAATAGCGATGCTATTAAGGCTAGATTATTAGAAC
>TARA_R110002073_G_scaffold103234_2_pt1 | contig 43583 bp, 40 predicted proteins | sample TARA_R110002073 | Tara Oceans TARA_R110002073 (sample SAMEA4397174) | marine metagenome | biome: Polar Biome; feature: [DCM] deep chlorophyll maximum layer (ENVO:01000326); material: water (ENVO:00002006), including particulate matter (ENVO:01000060) such as... | depth 40 m
ATAATAGTATAGCTCAAATTCAAGCGAGAGAATTCACGTTGTTTGGGAGCAGACGGGTAATCGTTTTTACTAAATTTATATACGCCATCTCGAAACCAATTGTATAATTCTCTATGAGGTTTGAATTCTAAAGAGCAAAGTGAATGAGATATTTGTTCTATATAATCGCTTTCTCCATGAGTCCAGTCGTACATCGGATAGATATTCCAATCGCTACCTGTTCTATGATGTTCTTTAAATAAAACTCGATACATCAAAGGATCACGTAACAACATATTTGGACTTTCCATATCAATTTTAGCACGTAAAACATGCTCTCCTTCTTTGAACTCGCCATTCTTCATTTTCTCAAAAAGGGTAAGATTCTCTTCAACAGAACGATTTCTAAACGGACTGTTTGTACCTACTTGAGTAGGTGTTCCTTTTTGTTCAGCCATAGCTTCTGAAGTTTGGCTATCTACATAGGCTTTCCCTTCTTTAATAAAAAGAACTGCCCAATCGTATAATTGTTGAAAATAATCTGAAGAATACAATTCGTTTTCCCATTGATACCCAAGCCAAGAGATATCTTGTTTGATAGCATCTACATACTCTTGTTCCTCTTTTGCTGGATTGGTATCGTCAAAACGAAGATTTACAGGTGCATTGTACTTTTCTCCTAGACCAAAGCTAATACCAATGGCTTTTGTATGGCCAATATGAAGGTATCCGTTTGGTTCAGGAGGAAATCGAAAGCGAAGATTTTCTTTTGGCATTCCATTTGCCAAATCTTCTTCAATGATTTGCTCAATAAAATTGAGTGATTTTTTTTCTTCAGACATTGATTATCAACTAAAATGAAGGCGTAAAATTAAGCAAAATAAGCGGATAAGTATTACTTTCTAAAGGAGTTTAGTATCTTTCATAAATAATCTAAAATTAGAGAAGAGATGAATGATAGACAATTAAACTACACATGTCCAAAATGTAACAATCGTTCGTATGACATTGGTCAAATGAGAGCTACCGGCGGAGCTCTTTCAAAGATTTTTGATATACAAAACAAAAAATTTACAAGTGTTACCTGTCAACGTTGTAGTTACACAGAATTTTATAAAGCAAAAACGAGTGCATTGAGTAATATATTTGATTTGTTTACTGGTTAGAAGTATTCATAGTTTGTTGTAATTTTGCTTTTTATTTAGAAGATGTCAAAGAAACCCGATTTAGTAGTTTTTAATGAAGAGACGCAGCAATATGATGCATCTATAAAGCCGTATGGTACTAATGCAAGTGCTCCGGCTATTAAACCTTCAAATGCTGCACCTTGGAAAAATGATGGAGTTCATCGAGTAAACAAACAATTTCAAAGTAAGTTCGATGAGTTGAAGAAAGAATATGAGGAAATGATTCAACAATTTGAATACAATGAGTTGGTATACAATGCTAGATTTGGTTTTGAACCAATTATTGGAGAAGTATATCATTTATACAACAATAAAAAGGAAGAGCCGTTCTTGTCAATCATTTCACCAGATCAATGTAGTTTTAAACATCTGGGGTCATTTCGATTGAGTTCTCAAAAAATGTGGGAAAAGATATAGTTATGGGAAAAATTCAAGTTAATAATATTAAAGTATACGGATATCATGGTTGTTTGGAAGAAGAAGCTAAAATAGGTTCTTGGTATCGAGTTGATGTTGAAGTGAAAGCTGATTTATCCAAATCTTCTGTGTCCGATGAATTATTGGACACTGTAGACTATGTTCATTTGAATCATATTGTAAAAGAAGAAATGGCAATTCGTTCCAAGCTATTAGAAGAAGTAGCTAAGCGAATTTTGGATCGAATATTTTTAGAAATAGATATGGTGAAAAAAGCAACAGTGGGTGTGGCTAAAGTGAACCCTCCTATCGGTGGAAATGTAGAAGAAGTTGTGATTATTCTGTCTAAAAAACGGAAAGCATAAAAAAACTTGGATTAAAAGATAAATGATGTAAATTTGCAATCTTTATAAGGTGTCGTGGCCGAGTGGCTAGGCAGTGGTCTGCAACACCATCTACAGCGGTTCGAATCCGCTCGACACCTCAAAAAGAGCCTGAAATCAATTGATTTTTGGCTCTTTTTTGTTTTTTAAGGAAAGTAGATGTTTTCAATGGTTGAGTTCTTTTTTCAATCAAACATATATTCTTCATGTATGAAAAGCATTTTAGTTATATTTATGCATATCAAAAAGAGTTAGATAAATTTCAAACAAGGTCAATGAATTTAATAGCCATAAGCATAATTGGCATCAGCATTCTAACAATTTTTCTATTATTTATTTTTCAAAAAAAGAATAAATTAATGAGCGATTATATGCTCATTATTACAATCATACTTATCGCTGGAATTTTCATAAGCAATATATTGGTAAATCAAAGTTTAACAAGAATCAATTTAATTTTTGAGAAATTAATTGGCTTTTATATTCTTCCAGCTTTTTTAACGTATGCAATGTTGTTAATTAGTAATGATAATAGGATTAAAAGGCAATGGTGGTGGTTTGGCTCTTTTGCAATCATAACTACAGTTTTTGTTTTTTTCGATTTATTCATTTTTAATGATTATAACCAAGAAAGTTTAAAAGAGCTCTATAAATCTCCACCTTTATTATATCATCTTTTTTTTAGAGGGAGTAATGTGTTTGCTTTTATAGCGCTTCTTTGGTTTTTGAAAAAACTGAATTGGTACCATAAGAAAATTAAAAATGATTATTCTTATATAGAAGTCATCCGATTTAAATGGTTAGAGAACTTTACTTGGATGTTTTTTATTAATAATTTTCTAATCTTATTAATATCGTTGACTTATAGTTTTTGGGAAATGAATAATATAGAGATTCTCTACCTAACTGTTTATATTTCAATTGTAATCTCTCTATTCTATTTATGTTATAATGGCATTAGACAGTATTCTTTGGTTGAATATGAAAATTCATTAAACCTTAATAGAACAAAATCTAAGAATCTAGTAACTTCTAGAAAATTAAAAAAAGAGCCTCTTTTATCTAAATATAAATCATCTTCATTGTCTAAAGAAGAGATGGATGCTTTGTCTAAACAAATCAAAGAACTTTTTGAGGTTGAAGAAATATATTTAGAGCCTCAACTAAAAATGGATGAAATTGTAAAACAGTTACAATCTACCACTCATAAAGTATCTCAAACAATTAATTCTAAAACAGGAAAATCATTTTATGATTATGTGAATCAATATAGGGTAGAGCATTTTAAAAAATTATTATCCAATCCTGATAATCGTAAGTATACAGTATTGGCGTTGGGTATTGAAAGCGGATTTAACTCTAAAGCATCACTCAATCGTATTTTTAAACAGCATACTGGAATTTCACCTAAAGAATTTCAAAAAAAAAGTTTGTAAATTAATTTGATGTCTTAAAAAACTCCATTTATATTCAATTCAGGATGTAATTTATAACATTCTGCTAGGTTTAAATGATTTTTCTTTCACACTAAAACACCTTTTCTGTATAGCCTATAATTTAAGAAGACTCATCTTATCGGTTGAAGCATTTAGCTCGTTTTATATCGCAATTTTTGCCATGCAATTATAAAAAAATAGAAATCATGTTACAAAATCAAATCAATCACAAAGGGACGATTTTTAAGTATTTGTGCTTGTTGTTTTTAATTTTCACCTCCTCTTTATTTTCTCAAAATAGTGAGAAAGTAAAAAAAAGTTTAAATAAATCCTTTAACGGACTTTACTTTGGGTTAAACACAGGAAAACAAACTATTTTTTCTGGAGCATTTATTAATAATATTGATGTACTCGCTCAAGATAGTAAAATCACAACTGAATTCATTTCTGGTTATAGAAAACAAGTTTTTGACAACAAAATAGTTTTCGGAGGCGAAATTCAAATAGGACTTTCAGATCATAACTTAATGTTAGATTATATTGAAAATTCTAATTCTCAATTTAATATTGATTACACGAACAAAAATCAGATTTCATTTGGATTGAATACTGGAGTTGTAATTAGCAATAACACTCTTTTATTTGCTTATGGATATATAGTGAAAAGCAATTTCGACATTGTCATTACAGAAATGAATGGTTCTACTTTTAGTCAAGAAGATGGACAACGATTTTTAAGATATGGTATAGGAATAGAAATCCCTATTTATAAAAGTTTCAATATCAAAGGAACTTTAGGAAGCACAAAAATAGATCATGATGATCTACAAACTAATACAAAAGTTGATAGTGAAGCGAACTTTGCTTTTGGGGTAATTTATCAGTTTTAATATAATGAAGAAGACGTTACTAATTCTATTTATTTGTTTTGCAAGTTTCCATTCAGAGAGACAAAGTAAAATAAACATTGACCTGACTAAAGAACAATGGATTGAAGATTTAAATCATTTAAAGACAACGATAATCTCCAAACATTTAAACCCTTATCATACAATAAGTAGAGATACTCTTGACGCTGAATATCAACTAGCAATGAAAAGAATTAAGCTAGGAACGAGCTCTGAATCTGCCTTAGCATTAACTGCTTTTGCGGCTAAGTTTGGTGATGGGCACACCTATGCAATGCCTTACAAGGCTTTTCATGATATTCCTTTTTATTTTAGGTGGTTTCAAGACAAATTATTTGTTCAAGATATTGATTTAAAATTCAAGAAATATCAAGGTTGGGAGATCATAAAATTTGGAGATTACACACCTACTGAGATTTTTAAAAAGGTATCAATAATTATACCTGGAGGAGAATCAAAAGGATATATGAGAAATGAATCTCAATATGTTTTAAGATTCATAGAAGTATTACAGTTTTTAAAAATTATAAAGAATAATGATGACCTAAGCTTAGTTGTAAAGAGTAAGAATAACGAAATAAAAAACATTAAAATTTGTGCAAAAAAGTCTTGCAATAAGAATAGTATGACTGACACTTTTGAGAGAACACCTTTAAGGTATCAGGATTTTCAAAAAAAATTATGGTATAAAAAAATTGGAAAGAAAGAAAGTATTGGTTATTTCAACTTTATAGGTTACCCAAGTAAAAAAGAAGTTAAGAATTTCGGAAATGAGCTTCAAAAATGGATTAAAAAAGAAGATTTTAAAACCTTGTTAATCGATTTTAGAATGAATGGTGGTGGTGATGGAAACAAAGGGAAAATGATTCTGAATAAAATCAAGAAAACTATTAAATCAAAAGAACTTACCGTATATGTTGCTATAGGGAATATGACATTTTCAGCAGGCATGGGAAATGCTAGTGATTTTAAAAGAGGATTAAATGCTACGTTTATTGGACAGCCAACAGGTGCTCGGCCTAATGGATATCAAGAAAATAACAGTTTTATCCTTCCAAACTCTAAAATTTCTTGTTCATATTCTAGTGAATATTATACATATTCAGATAAAGACACCCATGGTATTATACCTGATATTTTAATAGAAGATACTTGGGAGGAGTTTTATTCTGGTCAAGATTTAATAATTGAAAATATTTTTAACAAACAGTCTAATAATAATTAAAAATGAAAAACAGCATCATTTTAATTCTAGCAATTATCTTTTTAGTTTTTTCCTGTAAAAAGGGAACCCGAAAAATGAAGTATCAAATAGTAACTAATGACATTGATAACTTTTGGCAAGCTTATGATGCTTTAAAAATATCTAAAGATAGTATTGCAACGTTTCAAACATTATTTATTGATAGAGCAACTCCTGAGTTTAAAAAATTTTTAGAGCTAAGAGGTTTTTTCTCTGAGCAATATGTTTCTATGTCAAAAAGTAATTCAAATTTTCTACATTCTATAAGGCCAATATTAGAGTCTATAAAAAATAAGAGAGAAGAAATTGATAAAGTCTACGAAGATATGATTAAGATCTACCCGGCTTTTATATCACCTGATATTTGTTTTGCGGTTAGTCCACTTAGAACGGGTGGTACAACAAGCAAAGGACTAATGTTAATTGGTTCTGAAATAGCGGTAGCAAATCCGAATATTGTTGATTTATCAGAAATACCTAGTTTTCTGAGGAAAATATTAGAAAGTAGAGAGGGAAACCTTTTGCATTTAGTGGCTCATGAAATGGTACATACTCAACAGCCTTTGGGAGATAATGTGAATGAATCATTATTGTCTCAAGCAATTCTCGAAGGAGCAGCATCTTTTATTTCTACAATTATTATGGGAGAGCAAACAATGAGTTTGGCAATATATAATTATGGTGAAGCTCACGAGAAAGAATTATGGAAAGAGTTTTATGAAGATGTAAAACAAGAAAAAGGATTCAATGATACTGATTGGTTTTATAATTATTTTTCAAATAGACCGCCAGATTTAGGGTATTATATAGGATATAAAATTTGTGAATCTTATTATAAAGAAAGAGAAAATAAAAAATTAGCAATTAAAGAAATAATAGAAATGCAAGATGCAAATGTGTTTTTTAAAAAAAGTAAATACGGAAGTAAATTCAACAATTAGTTAAGGTGTATAAGGATGATTTTTTTTTCACCTTTTTTAAAAATTATTAAACATGAAAGTAAGTATAACCTCCATTGAGTTAAAATCTCCTTTGCATTTTTTTAAACTATCAGTTTTTGCATTACATATTTCTAATCAATTAAAAACGTCAAATTGTATAGAGTTTAAGAAAAAAGGATTTTGGACAAAACATTATACGATAACCCTATGGAAAAATGAAGAAGATATGAGAGCATTTGCATACAATGGAGCTCATTTAGATGCTATCAAAAAATCAAAATTATTGGCAAAAGAAATTAAGACTATTACAATTGAAGCAAATGATATTCCTAATTGGAAAGAAGCTCAAATTCTATTAAATACTAAAGGGAAACACAATTGTCAAAAATAAAATACATCAAGGATACTAAAATAGAGTAATTGGATTAAAAAATCTTACAATAAACAGCTTTTTTATTGACCTAATACAGGTGCCTTTTTTAAGATTTTTGTTAACATAATATTCGGGTTTTTTCTGCATCTTTGTTAACCATGAAAATTTACCCAATAGAAACAGGAAATTTTAAGTTAGACGGAGGCGCTATGTTTGGTGTAGTTCCTAAGTCTATTTGGCAAAGAACAAACCCTGCAGATTCCAATAATCTAATTTCTATGAGCATGAGATGTATGCTTATTGAAGATGGAAACCGACTCATTCTTGTCGATACAGGTTTAGGAACTAAGCAAACAGATAAATTTTTCGGTTATTATTACTTGTATGGAGATTCTTCATTAGAAAAATCTTTGGCAAGTCATGGGTTTCATCAAGATGACATCACTGATGTTTTTTTAACACATTTGCATTTCGATCATTGCGGGGGTGCTGTTCAATGGAATAAAAACAGAACGGGTTACGAACCTGCTTTTAAGAATGCTAAGTTTTGGAGTAATGAAAGCCATTGGAATTGGGCGATAAACCCAAACCCTAGAGAAAAGGCATCGTTTTTGAAAGAGAATATTTTACCGATGCACGAAAGTGGACAATTGAATTTTATCAATGATGCAATTAGTGAATTAGGGTTCGATGTTTTAACGATGGATGGACATACTGAAAAACAAATGCTCCCTAAAATAAATTACAAAGGGAAAACAATTGTGTTTATGGCAGATTTATTGCCAACAACAGGTCATATACCACTTCCATATGTAATGGGATATGATACGAGGCCTTTGCTTACAATTAAAGAAAAAGAACACTTTTTAAATGAAGCTGCTGATAACGAATACTTCTTGTTTTTAGAGCACGATGCGTATTCAGAACTTTGTACTGTAAAACATACTGAGAAAGGAGTTCGTTTAAAACACACATATACATTTAATGAGATATTTAATTAGAAAGATGATGAGAATTAAGAAATCAATGCTGTATGCACTAATAGTGAGTGTTACTATTGCTAGCTGTAAAACTATTTCAGTGGTTAAAGCACCTGTTCCAGCTGCGTCTGAAGTTGCGATTACTGCTGTTGGTAAAAAAACACCTCTAACTGAAGATGAAAAGAAATCTTGGGGCCATGCAGATTTGGTTAAAGACTCAATTCCTGGAATGAGTATAAACAAAGCACATGAGTTTTTAAAAGGGAAAAAAGGAACTCAGGTAGTTGTTGCTGTTGTAGATTCAGGAACAGATTTAGAGCACGAAGATTTAAAAGATGTGGCTTGGGTAAATCCAAAGGAAATACCCAATAATGGAAAAGATGATGATAAGAATGGGTTTGTCGATGATATTCACGGATGGAATTTTTTAGGATCGATTTATAAAGAGAATGCAGAGATGTATCGAATAGTGTTAGATTCTACGATTGCTGATAAAAAAACCTACCAAAAAGCAAAAAAAGATTATGACAAGCAAGTCAGCGAAGCGACTACAAGTAAACAAAGATATAGTCAAATTTTACAAGCTGTAGTCTTTGCAAATACGAACATCATCAATAAATTAAATAAAAAGGAATATAAAAAAGAAGATTTAAAATCTATTGATGCATCAGATCCAGCAATTGCAAGGAGTGTTGCTATAGCGAATCAAATGTTTGACTTAGGATTGCCTTCGTTAAAAGAAGCAATCGATGAATTAGAGGGGTTGGTCTCTACAGCAAATGAGACATTAAAAAATGCTTCTTATAAAGAAAGTTATAGAAGTGTCTTAAAGGATAATGAAAACTCAATGGATACGAAAGTATATGGAGATAATAAAACAGGGCATTCAATTAAAGACGAAGCACATGGAAGTCATGTGTCTGGAATTGTTGCAGCTACTAGGAATAATGGAATTGGAATTAATGGAGTAGCCACCAATGTGAAAATTATGGCGGTGCGTGTTGTTCCTGATGGAGATGAATATGATAAAGATGTAGCCTTAGGAATTCGTTACGCTGTAGATAATGGTGCTAAAGTAATTAACACCAGTTTTGGGAAAGGGTATTCACCAAAAGCACAATGGGTATATGAAGCTATAAAGTATGCTGCAGAAAAAGATGTACTTATTGTTAATGCAGCTGGGAATGAGGCTGAAAATATTGATGTTAAGCAGTCTTTTCCAAATGATGCTCCCGATATGATTAATGAAATTACAGATAACTTTATTACAATTGGAGCAATTAGTTCAAGTTATAATGAAGAACTGCTGGCAAATTTCACGAATTATGGTAAAGTAAATGTCGATGTTTTTGCACCTGGAGTTCAAATTTATTCAACCACACCTGAAAATGAATACCAGTATTTTAATGGAACATCAATGGCCTCACCTGGAACAGCTGGTGTTGCTGCGTTAGTTAGGTCATATTACCCTCAGCTTTCTGCAAGCCAGGTAAAGAAAATCTTAATGAATTCTGGTTCTAAGATTGATTTAGAAGTACTAAAACCTGGTTCTTTTACGCAAGAGAAACCGCAAGGGGAAAAAGTGCCATTTTCTGAATTATCAGTTTCTGGTAGAATTGTAAATGCGTACAATGCATTGAAAATGGCGGATGCCATGGTAAATAATAAATAATACAAACAACTCAAATATATTTAATCATGAAAAAAATAATCGCTTTCGTTTTTTTGCTAAGCGCAACAAGCATTTTTGCCTTTCAAAACAACACATCGTATTGGCAACAACACACAGATTATACAATGGATATTGATATGGACGTAAAGTCATTTCAATACAAAGGAAAACAGAAATTGGTCTACACCAATAATTCTCCAGATGAAATAACGCATGTATATTATCATTTGTACTTCAATGCATTTCAACCAGGGTCGCAAATGGATATTCGTTCTAGAAGCATTAAAGATCCAGATGGTAGAGTTAAAGATAGAATTAGCAAGTTAACTCCAGAAGAGATAGGTTTTATAAAAGTTAAGTCATTAAAACAAGACGGTAGAAAACTAACTTATGAAATCGTAGGAACCATCTTAGAAGTAAAATTAAATAAACCAATTCAGCCAGGAAAAAAATCAACTTTTGATATGAATTTTGATGCTCAAGTACCTAAACAAATTAGACGCTCTGGAAGAAATAACAAAGAAGGAGTTGCTTTATCCATGGCACAATGGTATCCTAAAATGGCTGAATATGATTTTGAAGGTTGGCATACACCGCCTTATGTTGGAAGAGAGTTTCATGGTGTTTGGGGAAATTTTGATGTGACTTTACATATAGATAAATCTTATGTTGTAGGAGGTACCGGTTATGTTCAGAACCCACAAGAAGTAGGTCACGGTTATGAAGACAAAAGCAAAAAGTTAAAGAAACAACGTGGTAAGAAATTGACTTGGCATATTAAAGCTCCTAATGTTCACGATTTTACTTGGGCAGCTGATCCAGAATATGCTCATGATACATTTAAAATGGATAATGGGATCGACTTGCATTTCTTTTATAAGAACAACATGGAAGAAAAATACTTGAAGGCTTGGAAAGATTTGCAGCCAAAGACTGCTGAATTGATGAAGTTTTTTAGTGAACGCGTTGGACAATACCCTTATAAGCAGTATTCAGTAATTCAAGGTGGAGATGGTGGAATGGAATATGCTATGTCTACATTAATTACTGGACAAAGGAGTTTTGGAAGTTTGTTTGGTGTTACAAACCACGAAATGGCCCATACTTGGTTTCAGTTTTTGTTAGCATCTAATGAGAGTAAACATCCATGGATGGACGAAGGGTTTACAAGTTATATATCTGCAAAAGCAGGAAATGAAATATTAAAAAGAGGTCGTAAGAATCCACATAGAGGATCTTATGGAGGGTATAATTATGTAGTGAAAAATGGAATTGAAGAGACTTTATCAACTCATGCAGATCGATTTAACTTAAACGGAGCTTATGGGGTTGCTAGTTATAGTAAAGGAGCTATCTTTTTATCTCAATTAGAATATGTAATTGGACCAGAAAATGTTAAAAAAGGATTGAAGAAATATTTCAACGATTTTAGTTTTAAGCATCCAACACCTAATGATGTTAAAAGATCTATGGAAAAAGTATCTGGAATCCATTTAGATTGGTACTTAAACGAATGGGCTCAAACAACACATACTATAGACTATGGAGTAAAATCTATTGATGATAAAACAGTGACTTTAGAACGAGTTGGAAAAATGCCAATGCCAATGGATGTAGAGGTTACTTATGCCGATGGTACAAAAGAAATGTTTAACATCCCACTAAGAATGATGAGAGGAAATAAGCCTACAAATGCGAAAGTTTTAGAAGACTGGACATGGGCACACCCTACTTATACATTTAAAACCCCTAAAGCAATACGATCTGTTGAGATTGATCCATCTAAATTAATGGCGGATGTAAATCAAGAGAATAATAAAAAGGAGATTGTACTAGAAAAAATTAAAGAATAGATAAAAATTCTATAAGTAAAAATAAAAGCGAGGTGAAAATCTCGCTTTTATTTTTTATCTACTTGTTCAAGTAGTGTGTTTATTTTATTGTCTTTTGGAAGGAATCCTTTTAGCATTAACAGAACGCCAAAAACAATGAGTAAAATCCCCATAATTCTTTTGATACGGTATACAACCAATGGAGTCATTTTATTTTTTAACTGTTTAGCTAAAACAATTTTACCAAGATCTGTTACAAAATAGCTAGTAAGAATAATGGTGAAGTAATAAAAAATATGAGTTGGATTCATGTCTAAAGTAGGTCCAATGACAACAATCAGTCCAAGCCAAAAAGCCAAAACACCTACATTAATAAAATTCAAAAAGAATCCTTTTAGCAACAACTTTAAATAATTATTGCTTCCTGGTATTTTAATGGACGCCTCTGCTTCTTTTTTGCTTGATTTATCTAAATATGTAATAGCTCCATAAACGACAAGGATTAACCCTCCAATAAAAAATAGACGAGGATCGTCCTTAATCCTTTCTAAAAGATGTCTACTTCCATAGTAGGCAATTATAATAAAGGCAACATCGCCTAAAATGACACCTGTATTAAAAGCAATTGCAGCTCTTGCTCCCTTAAGAATACTTGTTTGAATGAGCATAAAGAACACAGGCCCAATCATAAAAGAAAGAACAAATCCAAATAAGATGGCATTTTTAATGTCGTAGAAATCCATTAGCTAAATATACAGATTTTTAGACATCATCATAATCAATAGAAATTTTTGAGGTTGTTGGATGCGCTTGGCAAGTCAAAATGAAACCATCTTTAACTTCGGCATCTGTTAGAATACTGTTCTTTGTCATCACTGCAGTTCCCTCTGTTACTTTAGCCAAACAGCTTGAACAAATCCCTCCTTGACAAGAATAAGGAGCGTCAACATCATTACGTAAAGCTGCGGCTAAGATATTGTCAGTTTGTTGCATGTTAAAAGAAACCTCTTCATCATCTAACAAAACAGTTACTTCAGTTTCTCCTTCTTTAACTTGATCGGTGTTTTCTTCACCAGTAGAAGCAGTAAACAACTCAAACAAAATTTTCGATTTGTCAAAACCATTATTCTGTAACGTAGAAGAAACCAGATTAATCATTTCCTCTGGGCCACATAAGTAAGCAGTATCAAAGGGCCATTTTTTATAAATGTTTTTCACAAAATAATTGGTATGACCTTCATCAATTCTCCCAAATAAAGAATCTTCTGTGTTTTGCCTACTAAAGATGTAATGTAAATTAAATCGTTCAGTATACTCGTTCTTAAGAGCGTCTAATTCCGATTTAAAAATTGTTTCATCAATAGATTTGTTTCCATAAATTAAAGTGAATGAAGAAGATGTTTCTTCTTGCAAAACTGTTTTAATCATAGATAAAACAGGTGTAATTCCACTACCAGCAGCAAAAGCGAGGTAATTTTTTTTAGCACTTGGATTTAATATGAATTTTCCTTCTGGTTCATGTACGTCTAATATGTCACCTGCCTTCATTATTGAAGTAGCATACATAGAAAAAGTACCATTTTCAACTGCTTTGATAGCGACTTTTAATTCTTCGCTTTTAGGAGAAGAACAAATTGAGTAAGCTCTACGTACTTCTTGTCCGTCAATTTCTTTTTTAATTGTAATATATTGTCCAGCTTTAAAAGAAAAATGGTCCTTTAAATTTTCGGGAATATCAAAAACAACAGAAACCGCATTGGCGGTTTCTTGTATAATATTTTTTATAGATAATTTATGAAATGTACTCATTCTTTATATTAGATTATTCTCAACTAAATATTCTGCAATCTGCACCGTATTGGTTGCAGCACCTTTTCTTAGGTTGTCAGAAACAATCCACAAATTTAGTGAGTTTTCTTGAGATTCATCTCTTCTAATTCTACCAACAAAAACTTCATCTTTATTATGAGCATTTATTGGCATCGGATATATGTTGTTATCAATATCGTCTTGAACAATAACACCAGGAGTTTCACTCAATAAAGAACGAACATCAGCAAGGTCAAAATCATTTTCAAATTGAATGTTTACAGCTTCTGAATGACCTCCGGCAGTTGGAATTCTTACTGCTGTAGCAGTAACAGAAAAGCTCTCGTCTCTTAATATTTTCTTAGGTTCTTTTACCAATTTCATTTCTTCTTTGGTGTAGCCATTATCCATAAAGATATCACACTGCGGAATAGCGTTTCTGCTAATAGGATAATCATACGCCATTTCTCCGTCAATTCCGTTCATTTCATTTTCTAATTGACGGACAGCTTTTACACCCGTTCCAGAAACAGATTGGTATGTTGAAATTACAACGCGTTTCATTTGATATTTTAAATGCAAAGGAGACAAAGCCATGACCAATTGAATTGTTGAGCAATTTGGATTTGCAATAATTTTATCTTCAGTAGTTAATACATCACCATTAATCTCAGGAACGACTAGTTTTTTTGCCGGGTCCATTCTCCAAGCTGAAGAATTATCAATAACCGTTATGCCTGCTTCAGCAAATTTAGGAGCCCATTCTAAAGAGGTGTCTCCACCAGCAGAAAACAAAGCAATATCTGGCTTTGCATTCACAGCGTCTTCCAATCCAACAATAGTGTATTGTTTCCCTTTATATTCAACTTGTTTTCCAATAGATCTTTCCGATGCTACAGGAATCAATTCTGTAATATTAAAATTTCTCTCAGCTAATACTTTCAGCATTACATTACCAACCATTCCGGTTGCTCCAACAACTGCTATTCTCATGTCTTAATAATTATAGTGCAAATATTGTAAAAAAACTCATGAAGAAGTCTATGAAATCCCCCAATTAATCATTAAAATTTAAGAATACATCTAAAAAAAACATAATGTTTAATTTTAAACATTATTATGAGGTTCTAATATGAAATTTGAAGGAGCTAAAACTAAAATAATAGTACTTTTGCGCTCTATTGTCATTCAAAATATGACATAGAAATAAATTTTATTGTTTAACTAAAATTAGTATAGCATGCAACTGTACAATAAGTTAAGCGCTAAAGAACGCGCTGCATTAATTGATGAGGCAGGAAAAGACCGAATCACAATTTCATTCTATCAATACTACAAGATAGAAAACCCACAATTGTTTCGAGATAAACTGTTTTTAGAGTGGAATGCTCTTGATGTTTTAGGACGAACCTATGTTTCTTATGAAGGAATCAATGCTCAAATGTCTGTTCCTTCTGAAAATTTTTTAGCATTAAAAGATCAATTGGATGCTATTTCATTTTTAAACGGAATCCGATTAAATGTTGCTATTGAACATGATAACAAGTCCTTTTTAAAGCTAAAAGTAAAAGTTAGAAACAAGATTGTAGCTGATGGATTGAATGACAAAACATTTGATGTGACTGATAAAGGTGTGCATTTAAACGCAAAAGAGTTTAATGCGATGTTAGCAGATTCAAATACCGTTTGTGTAGATATGCGGAATCATTACGAAAGTGAAATTGGGCATTTTGAAGGAGCCGTAACACCAGATGTAGATACTTTCCGTGATTCTTTAGATATTATTGAAGAAGATCTAAAAGACCATAAAGAAGATAAAAATTTATTGATGTATTGTACAGGAGGAATTCGTTGTGAAAAAGCGTCTGCTTACTACAAACACAAAGGGTTCAAAAATGTGTTTCAATTAGAAGGAGGAATCATAGAGTATACACGACAAGTGAAAACTGAAGGAATTGAAAACAAATTCATTGGTAAGAATTTTGTGTTCGACCATCGAAGAGCAGAAAAAATTTCAGACGATGTCATTGCCAACTGTCATCAATGTGGGAAACCTTGTGATTATCATGTAAACTGTGCAAATGAGGCTTGTCATCTATTGTTTATTCAATGCGATGAGTGTTCAGAAACAATGGAAAACACATGTTCTACAGAATGTCAAGAAATCATTCACTTATCTTATGAAGAGCAAAAAGAACGTAGAAAAGGAACGCATGCGAGTAATAAAATCTTCAAAAAAGGACGGTCAGAGAAGTTGAAGTACAAAAACTAAAAAAAGCCTCGTTCTGAGACTTTTTTTATAATCTTTTCAATTTTTTCATTCCTAGAGAATCCTTATATTTACTGATTAAGCATTTATGCTGAACGTGATTCAGTAAATCAAACTAGATAAGTACTATCTAGTTGAAAATCAATTAAGAATAGACAAAAGCTTTATAGCTTTTTAAAATATATACTTTATGGCATGTGGTAGTTGTGGTACGGGAGAAGATGGTGTACCTAGAGGTTGTAAAAGTAACGGTAATTGTGGTACCGGAACTTGTGGAAGCGGAAGTGAAAAATTAGCAGTTTTCGATTGGTTGTCTAATATGACATTGCCAAGCGGAGAAGCTCCATTAAACATTTTTGAAGTTCGTTTTAAAAACGGACGTAAGCATTTTTATAAAAACCCAGAAAACTTAGCAATCTCCATGGGAGACGTTGTGGCTGTTGAAGGGTCGCCAGGTCATGATATTGGTATTGTTTCTTTAGCAGGAGAACTTGTGAAAGTTCAAATGAAAAGAAGAAGAGTGTTTTTTGATAGTGAAGAAGTGAAGAAAATTTATCGAAAAGCTTCGCAAAAAGACATTGATGTTTGGCAAAAAGCTAGAGACAGAGAATTAGAAACTCAAAAGAGAGGAAGAGAAATCTTAGGTAGATTAGGATTAAAAATGAAGCTTTCTGATGTTGAATATCAAGGAGATGGAAACAAAGCAACATTTTATTATACCGCGGATACTAGAGTAGATTTCAGACAACTAATTAAAGACCTAGCTGGTGCTTTCTCTATTCGTGTAGAGATGAAACAAGTAGGCGCAAGACAAGAAGCAGCTCGTTTAGGAGGTGTAGGGTCTTGTGGTAGAGAATTGTGCTGTTCTACATGGCTCACAGATTTCAGAAAAGTAACAACCACAGCGGCTCGCTATCAACAGTTATCTCTAAATCCTTTAAAATTAGCTGGACAGTGTGGAAAATTAAAATGCTGTTTAAATTTTGAATTGGATACATATTTAGACGCACTTGATAATTTTCCAAAACAGGAAACTGTTTTAAAAACTGAAAAAGGAGATGCTGAGTTTGTTAAAATGGACATCTTTAAAAAACTCTTGTGGTATACCTACAAAGAAAATAGGTCTAAATGGTTTAAATTAAACTTAGATCAAGTACTTGAAATTATTGAGCTAAATAAAAATAAGGAGCTTGGAATTCCGTTAGAGGAATACGAATCTGAAATTCAAGAAATTGTTAAGGTCGATTTTGAGAATGTTGTTGGTCAAGATAGTTTAACGCGTTTTGATGCCCCTAAGAAGATTAGAAGAAACAATAGAAATAGAAATAGAGGTAGAGCTAAAGTTGGAGCGAAACCAAATCCAAATCAACCAAGCGCTCAGAAAAAAGAGCAAGGTAAAAGGAAGCCACAAAATAAAAGAAGAAGAAATCCGAATTCGAATGAAAACCGTAATCCGAAAAAATAAGAAAATTGCTCTTGTTCTAGTGGCTTTATTAGTCTTTGCTTCTTGCGATTCTAATCGTGTTTTCGATCAATATTATGCGGTAGATAATACTGTTTGGAATAAAGATAATCCGATAAATTTCGAGTTTCAGGTTACTGACACAATTTCAAAGAATGATTTGTATATACAGATTCGAAATAATAATGAATATGCATTCAGTAATTTATTTTTAATAACGCATTTAGATTTTCCTGATGGTAAGAAAATTGTAGATACGTTGCAATATGCAATGACAGACAAAAATGGGAGGTTTTTAGGTTCTGGATTGTCAGAAATTAAAGAAAGCAAATTGTATTATAAAGAGAGTAGAGTTTTTCCAATGTCTGGTAAGTATAAAGTTTCAATTAAGCAAGCAATGAGAAAGAACGGAACTGTTGAAGGGGTTAAAGAACTGGAAGGAGTTACCGATGTTGGACTTAGAATAGAAAAAGTAGAATAAAATGGCTAAAAAAGAAAAAACAAATTTTAAAAAATATGTAAAGAGGTTTTGGATCCTGGTTTTAAGTGGTTTTGGATCTCTGGTGCTCATATTTTTACTGACCTCCATGGGGGTTTTTGGAGCGTTACCTTCTTTTGAAGAGTTAGAAAACCCACAAAAAAATTTAGCTACTGAAGTCATTTCTTCAGATGGTGTTACTTTAGGAAAGTATGCTTTTCAGAATAGAACTCCTGTAGGCTTTAAAGATTTACCTGATAACCTTATCAAAGCTTTAATTGCAACTGAAGATGAACGATTTTATGATCATTCAGGAATTGATTTTAGAGGGACTGCTAGAGCTGTTATAAAAATGGGAAAAGGCGGAGGAGCTAGTACCATTACACAACAATTGGCAAAAAACCTGTTTACAAAAAGAGCCTCAAGTAATACTCTTAAAAGACTAACACAGAAAGTAAAAGAATGGATTGTGGCCATAAGGTTAGAAAAACAGTATACTAAGAATGAGATAATAGCGATGTATTTAAACACGCAAGGATTTCTTTTTAATGCAATTGGTATTCGTTCTGCAGCTCGAATTTATTTTGGTAAAGAACCTAAGGATTTAGACCTGCAAGAATCGGCAATCTTGGTAGCAATGTTAAAAAACCCGAGACAGTTTAACCCTAATAGAGAAGTTTCAAAAGGAAAATCATTAGTAAGGAGAAATGTAGTATTTGCCCAAATGGCTAAAAATGAGTTTATCACTGTTCAGGAAAAAGACTCATTACAAAAATTGCCTTTAAAAATTAATTATACTCCAGAAAGCCATAATGATGGGTTGGCAACATATTTTAGAGAATACTTAAGGGCGTATTTAAAGAAATGGGTAAAACAAAATCCAAAGCAAAATGGAGAATTTTACAACATCAATAGAGATGGACTAAAAATTTATGTAACATTAGATTCTAGAATGCAACGTTATGCACAAGAAGCATTGCAAGAGCATATGTCTAATTTACAAAGCTATTTTAACAAAGAACAAAAAAAGAATAAAAACGCTCCTTTTTATGATCTAGAAGACGAACAGGTCGAGATGATTTATAAGCGAGCGCGAAGAAATACAGATCGATATAGATCAATGAAAAAGGCAAATAAGTCAGAAAAATATATCGATTCTTCTTTTGCTACAAAAACATCGATGAGAGTGTTCTCATGGAATAAAGAAAGAGAAATAGACACTATTATGTCTCCAAACGATTCTATTAAATATTATAAACACTTTTTAAGATCGGGTCTTTTGTCTATAGAGCCGCAAACAGGTCATATTAAGGCTTGGGTTGGTGGAATTAATCATAAGTATTTCAAATACGATCATGTAGAACAAGGAAAAAGACAAGTAGGTTCTACATTCAAGCCCTTTGTATATGCTACTGCAATTAATCAGCTAAGGTTATCACCTTGTAATAAATATCCAAATACACCGTATACAATTCCTAAAGGAAAGTATGGAATTCCTAAAGCTTGGACACCTAAAAATTCAGGAAAAGAATACGGAGGAGAATTAACATTAAAAGAAGCACTAGCAAAATCAATTAATGTGATTTCTGCCAGATTAATTGATATGGTAACTCCAGCCAATGTTGCACGATTAGCGCAATCAGCTGGTATTGAAAGTAAGATTGTAGCGAACCCATCAATTGCTTTAGGATCTGTAGAATTATCATTAATGGAAATGACAAGTGCCTATGCAACCTTTGCCAACAAAGGGTTACGTGTAGAACCCAATATGTTAACAAGAATTGAAGACAAAAACGGAACTGTACTCGCAGAATTTACCCCTAAAACAAAAGAGGTAATGAGTGAAGAATCAGCCTACGTTGTTTTAGATTTACTAAAAGGTGTAACTCTTGCCGGTTCTGGAGTTAGACTTAGAATGCCAGAACACTTTAATAAAGATGTTATTACCGGTTTTCCTTATCAGTTTACCAATCCGATTGCAGGAAAAACAGGAACGACACAAAACCATACCGATGGTTGGTTTATGGGAGTTGTGCCTAATTTAGCTACTGGAGTATGGACTGGAGGAGAAGATAGAGCAATTCATTTTGAGAAAATTACAAATGGACAAGGAGCAACAATGTCGTTGCCAACTTGGGCTTTATTTATGAGAAAAGTATATGCAGATCCATCATTAAATATTAGCCTGGAAGATTTTGAAAGACCTGAATATGTTGGCATAAATCTAAACTGTGGTAAGGAGCAAACAGAAGAAGAAAAGAATAAGAAAATTGAACCTAAAGAAGACGATACAGATTTCTAAAAATTATGATCAATAAGAAAGTAAATAATGTTCAAGAAGCTTTAGAAGGAGTTGAAAGTGATATGACATTGATGTTGGGAGGATTTGGATTGAGTGGAATTCCTGAAAACTCTATAGCAGAATTAGTGAAATTAGGAGTCAGTGATCTAACTTGTATTTCTAATAATGCTGGAGTAGATGATTTTGGTTTAGGCTTGTTACTACAGCAGAAACAAATTAAGAAAATGATTTCTTCTTATGTAGGAGAAAACGATGAATTTGAAAGACAAATGTTGTCTGGAGAGTTGGAAGTTGAATTAACACCTCAAGGAACCTTGGCAGAAAAATGTAGAGCAGCACAGGCTGGTTTTCCTGCATTTTATACTCCTGCTGGTTATGGAACCGAAGTAGCCGAAGGAAAAGAGACTCGTGAGTTTGATGGAAAAATGCATGTGCTAGAGCCTGCTTACAAAGCCGATTTTGCTTTTGTAAAAGCATGGAAAGGAGATGCAGCTGGGAACTTAGTTTTTAAGGGAACCGCTCGAAATTTTAATCCATGTATGTGTGGAGCGGCAACTATTACCGTTGCTGAGGTTGAAGAATTGGTTCCTGTTGGAGAATTAGATCCTAATCATGTTCATACTCCAGGGATTTTTGTACAACGAATTTTTCAAGGAGAGAAATATGAAAAACGAATAGAGCAAAGAACCGTTAGACAAAGAAGCTAGTTATGTTGGATAAAAATGGAATTGCGAAAAGAATTGCAAAAGAAGTGAAAAACGGTTACTATGTTAACTTAGGAATTGGAATTCCAACATTAGTCGCCAATTTTGTAAGAGATGATATCGAAGTAGAGTTTCAAAGTGAAAATGGGGTTTTAGGTATGGGGCCTTTTCCTTTTGAAGGTGAAGAAGATGCAGATGTTATCAACGCAGGGAAACAAACGATTACAACCATGCCTGGAGCAAGCTTCTTTGATTCCGCAATGAGCTTTTCGATGATTCGCGGGAAACATGTAGACTTAACAATTTTAGGAGCCATGGAGGTTGCAGAGAATGGAGATATTGCCAATTGGAAGATTCCAGGGAAAATGGTAAAAGGAATGGGTGGCGCGATGGATTTAGTTGCTTCAGCCGATAATATTATTGTAGCAATGATGCATGCGAATAAGAGAGGTGAATCAAAACTACTTAAGAAGTGTTCTTTACCCTTAACAGGTGTTGGTTGTGTAACCAAAGTGGTTACAAACCTTGCTGTGATGGAAATTAAAAACAATCAGTTTCACTTATTAGAAAGAGCACCTGGAGTTTCTGTGGAAGAAATTCAAAATGCAACTGAAGGGACGTTGATTGTTAATGGTGAAATTCCTGAAATGAACATTTAAAAGGATAGCATATGAAATTTACCAAATACTATTTTTTAATTTTCCCGCTACTAATTTTAGTGTTTGGATTAATTATTTACAAAGTACTAGAGTATGAGCCTAACTTTTTTACAATCGTTACTAATATAGGAGTCGCTTTTATTTTATCACCAAGAGTAAAAACTTTTGAAACACAAACTGGAACAAAAGAACAAGTTACTTGGTTGTTCTTAAAGAAATCAAGAATTATAAGTTAAATGAAAATAATTTCCTACAACGTCAACGGAATTCGTGCTGCCATTAAAAAAGGGTTTTTAGATTGGCTGCAACAAGCCAATCCAGATGTGATCTGTATTCAAGAAACCAAAGCACAACAAGATCAATTGAATCCAATGGATTTTGAACTAGCGGGATATCCTCATCAATATTGGTTTTCAGCACAAAAAAAAGGATATTCTGGGGTGGCAGTTTTTTGTAAAGAAAAACCGAATCATGTAGAGTATGGAACAGGCATTGAAACGATGGATTTTGAAGGAAGAAACTTACGAGTAGATTTCGATGGGGTTTCAGTAATGAGTATGTATTTGCCCTCTGGAACAAATGATGCTCGATTGAATTTTAAGTTCAATTATATGGATGAAATCAAAGAATATGCAGCTAATTTAAGAAAAGAGACTCCTAACTTAGTGATCTGCGGAGATTACAATATCTGTCACGAAGCAATCGATATTCACAATCCAAAAATGAAAGGAGTTTCAGGATTTTTGCCTGAAGAACGAGAGTGGCTTGGCAATTTTATAGATAGTGGATTTATAGATAGTTTTCGTCATTTAAATAAAGACAGACAAGAATTTTCTTGGTGGAGTTACAGAGCAAACTCTAGAGCAAATAATAAAGGCTGGCGATTAGATTATGCAATGGTTTCAGAGCCTTTAAAAGATAAAATTTCAAGAGCTTATATTTTACCCGAAGCAAAACATTCTGACCATTGTCCAATTGTAGTTGAGTTGTCTGTTTAATATGAAAAAAATAAAAAAATACAATGCGATACTTTTTTTCTTGATGACAACTGTTTTCGTTGCTCAGGTTAAAAAAAACACGATAGTTGTTGCCAAAGATTCTATCACAGAAATTAGTCAAGAAGACTTATTCTCTGATGGAGATATTAAATTAATTGACAGCCTTTTTATAGATGCGAAGTATAAATCTCCTTTATACCATACCGGGCAATATTTCATTCAAAACACAGATAGTGTTAAAATTATTTCTGATAATTTATTGGCCGAGGTTTTAAAGGAAAGATTGGCGACAATCAATTCAAAGACACCTTTTCATATTGCTTATAATCCTGCATTAGAGAAAGTAATTAAATCATATTTAAAGCACCGAAAAAAATACTATCCGAGTTTGATAGCGAAAGCTCAGTATTATTTTCCAATGTTTGAAAAATATTTAGACCAATACGATATTCCTTTGGAGATGAAGTATTTGGCAATTGTAGAGTCTACATTAGACCCAAAAGCAAGATCTAGAGTTGGAGCAACAGGGTTGTGGCAGTTTATGTATCAAACAGGAAAGCAATACAAATTAAAGGTTAGTTCTTATGTAGATGAGCGGCAAGATCCTATAAAAGCAACAATTGCAGCTTGTGAGTATCTAAGTGATCTCTACACTATTTTCGGAGATTGGGATTTGGCTCTTGCGGCGTATAACTCTGGACCTGGAAATGTGACAAAAGCAATTAGAAGATCGGGAGGATATAAGAATTACTGGAATATTCGACCTTTTTTGCCAAAGGAAACAGCTGGATATGTACCTGCTTTTTATGCTACGATGTATTTATTTGAGTATGCAAAAGAACACCAATTAGGTTCTGATACCCCTAAAATATATAATTTTGCAACAGATACAATTCGTTTAAAACGAACTGTAAGCTTCGATCAAATTTCTGAAACTACAGGAATTAATGTAGAAGTGCTACAATTTTTAAACCCTTCGTATAAATTAGACATCATTCCGCATATAAAAGGAAGAGACTACATATTGAAGCTTCCTAAGGAATCAACAATCACTTTTTTAAGCAAAGAAACCGATTTATACGCATTAGCAGATGCCGATGATGCTAAGCGAGAAAAACCACTTCCTAAGTACTTTGAAATGGATAAACGGATTCGTTATAAAGTACGCAATGGAGATTACCTCGGAAAAATAGCAAATCGCTATGGTGTACGAGTGAGTGACATTAAACGATGGAATGGATTACGGAATAATAATTTAAAAATAGGTCAGCGATTAAGTATCTATCCTAAGCGTCTTAGGATTCCAAAAAGCTCAACGGCAAAAGTAAAAAGTAGCCAGCCTAAAGGAGATTATACAGTATATGTAGTTAAAAAAGGAGATTCATTATGGATCATTGCAAAAAAATTTCCTAAAGTTTCTATTGATCAAATTAAAAAGTGGAACAATATTTGGAGTGCTAAGTCCATCAAACCAGGAACCAAATTAAAAATATACAAAAGCTAATCAGATGAGAAAAATAGTATTAAGCCTTTTAATAACTACGTTATTTGTTTCATGTGGAGACACTGGAAAAAGAATCTTACCAAGATCTGCTGGATCATTCAATAAAGTGTTGGTTGTTTCAAAAGGAGATTTATGGCAAGGAAAAGTAGGGGATGAAATTAGAAGTTATTTTGGGAAATTATTAGTTGGTTTGCCTCAACCTGAGAAAACATTGTCTTTAGCTCAAATTGGACCTAATGGGTTTAATACAATGATGAAAAAGAACAGGAGCATCTTGATTACTGAAGTTAGTGATGAGGAGAATTTCACGACTGTTTATAATAAATATGCTACTCCTCAAACGGTAGTGTATGTTTCTGCAAAGGATAAAGAGAGCTTAAGATTGATGATTGAAAAGAATCATAAAAAGATTATCAAGATATTTAAAGATTCAGATATTAGACTTATTCAGAATGTTTTTTCTAAAAAAAGATTGGATGACTCACAATATAAAACTTTTCAGAATTTAAAGATCTCCTTAACCATTCCTGAAGAATTTAGAACAGTAGATGATACAGGTGATTTTCTTTGGTTAAGACAGCACTTATCTAGTGGAATAGCTAGAGGAGCTGGAAGTAATAATATTTTAGTGTATTCTTTACCTCTAGATGATAAAGCAGAGACTCCAGACAATATTATAGCAATGAGAGACGCTATAGGAGAAAAATACATCCCAGGGTCTAGAGAAGGAATGTACATGATTACTGAAGCTGCCTATACACCGCTTACATTAGAAACAGAACTAAAAGGGTTAAAAACTTTTGAAACCAGAGGAACCTGGGAGATGAAAAATAACTTTATGGCTGGGCCATTTTTAAATTATGCGATGATTGATAAAAAGAACAATCGACTTTTGGTTGTTGAAGGTTTTACTTACGCTCCGTCTGTCAATAAACGTGAATTTGTTTTTGAGCTTGAAGCCATCGCAAAATCTATTAATTTCAATTAAAAATAAGGGATTTTAAAAGCTAAACCGAAACGAGACGTTTCGGTTTTTTTGTATCTGATTGTTAATCAAATTGTTATTTCATTATATTTGAGTAATTAACTAAAATACTTTTACAATTATGGAAATCAACTATTTATTTATCGCTCTTGCTGCCTTAGTGCCTTTAGTAATGGGTTTTATCTGGTATGGGCCTATGCTATTTCAAAAAGCATGGATGAAGCAAATGGGTTTTACTGAAGAATCTATGAAAGGAGCAAACATGGGACTAATTTTTTTACTTAGTTATGTTTTTAGTTTCTTGATAGCTTTCTTTTTACAGTTTATTGTGATTCATCAAACGGGAGTTTTTTCTACCATACTTGAATCTGGAGCTACTGAATTGACAGGAGACAGTTTAACTTATTTCGAAGACTTTATGGCAAAATACGGAGAGAACTATAGAACGTTTAAACATGGAGCATTACATGGCACTTTAGCGGGAGTATTTATAATACTTCCTATTTTAGCTATACAGGCTATGTTTGAAAGAAAGAAAGCAAAATATGTAATGATTAATGCAGGATATTGGATTGTTACTTTGGCTTTAATGGGTGGTATTGTTTGCCAATGGGCTTAAGAATTGATCATATATTAATAAAAAACCTCGCTTTAAGCGAGGTTTTTTATTAATATCCTATTTTGTTTCTAAGTCTTTGTAGGACTTCTTTAGCAATTTTCCGAGCTTTTTCAGCGCCAATCTCTAGTGCATTATCAATTTCATCTTTATGCTCCATATAATGATGGTAGCGTTCTCTAACAATAGCAAACTTGTCTAGTATTAATTCATACAGCTCTTGTTTGGCGTGTCCGTAACCATAATTACCTCCTTCATACTTAATTCTCATTTCAGATATTGCTGCATCAGAGGCGATTAATTTATATAAGGCAAAGACATTGTCAGTGTCAGGATTCTTAGGATCTTCCATCGAAGTACTATCTGTTTTGATAGACATTATTTGTTTCCGTAATTTTTTATCGGATAAGAATATATTGATGACATTGTCTCTAGATTTACTCATTTTCCCTCCATCAGTTCCAGGGACTAGTTTTGTGTGTTCTTGAATTTTTGCTTGAGGTGGAACAAGCGTATCACCAATCATACTGTTTATTCTATTAGCAACATCTCTTGAAATTTCTAAATGCTGTAATTGATCTTTTCCAACAGGAACAATTTCAGCATCGTATAGTAATATATCAGCAGCCATTAACATTGGATATGAGAAAAGACCAGAATTTACATCCGAAAGACGATCTGACTTGTCTTTAAAACTGTGAGCTAACGTCAACCTTTGATATGGGAAATAACAACTTAAATACCAAGCCAATTCAGTAACTTCAGGAATATCACTCTGTCTATAAAAGACAGTTTTATTGATGTCTAACCCGCAAGCTAGCCAAGTAGCAGCAGTGCTATAGGTGTTCTCTCTTAAAAGATTTCCATCTTTTATTTGAGTTAATGAATGCATATCTGCAATAAATAAAAAGGACTCATTGTTAGGGTCATTAGCCATTTCTATGGCAGGGAGAATAGCTCCTAAAAGATTCCCTAGATGAGGTGTTCCTGTACTTTGGACACCAGTAAGTATTCTTGACATTATTCCAATTTTGTTATAGCAAAAATACAGTTTTCATGATAAAATGAGTCAAACAAAAGAATATTACTACATTCGCTTTAATGAATTGGATAAAGATCCCTTTTTTATTGATTTGGCGAGTTTGGTTTTATTTTTTAATGATTATTACCATTATTATAATGATCCCTTTTTTGTTGATTCTAACAGCAAATGAAAGTTACTATGCCGTTTTTTGGAAACTTGTAAGAACTTGGTCTTATATTTTGGTCTATGGAATGGGTTTTCGAGTTAAGAGGCAAATAGACCAAAAACTCGATAGAAATCAAAGCTATATGTTTTGTCCAAATCATGCTTCCTTTTTAGATCCTTTTGTGTTGATTGTTTTGAGCAAAAACCCAATTGTATTTGTAGGTAAAAAAGAGCTGGTAAAGATTCCTATTTTTGGATTTTTTTATAAAAGAGTTGTCATTATGGTTGATAGGAGCAACCCTAAAAGTAGGAAACGAGTTTTTGAAATGGCAAAAAAAAGATTACAAGACGGAACCAGTATTGGAATTTTTCCTGAAGGGCTTGTGCCAGATGAAGATGTGATTCTGTCACCATTTAAAAAAGGAGCTTTTAGCTTAGCAATAGAACATCAAATTCCCATTGTGCCGCAAACATATTATGATGGAAAACGACTGTTTTCATGGAATTTTTTAAAAGGAGGAATGGGAACATTCAGAGTTAGACAACATCAATTTATAGAAACCAAAGGATTAAAGTTAAGCGATCTTGATGAACTCAAAGAGAAAACATTTCATGTTATCTATAATGAATTGTCATCTGATGAGTTATATATGAAAGACACCAATCGTAATAAATGAAAGAAGATTTAATACATACATACTCTAAAAGCGAAGAACGGTTAAATATTCTCACTCATGGATTAGGATTACTTTTAAGTGTTATAGGGCTTCCTTTTTTAATCATCAAAGCGCTTAATTTCAAAGGGTTTTTAAAGCCAACAAGCCTAATTATTTTTGGATTAAGTATGATTATTTTATATGCTGCATCTACATTTTATCATGCTGCAAAAGAACCAAAATTACGTAGGAAACTAAACATTTTTGATCATGCCGCTATTTACATTCTAATTGCAGGAACATATACACCTTTTACCATTATTGTTTTAGAAGGAACAACTGGATGGATTTTATTTGGATTAACTTGGTTTTTTGCTCTTGTAGGTGTTGTGTTAAAGTTGTTTTATACCGGGAAATTTGACCGACTTTCAACAATTATGTATGTGTTAATGGGTTGGCAAATTGTTTTTGCTATCAAGCCATTAATGGAGGATTTTTCTACAAATGGATTAAATTTTTTATTTGCAGGAGGTGTTTTTTATACAATTGGAGCTATACTTTATTCTATAAAAAAACTACCTTTTAACCATGCAGTCTTCCATATTTTCGTTCTTTTAGGAAGTTTCAGTCATTTTTTCAGTATCTATTTTTACATTTAATGTAAAGAAAGGTTCATTTTTTTAAACTTTATTTAACAATTCAGATAACTTTCTCTATAAAGTTAAAAAGTAAACCTATGTTAATTCTAGATTGTATAAAATTTATCGAAACATTTGTGAATCAGCAAAAAAGATTTATATTTGCGTACCTGAATGCGAGAAGCAATTCAAACGTTTAGGTATTATAAATCTTATTTTAGGGGGTAGGTTTATTAAATTTCCTCGAACTTTCAGTTCGAGGTTTTTTTATGCCAATATTTGAAGGGCTGTCTGCTCAGATTTGAATTGTAGTATTTTTCATCACCTGTTACTTCTTCTCCTAAATAAATGGGTTTCGAAAACGAATTGTTTTTATCAGTCAATTCAATTTCAGCGATAATCAAATTTAAGTTTTCTCCAAGGAATTCATCAACTTCAAAAAGATGATTCTCGACCGTATGATAATACCTGTATTTTTCAATAATTCCTTCTTCACATAAACTCATTAACTGATTACCTTCTTCTACTGAAATTTCCTTTTCCCATTCGTATCGGGTTGTGCCATCTTCAGAAGATTTTCCTTTGATTGTCAAAAATGCTTTCTCGTCAATAATTCTAATTCTTACCACTCTATTCTTGTCAGAATTTAGAAATCCTTGTTTAATATATTTCTTTTGAAAACTTAAAGTTTTGTATTCAGAATTTACTACTAAAAATTTTCTTTCGATTTCTAAGCCCATAAAGAATAGTTAAGTGTACTAATGTAAAGGATTTCTCGTTATTGTTCAAAGAAATAAATATCTTTGAAATTAAATCTTTATATGCGAAAAGTATTTCTCCTTTTATGTTTTCTAGCTGCAAACTTGATAACGGCTCAAATTGATTATAGTAGTTCTTGGGAAGACTTTTTTTCTTATAACAATGTAAAGGATTTTGTAAAGGTAGATGATGTTATTTATGCATTGACGGATAATGCAATTTTCACATATAATATTAGAAGTCAGGAGACAAATAAACTTTCTTCTGTACAAGGATTGTCTGGGGAGACAACAACATCAATACACTATAGTAGGACGGCTAACAGATTAGTCATTGGTTATGAAAATGGATTGATAGAAGTAGTTGATGAAAATGGTAGTATTACAATATCGGCAGACATTGTAAGTTTCAATCAATCTGGAGAAAAAAGCATCAATCATATTTATGAAAATTCAGGAACATTGTATTTATCAACACCCTTTGCAATTGTTGAGTACGATATTGATCGATTAGAATTTGGAGATACTTTTTTTATAGGAAATAATTCGACTGATTTAAAAATTAATCAGATAACAGTATATAATGATCGCATTTATGCTGCGACTGAAGATGGTATTTATAATGCAGATGTTAATAATTCTAATTTAATTGATTTTAATAATTGGCAACAACAGTTTGCTGGAAATAACTATAGTAAGATTACTGTTTTTAATAATAGACTATTTTTTGTTTCTGGGACTAGATTAGATGAAATGGTTAATTCTAGCCCTGTTCTTGTTAGAAATTTTTCTGAAACAATTAAAGGTTTAAAGGAGTCTAGTACTCACCTAACAGTAGCATTTAGTAAATCTATGACTTCTTTTAACTTATCTTTAAGTCAAGTTCTTCAGGTCACAGCAAATGATCCATATGATTATGAATTGAACAATGCTTTTGTTGAAGGTAGCCAGCTGTATTTAGGAACTCAGGAATTTGGTATTTTGAGTTCAGCCGTTTCCGACTCTGTAAATTTTTCAGAAATACACCCACAAGGACCTGTCTCAAATGATGTTTTCTCTCTAAGTGCACAAAACAATCATTTATGGGTGGTATATGGGGGTTACGCTTTCAATTTTGCTCCAATTCAAAGAAGATTAGGCTTTAGTCATTTTGATGGAGAAAACTGGGTAACGTCTAAAAATGATATTAATAACCCTTTTCCAGATTTTGTTGATGTGACTATAGACCCAGAAAATCCAGATAGAGTATACATTGGTGCTTTTGGAGACACAAGAGATATTAATACAATCAATATTGGGGGGCTTTTTGAGGTTGAGAATAATCAAGTTACTAATTTTTACAATCACTTGAATAGCGCCTTAGAGAACATCACGCCTAATGATCCAACAAGAGTAACGATAAGAGTTAGCGGGAGTGCTTTTGATTCACAAGGAAATCTTTGGTTGACAAATGTTGGAGTGCAAAATGAACTAAAGAAATTTTCAGGTGGATCTTGGTCTAGTTTTGATATTAGCTCAGTGAAAGTGAAAGATGCTTTTGGTCTTAGCGAAATAATTACAGATAGAAGTAATAATGTTTGGATTGGATCTAGAGGTGATGGCGTAATTGTGTTTAATGAAAACGGAAATAGACTAAGAGCTTTAGGGACCACACCTACTCAAGGAAGCTTACCTAACGCAAATGTGAAAACAGTTGCTGTGGACAGTGATAATAGAATTTGGATTGGTACCATCTCTGGATTGGTTGTTTTCAATAATGCTTCTGGTGTTTTTGATGCAAGTGTAGTAGACGCACAGCCTATTATTATCTTAGATGATGGTGTTCCTCGAAGATTATTAGGTGAGCAAACTGTAAATTCTATTGTAATAGATGGGGCAAATAATAAATGGTTCGGAACCGATAACGGAGGGGTTATTTATACAAATCCAAGCGGTCAAAGAACAATTGCTACTTTTAGTACAGAAAATTCACCATTACCATCCAATAGGATTTCAAAAATAGCGGTAGATAAAGCGTCTGGGAAAGTGTTTTTTGCTACAGATAAAGGAATAGTAGCTTATAATAGTAATGTATCTCCGTTTGGAGAGACTTTAGGAGAGGTGTATGCGTATCCTAATCCAGTTAGAAAATTTCATAATACTGTAACTATTGATGGGAGAAATGGTACTAGCTTGCCTCGAGGGACTAATGTTAAAATTTTAGATATTGCAGGAAATTTAGTGTACGAAACCAATGTTATTGAAGGACAAGAGCTACAAGGAGGAAAAGTGGTTTGGGATAAAACCAATCTTGCAGGAAGAAAAGTTGCCTCAGGAATTTACATTGTTGTCCTTGCAAATGAAGATGCTTCAGAGACTTCAACGACTAAAATTGCAATCATTAATTAATGGCAATTATATCTACAAAGGCCATTGTAATTAGTGCTATAAAATATAGTGATACAAGTTTAATTGCTAAATTATATACGAGAGAGACCGGACTTACTTCTTACATGATAAAAGGAGTTTTAAAATCTAAAAAAGGAAAGCTAAAAGCGGCTTATTTTCAACCTTTAACGCAATTAAATATTATTGCGAGTCACCAAGAGAAAAGAAATTTACAATCTATCCGTGAGGCTCAAGTAATAAACATGTACAGTACAATTCATTCAGATATTGTAAAACAATCTGTAGTGCTATTTTTGTCTGAGATGATATCAAATTCAATCCAAGAAGAAGAGTCCAATGAATTACTCTACGATTATATTGAACGTTCATTTCTTTGGCTAGATTCTCATGATAGTATTTCTAACTTTCATTTACTTTTCTTATTGAATTTCACAAAGTTTTTAGGGTTTTATCCAGATGTTATTGATAAAGAGAAAAAAGGATTTCATTTAGTAGAAGGAGTATTTACAGATCAACTTCATGAAAAGGAAGTAATTAAAGGGAGTGAATTTACTCAATTTAAAAAGCTATTAGGCATACATTTTGATAGTATAGAGTCTATAAGTTTTTCTAAAAAAGAAAGACAAGATTTATTACAAATGTTAATTCGATATTTTGAGTTACATTTGGGCGGATTTAAAAAACCTAAATCTTTAGAAGTTTTAGAAACTGTGTTTAGTAGATGAGGACGATAGGATATTTTATACTTTTTTTGATTACATTTTCATCTTTTGCTCAAGAAGTAAAAGTATTGGATAAAGAAACAGGGAAACCAATTAATAATGTGAATGTTTTTAACGAAACACAGTTATTCAGTTCTTATACTCAAGAAGATGGTAAAGTGGACGTTACTTCAGTGAAAAATGATGAGACCTTGGTTTTTTCGCATATTTCTTATGCTATTAAAAGCATCAAAAAATCTGACCTTCAAAAGAATAATTACATTTTATATTTAACTAGAGAATCTGAACAATTAGATGAAGTAGTTGTATCTGTTTTTAAGGGCGATGCAAAAACCAATAGAATAGCAGAGCAAATTGCCGTAATTACTAAAAAGAAAATACAACAATTGTCGCCGCAAACTTCTGCTGATTTATTAGCTGCGGTTCCTGGAATTAAAGTACAAAAATCACAATTCGGTGGAGGAAGTCCCGTGTTAAGAGGAATGGAGTCCAATAGGGTGTTGTTGGTGGTAGACGGAGTACGTATGAACAATGCGATATATAGAAAAGGACATTTACAAAACTCTATTACAGTATCTCCGAATCAGTTAGATAGAACAGAAATTGTTTTTGGACCTTCATCTGTAGTATACGGTTCTGATGCTTTAGGAGGGGTAATTCACTACTACACGAAAACACCGAAATTATCTGATAAGAAAGAAGTGAACACAAGTTTTTTCAATCGCTTTTCTTCTATAAATAATGAAATAACCACAAATGCTTCTGTGGAGATTAGTGCTAAAAAATGGGCGTCTTTTACGAGTTTATCTCATAGCGATTTCGGAGACTTAAAAATGGGGAAGAACAGATCGCATGGTTTTAGTGACTGGGGTAAAGTTTTGGAATATTCTCAAAACACCAATGATTTTTTCTCTGCTACAGCGACCACAAATAACAATCCAGATTTGCAACGAAACACAGGCTTTAATCAAACAGATTTATTGCAAAAGTTCTTTGTTCCTCTGTCTCCAAAGACAGATTTAAAGATCAACCTTCAATATTCAACTACATCTGATATTCCAAGGTTTGATCGACTTGATGAGCAATCTGGAGGCACTTTAAAATTTGCTGAATGGTTTTACGGACCTCAAAAAAGACTTTTGATTTCTCCACAGATAGATATCAACCCAGGCAATAACTGGCTAGATAAAGGAACATTTACACTCGCATATCAAAATATTAAAGAGTCTAGGATTCAGAGAAGATTTGGAAGCTTAGACAGATCATATCGAGAAGAAGAAGTAGACATTTTTGGGATCAACGGCGATTTTACTGTTCCACTTACAGAAGATAAAAAAAGAAATTTAAACTATGGATTTGAATTTTCTCATAACGATGTAAACTCAAATTCTTTTGGAAAAACCTTAGATGTTTCTGGTAATCAAATCCTAGGGTTCTCAGGAGATTTTAATGTGCAATCTCGTTATCCAGATGGAGGAAGTAGTTATATGAGTTCTGCAGTTTATGTTGGATATAGACAAGATTTAAATGCGAAATCTACATTAAATTCAGGAGTACGATTTACTCGGACAAACCTTAGAGCAACTTGGGTAGACCAAACATTTATTACGTTGCCGCAATCAGAAATTAAATTGAATAATTCTGCATTTACTGCTACTCTTGGTTATGTATATAAACCTAATAAGAATTGGCAATTAAATAGTGTGATTTCTTCAGGTTTTAGATCTCCTAATATAGATGATGTAGGAAGGGTTCGTGAGAAAAGCAATATTCTTACAATACCTAATATTCATGTTGATCCTGAGTTTGCTTATAGTGCTGAAATTGGAATTCAAAAATATTTCAATAATCGAAAATTTAGAGTAGGGTTCAATACTTATTACACATTACTAGAGCATTACATATTAAGAGACGTTTTACCAGTTGAGTCTAATAATAATTTTGTTATTGATTATGACGGAGCTCAATATAGTGCCCTTGCAGGTGAAATTGTAACGAATCAAAATAAAGGAACGGCCTATATTTTTGGATATACAGCCAGTTATTTAGGAAAGTTATCGGACAAATTAAGTACTTCAGGATTTATCACCTATACAAAAGGTAGGACTTATGACACTGACGAACCTTTATCATCTATTCCACCACTTTTTGGACAATTTGATATAAATTATGAAGGAGATAAACTACAGCTTGGAGCGAATATCCGTTTCAATAGTCGGAAAGAAATTTCTGATTTTAATTTCAGAGAAGGGATAGACAATCATGATTTAACACCTATTGTTGATGCGAATGCATCTGAAGAGGTAGATATGTACTATGGATCACCAAATTGGGTTACCATTGGAATGAATAGTAGTTATATATTTAATGAAAACTGGAAGCTTCAGGGAAGAGTTAGTAACTTGTTTGATCAGCACTATAGAGAATTTGCTTCAGGAATTTCTGCTCCTGGAAGAAACTTTTCATTCTCTCTAATTACTACCTTTTAGTTTTCTTATTTCCGTCACTATCGTAATTTTTATTCAAGGCTTTCTCTGTGGTAATAATGCAGATAAGAACTGTGAAAAGTAAAAAAGCCATAGGAAACCATGAGCTCATCATTTCAGGGTTTAGATAAGCTAATATCAAGGCAGCGACAAAACTAATTGTTGCATATTTAATTAAGGTTTTATTAAAGAGTGAATTTGCAAACTCCCAAATTTCTTGATTGACCATTGTTCTATGAGTTCTATAGCCATAAAAGTTGTTGATCTTTTTGGGAGGAAAAAGATAGAATACAATACTGATAACAAACATCAATCCATTAACACTTAAGACATATACATACGGGTTCATAATACTTATTTTGTTTTAGGTCTCATTAATCCTTCTTGAGCCACAGTGGCAATTAGTTTACCATCTCTGGTGAAAATATTTCCAGTAGCAAGACCTCTTGCTCCTGAAGTATTTGGTGATACTGCAGAAAACAACATCCAATCATTAAAATCAAAATTACGGAAAAACCACATAGAATGATCTAAACTTGCCATTTGAGTGTTTCCAAAATGAGCTTTACTAGCATTGGGTTTCAAAGCAGCATTTAAAATATTATAATCTGAGATATATGTTAAAATTTGCTGTTTTAAAGGTAAGTTTAAATTACTAGAATCACCTTTTAGTTTAAACCAAACATCTTCTACTGCAGGCAAATCTTTTTTTTCCAGAGGATTTATAATTTCTACAGGTTTAAAATCAATCGGTCTTTCAATACTCAAAAAAGCTTTCATTTTGTTGGGTAAAAAATCACCAAACTGTTCCAACATATCATTCCAACTTAATAATTCTTCAGGTTGTTTAACTGTTGCTTTTATTGCTTCTTGATGCTCATGCCCATCTTCAATTTTATGAAAAGAAGCCGCTAAAATGAAGATGGTTTTGTCATTTTGAATCGCTGTTACACGTCTGGTAGAAAAACTACCACCATTTCTCATGTCAGTTACTTTGTAAACAATAGGAATTGTCAAATCACCTGGTAAAAGAAAATACGAATGTAATGAATGCACAATTCGTTCTTCTGGAATTGTTTTGTTTGCAGCATGCAATGCTTGAGCTAATACCTGACCTCCAAATACATTTGGACTTCCAATCGTTTTGCTTACACCAGAAAAAGTATGAGAGTCTAATTGATCTAATGTTAGAATGTCTAGTAAGTCTTTAATCGTTTTCATTTAGATTCTTTATTGAGCTTGAATGGAAATTTTTGGTTGAACTCTGTCGGTTGAATTTTTAACAAAAATAATTTTAAAAATTTATTTGTGATCGATTTTTTGTGACGAATATAAATAGTTAAATGCTCAGGAATAGCTCCAACGGAACTTTTAATTTCACTAGCTGTTCTCCCAAAATTTAATGTCTCCAATTTATTATTGATAGCGATATCTATATAATTATATAGCATCTTTTGATAAACAGCAGATTGTTTGTTTAGATTATAGTCTATTCCAACAAAATGAGCATCTAAACTTTTACCATTAATCATACCAGACATAAAGCCAACCATTTTATTCTCTAACCAATATGACTTTAAAACATAAGAATCATTTAGTTTTTCTTTCAAGTCCTTATATGTAGATAAATTAAATTCCCCTAAATTAAAATTTGCTTTTGAGGAAACCTTCTTGTAGAGATATGTCATCTTTTTTAATTGTTGATCTATATTATCAGAAGTAATTTCTTTCACTTTTAAATCTCGACTTAACTGAAGTGCTCTTTTTGCTTTTACTCTAAATTTTGTTTTTAAAGAGGTCAAATAATCATCAAAACTATGCCAATCAGGATTCAATGATAATTTCATATTTGGCTCTACATTAAAAGCATAATATCCTAAACTAATTAGCTCATTACTGATAGGTAATGATTCTTCTACAAAATCTTTCATGATAAAAATATCTATCGGATTTTCTTTGGAATAATCTTGTGTGTAACTTAAAATGGCTTTGGCCAGCTTTCTAAGTTGAGTTCTTTTGTTTTGATTTTTTTTGATAAATATACCATGTTCACCACTCACAAATGCATTACCACAATTAAGAATTCTTAATGGTTTTTCTTTAGGAATGATTTTTAATTTTCTACCAAGTGACACAACAGTTTTCAAGACATTTCGTGAATCGTATTCTATATCATCAATATAAAAATCGATGATTTGAATACTGGCGAACGCCATAGCATTTTTGAACTCATCAGTCAAAACAACATAAAAAAAAGTAAGATGAGGATTGTTTTTCTCTAGAGCATTTAAAAAATCAGGGTGAAAATAATTGTTTTTACTACAATCTAATGCCTTCCAAACTTCTTTTGGAATCTCATTTATTGTATTATAATAAAGAGTAGCGTTAGATTGATTGTTGCCTTTCAATTAATTTGATTTAATATGTATAAAGATAAAGAAGTAACAATGATGTTAATAAAACAATTTTAAAAAGACTAGTTCTTATTTTTATTTATTCTAAATAAATAGTTATTTTTGTAGCAGAATTATCCTTATGATCGTTTTTTATACAGAATCTCCCAAAATAAAGCAGCTAGTAACTTCTAGTTGTAATTCTGTCTGTTCTGAAAATTGCATTAAGCCTAAGAACAAATGCTGTTTTAAGTACAAAAAAAAGGGCATCAACTGTAAGCGATGCCCGAATATTTTAATACAACAAGCTTCTTAAATTACTTAAAAGCATTGAAGCCTGTAATATCTAATCCTGTAATTAATAAATGAATGTCATGTGTACCTTCATAAGTGATTACGCTTTCCAAATTCATTGAGTGACGCATAATAGAATACTCACCAGAGATTCCCATTCCACCTAACATTTGTCTAGCTTCGCGAGCAATATTAATGGCCATATCTACATTGTTCCTTTTTGCCATTGATATCTGAGGAGAAGTAGCTCTACCTTCATTACGTAAAACTCCCAAACGCCAAGTTAACAGTTGCGCTTTGGTAATTTCAGTAATCATTTCTGCTAATTTTTTTTGCTGTAATTGAAATTGACCAATAGGTTTTCCAAATTGAATTCTTTCTTTACTATAACGTAAAGCAGTATCATAGCAATCCATCGCAGCACCAATAGCACCCCACGCAATACCATATCGAGCAGAATCTAAGCAGCCAAGCGGCGCTCCCAATCCAGATTTGTTTGGTAATAAATTCTCTTTAGGAACTTTTACATTGTCAAAAATTAATTCTCCAGTAGAAGAAGCCCTTAAAGACCATTTGTTATGAGTTTCAGGCGTAGAGAAACCTTCCATCCCTCTTTCAACAATGAGTCCATGGATTCTGCCCTCTTCATTTTTAGCCCATACAACAGCTACTTGCGCAAAAGGAGCATTTGAAATCCACATTTTGGCTCCGTTTAAAAGATAATGATCACCCATATCTTTGAAATTGGTCACCATTCCACTTGGATTAGAACCATGATCTGGTTCTGTCAACCCAAAACAACCCATCCATTCTCCGCTGGCTAATTTTGGTAAATATTTTTGACGTTGTTCTTCATTTCCATATTTCCAAATAGGATACATTACTAAAGATGATTGAACAGATGCAGTAGAACGAACTCCAGAATCCCCTCTTTCAATTTCTTGCATAATTAAACCATAAGAAATTTGATCCAATCCTGCTCCACCATATTCTTCAGGAATATAAGGTCCAAAAGCACCAATTTCTGCCAATCCTTTTACTATTTGTGTTGGAAATTCGGCTTTTTGTGCATAGTCTTCAATAATAGGAGATACTTCTCTCTTTACCCATTCTCTAGAGGCGTCTCTAACAAGTTTATGCTCATCTGATAATAAATCGTCCAATTGATAATAATCAGGAGCTTGAAATAAATCTGGCTTCATTTTTTTTGATTTGCTGGGTCAAATTTAATTAATACAACTGAACTCTTATCAGTTTTTAAAAGATAATTTTATTGGTTTAAAAATCTCGAAAGCAAGCTGTGAAAATGATGGACTCCTTTTTCTCTTGTTGGAGAAAAACGTCCTGCTTTGTAAAAAGAAGAACGAACACCTTTTTGTACATTTTCCACAACGAATTCATCTTCACGTTCAACTTTCTCAAGTTCACTTCCAGCGCCTTTATTTAACTTAGAAGGATCATACACATAGGTAATAAAAGAAACCTTTGTTCTGTGAATATCTAGTGGTTTTACTACATTTATTGATAGTCCCCATGGATAAAAGTTGAACATCATATTTGGAAAAACCCAATAATAGTATGCTGCTACATTTTTACCATAATCAGGATGACCTTCAGGGAGGTCAAAAACTTCTGTTGCCTCTTCAGTATAACCAATTTGTAAATTACAAAACTCATAAACTTCGGTAGTGTAACTCCCGTAATCTAAAACGGTATCCAAACTTTCGTGTACAAAAGGCACATGAAAACCTTCTAAATAATTGTCGCAATATAGCGCCCAATTTGCGTGGACTAAAAAATCTTTGTTAAGAGATTCTTGGAGATAGAACTCATGTATTGGCAAAAAACCAACACGCTCTTTCATTCTGTCAATCACTTGCTGGAAGTCAAAGTTCGGATTTAGGCCAGCAAATAAAAACTGACCCCATTTTTTAAGAGGAAACGTATGCAAATTATCACAAGGTCTAGGAAAATCTTTAGCTTTTTCAAATTCAGGCATGTGTTCAAACTCTCCTTTAAGATTGAAACGTCTTCCATGATACATGCATGTCAGTTTTTTTGATTTCCCTGAATGTAAGGCAACCAAATTCCCTCTATGCGTACATACATTGGTTAGACAACTGATAGAGTCTTCTTTATCTTTTGTCAATAGTAAAGGTTCAGTTAGAAAACCATCTAGTAGAACAAATGGATATACAGATTGAGGTTGCCTAACTAAATTTTCATCGCCAATCCATTGCCATGAATTCAAAAAAACTTTTTCCTTAAGGGCATCAAATACAGTTTGATCCTTATAAAAGGAAGCAGGCAAAGTTTCCGCTTTTTTAATATCAGGATCAATATAGAATCGATTAGTCATGGATATAAATATTGTACATTAGTTGATGGATGTCAATTTACATAAATTAAAACATCTATGATAAAAATATAGTATATGACATCAAAAACGAAAAAAATTGGCTTGATAACAACTACTTCTTTGGTCGTTGGGAACATGATTGGAGCTGGAATTTTTTTATTACCTGCAACGCTTGCTCAATATGGTAGTATTAGTTTGTTGGGATGGGTTTTTACAGCAATGGGAGCCTTAATTTTAGCAAAAATATTTAGTAATTTTAGTAAAATAATTGTCAATAAAAGCGGAGGACCTTATACCTATTCTAAAGAAGGTTTTGGTGATTTCATTGGGTTTTTAGTTGCCTGGGGGTATTGGATTTCTATTTGGGTAAGTAATGCTGGTTTGGCAATTGCTATTATAGCAGGACTAAGTGTTTTCTTCCCGTCATTAAATACCAATCCGATCCTCTCTGTAGTAGTTGGATTGTCTTTTATTTGGTTTTTTACATGGATAAATTCAAGAGGAGTTAAAGAATCCGGGAGAGTACAAGTAATCACAACCGTATTAAAATTGTTGCCATTAATTTTTATAATAATAGTAGGTGCTTTTATGTTTAGTTTGGATAATTTTCCTGCATTTAATTTAACTGGAGAAAGTGATTTTGCAACCTTTCCTGTTGTTGCTGCTTTAACATTATATGCTTTTTTGGGCATAGAGTCAGCCACAGTTCCTGCTGAAAATGTTGAGAATCCTGAAAAAACAGTTCCAAGAGCTACAATGTTAGGAACCGTTATTGTTACCCTAGTGTATATTTTAGGAACCGTTGTATTATTTGGATTAATTCCTGTTGAAGAGCTCAAAGCTTCTTCAACTCCTTTTGCAGATGCAGGAGAAATTATTGGAGGTAAGTATGCCGGATATTTTGTGGCTGCAGGTGCTGTTGTTTCTGCTATAGGCTGTATGAACGGTTGGATTATGCTTTCTGGACAGCTACCTATGTCTGCTGCCAAGGATACTATGTTTCCACGAATATTCAAAAAAGAAAACAAGAATGGCGTTCCGTATTTAGGTATCATAATTGGTAGTGTTTTAACTTCAATCATATTAATTGTTGGCATGAGTGATGGTTTGGTAGATCAATTTGAATTTGTGGTTAACTTAACTGTCTTAGCATGCCTAATTCCATATCTATTTGTATCGGCATCTTATATTATCACTCTAATTGAAAAGAAAGCACATCCAAAAAGCTTTTTAAAAACATTTATTTTAGGAACCTTAGGTTTTGCATATTCCCTTTGGGCTATTTTTGGATCAGGTTCTGAAGTAGTTTTCTACGGATTGATTTTATTATTGTTAGGAATTCCGTTTTATTTGTTAATGAAATGGAACAAATCAAAAGATTAAATGAGTAAAACAACACATCATTCAGAATATTTAAAACTGACTTCAGTATTTATTAAATCAGCCAAAGAAGCTTTTCAATCGGATAACTTATTAGAAAATCAATGGAAAGAATTAAACTATCTGTCTAAGCCAGACTTTAATTCAGCTCTAAATGAATACGAAAATTTCGAATCCATTTTCAGACATAATAAGATCGATGTACATTATTTTCCTTCTGACAGTAAAGTAAAAATGGATTCTATTTATTGTAGAGACGCCTCTATAGCGACAGATTTTGGTGTAATTATTTGCAATATGGGTAAAGAAGGAAGAATACATGAGCCAAAAGCTCAATTAGAAGTCTATAAAAGGAGCCGAATTAATGTTTTAGGACAGATTCAAGAACCTGGAACTTTAGAAGGAGGAGATGTGGCTTGGTTAGACACAGAAACGCTTGCTGTTGGAAATACATATAGAACCAATGATGAAGGAATAAAGCAATTGAAAAATTTACTAGAACCAAAAGGAATTGAAGTTATCGTTGCAGATTTACCACATTATCAAGGAAAAGAAGATGTCTTTCATTTAATGTCAATTCTAAGTCCAGTAGACAAAGATTTGGCTGTAGTATATTCACCATTAATGCCAATAAGGTTCAGGAACGAATTACTAAAAAGAGGGTTTCAATTCGTAGAAGTACCAGAAGACGAATTTGAATCTATGGGATGTAATGTGTTAGCAATTTCGCCTAGAAATTGTGTGATGGTTGCGGGGAATCCAAAAACACAAAAACTTTTAGAAAAAACGGGCTGTAAGGTTACTGCGTATTCAGGAAATGAGATTAGTGTAAAAGGAGGTGGCGGACCAACTTGTTTAACCAGACCATTTATAAGAGTTGATTGATTTTGACATAAAAGCAACTCTAATTATGTAAGTTTGTAAGTAATGAAACATACTTTTGGAAAACAAGAAAAATTAAAAAGCAGAAAGCTTATTGGAAAGTTATTTGAAGAAGGTAAATCTATCAAGAAGTTTCCAATAAGATTAATCTACCTACAAACTGAACATACTTCTGATATTCTGCTGCAAGCTTCTTTTTCTGTTCCAAAAAGAAACTTTAAAAAAGCGGTTGATAGAAATAGAATTAAGCGATTATTAAGAGAAGCATATCGACTAGAAAAACAGGCGCTTTTTACCAGTATTAAAGCACCCTATGTTTTTATGATTACCTTTATTGGTAAGAAAGAACCAACTTATTTAGAGTTGGAACAAAAGATACAAGAAACTTTAGCGTTATTTATTAAAGAAGTAAAAAATGAAACAGATGAGACAGTTTAAAATCAAGAAGCGCACAGCAATTATTCTTTTAGTTGGAGTGTTATTTATTTCATTTTCATTTAAATCTAAATTTTTTGAAGTTGCTAAACAGCTAGAGATTTATACAACCTTGTACAAAGAGTTGAATATGTATTATGTGAATGAAATTAGTCCAGCTGAGTTCACAAACAAAGCAATTAAAAATACGTTAAAAGAATTAGACCCCTATACAAACTATTTTGATGAACAAGAAGTAGAAGAAGCTAAAATTCGAAGAGAAGGAGAGTACGCTGGAATAGGAGTTTCTGTTTATTATGACGAAAAAGGAATTACGTTGTCTGAAATATACAAAGGGTACGAAGCAGATAAAAAAGGATTGAAGGCAGGAGATATTATTACAAAAGTAGGTGGTCAATCTATCCAAAATATGGAAAGAGATGAATTATCTCAGTTTTTGAAAGGGTCTCCAAACACAAGTGTAGACATTGAAGTTAAAAGACAAGGAGAGACGAAACAGTTTACAGTAACTAGAGAGAAAGTGGTGATAAATCCTGTTTTCTTTGATTTAATTGATGAGGAAACAGGTTATATTATACTAACTACATTCAACGATAAGGCATCTTCTGAAGTGAAAAAGGCATTTCTTGATTTGAAAAAAAGAGGAATGAAAAAATTAGTTTTCGACTTAAGAGGAAATTTAGGAGGATCGCTTTTAGAGGCAATTAATATTTCCAATTTTTTCTTACCCAAAGGAAGTACTATAGTTTCTACTAGAGCAAAAGTGAAGAAATGGAGTAATACATACAGAGCAACAAATAATCCTTTAGATGTTGAGATTCCAGTAACTGTTTTGGTGAATGATAGATCTGCTTCTGCTTCTGAAATTGTAGCTGGAGCGTTACAAGATTTTGATAGAGCGGTTATTTTAGGTGAACGTTCTTTTGGAAAAGGATTGGTGCAGAGATATCGACAGTTAACTTATGGAACTCAGTTAAAAGTAACAATTTCAAAATATTATACTCCAAGCGGAAGATGTATTCAAGAACTAGATTATGCCAATAGAGATGAAAATGGAGATGTTCCAAAATTTTCTGATGGTACAGTAACGGCATATAAAACAAAAAATGGAAGAACCGTTTATGATGGTGGTGGAGTGCATCCAGACATTAAAATCGGATATGGAAAAAGAACTGAAGCCACTACCGAATTGCTGCAATCTAGAGCTATTTTTAACTTTGTAACTGACTACTATTATAAAAACCCTTCCATAGCTTCAGTAATTGATTTTTCATTTAAGGACAATGATTTTAAAGACTTTAAAAAGTATCTTTTAAATTCGGATAAAGAATATAAAACAAAACAAGAAAAACTGTTTTTAGAAGCCTACAATTCTTTAGAAAACAGTAAAATAATTTCGAAGGAATATCAACAAGTACAAAAGAAATTAAACCTAGATAAGGTTAATGAAATTACAAAGGATATGGAGTATATTTCTGATGTCATTGAGAATGAAATTCTAAATAGATATTACTATAAAGAAGGGGCCTATAATAATAAGCTGGTAAATGATAAAGTAATACTCGAAGCACTTAAGGTTTTGAAAAACACAAACCAGTATTCTAAAATCTTAAGAGGCGCATAGTTCTAGGCTAAATTCTTATCTTTGCACCCTAAAATCTTATATGTCACAGACCAAACATAAAGAAAGAACTAGAGCACAGGAATCTACAAACGCCATAGAAAGATTATATATTTCTATGCGACATTTGTTTAGCAGAGGTTTTTATAAACCGATGGGAATTTCTGGAGAAACATTACGCAAATCATTATTACTACTTAGACCAGAGATTTATGGGACTATAGCTGAAGAGCGAGTAGAGTTGA
>TARA_R110002073_G_scaffold175275_1_pt1 | contig 43575 bp, 40 predicted proteins | sample TARA_R110002073 | Tara Oceans TARA_R110002073 (sample SAMEA4397174) | marine metagenome | biome: Polar Biome; feature: [DCM] deep chlorophyll maximum layer (ENVO:01000326); material: water (ENVO:00002006), including particulate matter (ENVO:01000060) such as... | depth 40 m
GCTTTTCACAGCATGATGGTGCTTGGCCCTGCCTTCGAATTTTATGTATTGGATGTAAACGGGAATATTCAAACTTATTCAGCCGAGCCGGGTAAAGTGAAACGTGATCATGTCAATTTAGACTCCATATATGACTTCTTGGCGGATGATGCTGTTTTACCTATTTTAGGCGAAGACCCACGCTCATATTCCAGACATAAGATTTTCTCGGTTTCTGAAATTAGGGATGGAACCACACTTATTGGCTACCTCTATATCATCATTGGGGGTGAGAAATACGATGATGTCGTGAATGTTTTAAAGGATAGTCATATCGTAAAGCTTGGTTTGTGGGGGGGGATTGCATCTTTATGTTTCATCCTTTTAACGCTCATGGTGGTGTTTGGATTATTAACTAAACCACTTAGAAAACTAAGCGAAGATATGCAGCTGTTTAGACAGTCTGGCTTCAAACTAAGCGGAGCTAACTTACAAAAAGGCATGAATGACTGGAATGAACGGGGTGATGAAATACACCGTTTAGGGGCGACATTCCGAGAAATGGCCTGTGAAATGCAACGTCAGTATGAAAAGGTGAAAACCACCGATGAGCTCAGGAAAGAACTGATTTCATATGTCTCTCATGATCTGCGCACACCGCTTTCAGCCTTACTAGGATATCTAGAAACCTGGCAGCTCTCCAAAGATAAACTAAGTGATGCCGAAAGGGGTGAGTTAGTGCGTATTGCACTCGAAAATGGTCAGCATATCAGTAATTTGGTCGAGCAGCTATTTGAACTGGCCCGTCTTGACAGTGAGCACGTCAGCTTAGACCTGGAACAAGTGTCCTTAGCGGATATTAGTTACGATGTTGTGCAATCACTATCGTTTTTAGCTAAAACAAAAGGCGTGACTATTACTGTTGAACACCCCGAAAATGATGCGTTACTGGTCAATGCCGATTTACCAAAACTAGAAAGAGTCTTAATTAATTTGATAGATAATGCCGTTCGCCACTGCGGCGAAGGTGATCAAATAAAAGTCTGTTTGCAGCGCGAAAAGACAGGTTTGGGAACCAACAAAAGTGCAGTATCTATTCAGATTAAAGATACCGGCTTGGGTATTCCCAAAGAAGATTTACCCCATATATTTGATGCTTATTACCGGGCCCGAAATAGTGCGAAAAGTAAAAAAGGCAATAGCGGCTTAGGGTTGGCCATTAGCAAAAAAATTATTGAACTTCATGGTGCTGAAATTTTAGTAGAGAGTGAAGAAGGCAAGGGCACATGCTTCTCCTTTATGCTTGCAGAGCAAGCTCTGTAGATTTCTCTTGATTTAAGTATGTTACCTTGGTTTTACCGTCGGGGCGTACGTTAATTCCGTGAGAAGAGACGCTATTAATTACGAGATAAAAAATAGTTATGACGTGTTTTGAGTTGTTTTAAATAAACGATCACAAATAAAAAACTAATATCAATTTTTCATATTGAACTTCATAAGCTATGTTTATTGATATGTATAAACATAAGCCCATTCTTCTCTTATTTATTTTCTTGTGTATCTTGCTTCCCACGCGAGAGATATTTGCGCAGCCTGAAGACGTAAAAAACAGCGAAGCGAAGAGTAACGACAAGAGCAATCATGTTATTACGAATGCAGGCCTTCAAAATTCTGAACTCAGTTTAAATCAACTTCGCTCAATCTTCAGTCTGCGCGCTAGAAAGTGGCCAGATGGCACACCCATTACTGTTTTTGTGTTAAGAGATGAGAACCAGATACACCGTGAGTTTTTATTAAAAACACTAAAGATGTTACCTCATCAATTACGTAGACAATGGGATCGCTATATTTACTCAGGAATAGGCCAAGGGCCCGTTGTTGTTGAATCACAAGCAGAGATGATCTCAAAAGTTCAATCTACACCCGGTGGAATCGGCTATATGGAAGGAGGTGTGCCAGATGCTCAGGTACATGAACTTTCTATACTTTAAAATGAGTCTAGTCATGTTGTTATCTATAAGGCAGCTTGCAGTGCCTGCTGTAATATTCTTTTTATGTTCTGCATCATTTGCATCGGCTAATACCTTGGCGTTATCAGACCCTGGCTCAACATCCTGGATGGATGAAATTAATTGGCATGGTTTTATTAACCAGAATTTCGTTGCGACAGATGTAAATAATTACTTAGGCTCAAGCTCGGATGGAAGTTTCAAGTCTAACGAGGCTGCGCTAAACGCCTCATGGAGAGCGACGGAGCTTTTGCAGTTTTCTGTGCAGGCGCTATACAAACAAATAGGCAATGCTAAACCTAAAGGTACGCAATTAGATTATGCCATTATGGATTGGCGTTTAGTCGATGATTTTTCTCATGGTTTAGGGACACGACTCGGGCGTTTGAAAAACCCCTATGGTTTCTTCAATGAAACCCGAGATGTCGCCGTAACCAATACAAGCATTCTGTTACCTGAATCGATTTATGTAGACTATTTAAGTCGGCTGTTTCATTCCTCTGATGCCATTGGTTTCTATGGTCATCGTGAAGCTGAAAAAGGTACGTTTACCTTAAACTTTCAATATGGACGGCCTTTATTAAATGACCAAATCACCTCGACATTAGTAGGAAACCCGAATACGAATGGTGAAATTAGCAGTGAACGGGTTGGTTTTTTCAGATTAGGTTATGAAGATGGTGCAGGGTTATGGCGCGCTGCATTATCGTATGTTCACTTTGATGGTGATTTTAAACCGGCCCCCAGTGATCCTGCTTATTTAATGGACGGTGATTTGATGATAGAGCAACTGCTACTTTCTTTAGAGTTAAATTTAAATAGATGGCAGTTTGTAACTGAAATTCAACGGCGTAATGTTGAAGTCAAAAATATTCTTTCATTTGCCCCTGATGTTATTGAAAAGGGCTTGGGGTATTATTTTCAAATTGCTTACGCCTTTTCACCTACGTGGACCTTTTATGCAAGGCGTGATGAGGTGTTTCGATTTAAAGATGATCGTCAAGGAAAAGACTTCGCACTCGGTGCGGACTATTCTACCTTCGCAAAAGATGCCACTTTGGGCTTTAGATATTCGCCTTCATTTGAATGGTCTTTTGCCATGGAAGTTCATCAGATAGACGGTACCTATTGGTTACCAAACCTCGAGAACCCAAATATTGCCGGTCAAGAACGGTATTGGAATATGTTTTTGGCACAAGTAGCGTATAGATTCTAATGAAGAAAGTTGATAACAAAATCTTTGTCAGTTTATTCTGGAAGGCTGTTTTAGGCCTTGCACTTATTTTATCTGTCCTCGTGACTTTTTTTACCTATTTTAATGTCGAACAACTCAAAAATCTTCAAAGCCACCAGCGCAATGCAAATCAGCATCAATATGTGATTGAGTATAATGGCTTACTTAAGAAAACAGCGATTCAGCTCATTAATTTAATTGATGGCATTCCAAATCTCGGCTCCGAAACGCAATCTTTAGAAGCGAAACTTCAACGGAACTGGATTTCAATGCAAATCACTTGGGGCTTGGAAAGCGCTTCTTTGCTGGATGAGTCAGGTGACGTTATTGGGCAATGGGGTAATAAAAATATTTATCCAAGTCCGCATGTGGCTGAACGAGTGCTTTCATCGGGTTCACCTGTCGAAGAAATGCGCTGCTCAGATTTATGCCAATTGGCAATCAGTGCACCCGTGCTGTCTGCTGACGGAAAAATCCAGGTTGTTCAGCTAAGTGTATCATTGGCTGATACTTTGCTGGACTTCCAACGAATTACCCAATCAGATATCGGTTTATTAACCCCAGTTACACCAGGCCAAGAATATGGTCGCGCCCTAGCAGAAACGGGCATGGCTTTTTCTGCTTTGACAAACCGAGCCCTGTTACAAAATATGGTGCATGATTTTGCATCTAAAATGAATTGGGGAAAAGACTTTATTGGTGCCAATCAACACAAAATATTCGTCATTGATTCTGTTGTAGCTCAGCATGAGTTAATGCTTTTGTCGGAGCCGGACTTAGCAGGAAATAACGCTGTCGTGGTCTTTATATCGGATACTACTTCAGCAAGAGATCAAATTGAATTCGCTCGCCGTGCCCATATTATTGCTGGTTTATTAGCAATTATTGCCTCTATTTTTATGGTTGTCTTAGTCTTGTGGAAGCCAATCCGTTCTCTGCAACGCCAATCAAAGGCTTTGCCTTTACTTCCACAAGGAAAATACGAAGAAGCGAAACAGCAGTTAAAAAATATTCCTTCAAATGCAATATTTGCAGACGAAATTAGTCAGTTGCAACGTACCTCCATTGAAGTGACGTCCCAGCTAGAGAATTTTCATCAAGAGCTAACCCAAAATACTCAAAAACTGTTTGAAATGGCGCATTTTGATTCCTTAACCGGCCTCATTAATCGCGCTTATCTAACCTATTTAACGGATGAAAAGTTAGCCAGCTCAGATGAGCGCGAACGACGGTTTTCACTTGTTTATTTAGATTTAGATAACTTTAAGCATATTAATGATGCTCTGGGGCATTTGGTTGGAGATAACTTGCTTTCTATTGTGGCGACGCGACTAAAATCCTGTGTTGGGGCGATGGATTTTGTGGCTAGAACGGGCGGTGATGAGTTCTGCCTGGTGATCAATGACGGGCCATCGCAAGACTATGTTACCGATATCGCTAAGCGCGTATTGAATGTATTACAAGACCCTGTTGCCATAGAAGGGCGTTCGCTTGCTATTTCAACCAGTATTGGCATTACGTTTTCATTGGTTGATGGTATTTCTGCTGCCAGTTTATTGCAGAATGCTGACTTGGCGATGTATCAGGCTAAAGCGGGTGGAAAAAATAACTATCACATATTTAATCATCAGCTTCATAAAGATGCAGATTCGCGAATGGCGCTTGAAGAAGAGTTAAGGCGTGCCGTCGAAAATGAAGAGTTCGTGTTGTTTTACCAACCCCAAATTAACTTGAAAACAGGCAAACTTATCGGTTGTGAGGCTTTAATTCGTTGGCAACATCCTACGCGCGGCCTGCTTGCGCCATTTTTCTTTATTGATACCATTGAAAGCAATGGTCTCATTATTCCTGTTGGCAAATGGATCATCAAAGAAGCATGCCGTCAGTGTGCCATATGGAATGAAATGGGTATGACGGATTTAAAAATATCAATCAACTTATCCGCTCGCCAATTTAATGACCCGGATTTGATTATCGATATTCAGTCATCAATACAAACTTATCAAATTTCTCCATCTCAGTTAGAGTTTGAAGTGACAGAATCACTATTGGCAACGGATATTAAACATGCGATTGAGCTGTTAAAAAGTCTGCAAAGTCTGGGTTCAACAATCGCAATTGACGACTTTGGAACGGGTTATTCATCGCTTAATTATATTAAGCAGTTACCTCTGGATAAACTTAAAGTCGACCGTGCTTTTATTAAAGACCTGCCAGATGATAATGACGATAAGCAGATAACGGCTGCAATCATCGCGATGGCACATACGCTTAATTTGAAAGTGGTCGCAGAAGGGGTGGAAACGAAAGAGCAGATGCAGTTTTTACAAACGCTTTCGTGCGAAATTGGTCAAGGATATTTATTCGATAAACCCATATCTCCAGAAGAGTTCATTAAATCCGATTTGATTAAAAATGGCTACTTGGTAAATAAATAGTATTTTGTTTATTAGTTTGCTAATAAAAGCCCGTTAATATCACTATTAACGGGCTTTTATTTTGGTAGCCTTATGAAGGTGAAAGGCAGGAATTAAAATAAATCTTCGATAGATAAGTATCGTTCGCCAGTATCATAACTAAAAATCAACACACGGCTTCCCGCAGGTATTTCATCTTGCTTCTTTCTGAGCGCTGCCAGCGTTGCACCCGATGATATACCAACAAAAATCCCTTCTTTTTGTGCACATGCTCTAGTCATTTCGAATGAACTTTCTTCATCAACTGAAATAGTGCCGCTCAGAATGTCGGTATTAAGAACTTTGGGGATAAAACCGGCGCCAATACCTTGAAGCCGGTGCGGGCCTTTTGCTCCACCGGCAATAACGGGAGACTTTTCAGGCTCAACAGCAAAAGTCTGCATTGATGGGAATGCCTTGCTAAGTACTTCAGCACAACCTGTAATATGACCACCTGTACCTACCCCCGTAATCATGTAGTCGAGACCTTCAGGGAAATCGCTAAGGATTTCTTGCGCCGTGGTTTGTCGGTGAATGTCGCTGTTGACTGGGTTATTGAATTGTTGTGGTATCCAGCTGTTGGCAGTCTCTTTCGCAATTTCAGTAGCTTTTTCAATGGCGCCCCCCATGCCTAACTCTTTAGGGGTTAGGACTATTTCAGCGCCCAAGGCTTTCATGTATTTGCGTCGTTCTACAGACATAGACTCAGGCATTGTCAGGATTAACCGATAGCCTTTAACTGCCGCAGCTTGAGATAAACCAATGCCGGTATTGCCCGATGTGGGTTCTATAATGATGGTATCATGATTGATTTTGCCTTCTTTTTCAGCGGCCTCTATCATAGCCACGCCAATTCTATCTTTGATGCTACCGCCAGGATTAAAGCGCTCTACCTTCATCCAGACTTCAATATCTTTACGAAATAAACGATTTATACGAACGTGTGGTGTATTGCCAATGGTTTCAAGAATATTATTATATTTCATGCTGTTATATCCATATTTAAGAGTTGTCGTGATTAATCTGTAGTCGCGGGATTATGGTTAGCGTTAATAAATTGCTAAGCCTTATAGTGAAGATTATATCTAGCGTGCTGTAGTTTATGCCTATAGAAACCAGCTTGCAAAAGACAAATTCATTAAATATTGTCAATATTGTCGGTGTTGTTTTTAGGGTTCGTAAACAAACATTTTTTCATAATTTTTTTCTAAAATGCCAGAATAATACAGTCACTTGCGCTAAACTGTTGCGCTCTAAAAGTGCCTCAATAGTTTCGAGACAAAAGACACATATAAAAATAATGCAGGATTTCTATTTATCATGAGCAGCGTACATTTTTTTGAGCAAAAAATACCCGCAGAAGACGGGCTGTTGTTAAATTTTTACCATTGGGAACCTGAAAATGCTAAAGCCGCTATCGTCATTTCACATGGTTGGAGTGAGCATGCCGGGCGTTACCAGAATATCGCCAAGTGGTTTAATGAACAGGGGTATGCCGTTTATGCTTTAGATCATCGTGGGCATGGTAAATCTGAAGGTAAACGCGGTCATGTGCGACGCTGGTCAGATTATGCGCGTGATCTAGAACTTCTTCGCTCAATGGTTCAATACGAAAAGCAGTATTTATTAGGCCATTCAATGGGGGGAATGGTGGGTATTGTTCATGCACTTGACTATCCAGAGCAATTTTCGGCAATGGCATTAAGTAGCCCCGCATCTGATATATCTATTCCTGTGCCAAAAATCAAACAATTTCTGGGTAATGCTATGAGCGCATGGTTACCGCGTTTGACGATTGCTAATGATATTGACCCAAACGTGGTTTGTTCAGACCCGAAGGTCGTAGAAGATTACGTTGCTGATCCATTTACGCACGGTAAAGTTACGACAAGGTGGTTTAGCGAGTACATAAAGACGATAGAGCGAGTTAAACAGGAGGCCAGGCAAATCAGTACGCCATTAGCTATTTGGCATGGCGAGGGGGATGCATTAGTTGAACCTTGGGTAAGTGAAGACTTTTTCAAGCGTTTATCGACACCTCATTGTAAACGCCAACTTGTGGCAGATGCCTTACATGAAATATTGCTTGAGCCTTCTTGGCCTGAAACAGCCCAAGATATAAAAAAGTGGTTGGAGCAATTTTAGCATTTCGTTAGAATGCAGCCCGTTATGCTGACCAGACGACCGTTAGCAAGTTCCAATTCAGGTTAAATTTATTATTTTTTCAATATTTTCAGGTTATTTTGAGTATGTTAGAAGTCAATCCAATTGTATTACGTATCAAAGATATGGCTAGCCGAGCCTCGACACTTCGGGGGTACCTTTGACTTTGATGTTAAGAAAGAACGCTTAACCGAAGTCGAAAGAGAGCTTGAAGTGCCTGATGTATGGAATAATCCAGAAAATGCACAAGCGCTTGGACGCGAAAGATCCAGTCTGGAATTAGTGGTTAATACGATAGAAAATCTTGAATCTGGTTTGGCTGATGCTAGTGATTTACTCGATCTTGCTGTTGAAGAGCAAGATGAAGACACGGTAAATGAGCTAGTTGGCGAACTGGATGCGCTAAATAAACAGCTAGAAAGATTAGAGTTCCGGCGTATGTTTTCGGGCGAAATGGACCCTAATAACGCCTATTTGGATATTCAGTCTGGCTCCGGTGGCACAGAAGCACAAGACTGGGCAAGTATGATTCTGCGTATGTACTTGCGTTGGGGTGAACAAAAAGGCTTCAAAGCTGAAGTGATTGAATTATCTGACGGTGATGTTGCCGGTATCAAATCTGCCACCATTCAGTTTACGGGTGAGTACGCCTTTGGCTGGTTAAGAACCGAAACCGGTGTGCATCGTTTGGTACGAAAGTCTCCATTCGATTCTGGTAGTCGTCGCCATACCTCTTTTGCCTCCGTGTTTGTTTCGCCTGAAATTGATGATGACGTCGATATTGAAATTAACCCTGCAGATTTAAGAATCGATACGTATCGATCAAGTGGCGCGGGCGGTCAGCACGTTAATACTACCGACTCTGCCGTTCGTATTACCCACGTACCCTCTGGAATTGTTGTGCAATGCCAGAATCAACGCTCACAACATCAAAATAAAGATAAAGCCATGCAGCAGTTAAGAGCAAAACTGTACGAGATGGAAATGATGAAACGCAGTGAGTCGGCTCAAGCGATGGAAGACAGCAAGTCTGATATTGGTTGGGGTAGTCAGATACGGTCTTACGTTTTAGATGCCTCGCGTATTAAAGATTTGCGAACGAACATTGAAACAAGTAACTGTAATAGCGTCCTGGATGGTGATCTAGATTTTTTTATAGAAGCTAGCCTAAAACAAGGTTTGTAAATTTATTAACTGGAAACTCTTTATGTCTAACGAATCCCCCAAAAATTCAACCCAGCCAACAGCTTCAGATGAAAACAAGTTGATTACTGAACGACGTAATAAGCTGAGTCAGTTAAGAGAAAACTGTAAAGCAAATGGGCATAGAAATGATTTTGATCGCAAAAACCTGTCTGCTGATTTAAATGTGAAATTTGGTGAGTTCACGAAAGAAGAACTTGAGGGGCAGAATAATCAGGTTGCCGTTGCCGGTCGTATTATGTTTCAGCGTGGACCCTTTGCCAAAATACATGATGCTTCAGGCGGTATACAGTTTTATGTGCCAAAAGATATTCAGAAAGAGATTAACTATAAATCAAAATTTGATCTAGGTGATATTGTCGGTGCACAAGGTACTTTGCATAAATCAGGCAAAGGTGAGTTATATGTGAATATCGACCATGCTGAAAACTTGGTCATGTTAACGAAAGCTTTGCGCCCATTACCCGATAAATTCCACGGTTTGGCAGATCAAGAAATCAAATATCGCCAACGTTATGTCGATTTAATTATTAATCAGCAAACACGTGATTTATTTCTTGTCCGATCAAAAATTATTGAAGGCATCCGTCAGTATCTAAGCGAAAGAAACTTTATGGAAGTCGAAACGCCAATGTTGCAAACCATTCCAGGTGGTGCAACGGCTAAGCCTTTTGAAACCCACCACAATGCTTTGGATATTGGCATGTACTTGCGTATCGCCCCAGAGCTTTATTTGAAGCGTCTTTTAGTAGGTGGCTTTGAACGGGTCTTTGAAATTAACCGTAATTTTAGAAATGAAGGTCTATCGACGCGGCATAACCCGGAATTTACCATGATTGAGTTTTATCAAGCCTATGCGAATTATCATGACTTGATGGATACCACAGAAGATATGTTGCGTACCTTGGCGCAAACTATTCTGGGCACAACCGATATTAAATCCACCCAAAAGAATAATGATGGCGAAGTCCTTAGCGAAACAATTTATGACTTCGCAAAACCTTTTGCGCGTTTAACCATGGCCGATGCTGTACTTAAATATAACCCGGGTTTTGATGCGGCTGTGATCAATAATGCCCAAGATCATCTTGAACAGATGATTGCCTACGGACGATCGGTTGGCATCAAAGAAGATGCTAAACAATCAGCGTGGGGTGCAGGGAAGTGGTTGTGTGAAATTTTTGAAGAAACAGCTGAAGAACAGTTGGATCAGCCAACCTTCATTACCGCATACCCTTGGGAAGTATCGCCATTAGCCAGACGAAATGATGAGAATGCCTTTGTGACAGACCGCTTCGAATTCTTTGTCGGTGGTAGAGAGTTAGCTAACGGTTTTTCTGAATTGAATGACGCTGAAGATCAGGCGGCTCGTTTCCGAAAACAGGTTGAAGAGAAAGATGCAGGCGATGATGAAGCGATGCATTATGATGCCGACTACATCCAAGCGCTTGAATACGGTATGCCGCCAGCAGCTGGTGAGGGTATAGGGATAGATCGATTGGTGATGTTGTTTACCGATAGCCCAACGATTAAAGATGTTATTCTGTTTCCACACATGAAACCATTGAATTAGATGGGCATATTAACATAGTAAGATTTTGTTATTTCCGCTCATTGAACTCGTCGAAGTGTGTTTGATGAAACTCAGGGTTTAATTTGATAGACCCATCGACGGGCTCAGGGAACGTAGGTTTTTACGAGGTAATTTAAATTGAATCAAGTACCCAAAGCAGCCGCATTATCAGAAGAAAAATCCGGCAGCTTGCAAGGAAGGTGGGCTGAACTATTAGCTGATCAATTTGAATTACCTTATATGAAGTCTTTACGCTCTTTTTTGGCTGAAGAAAAACAGCAAGGTAAGACTATTTTTCCACCCGGAAATTCAATCTTCAATGCCTTAAATTATACCGATTTTGATGACGTGAATGTTGTCATTATTGGCCAAGACCCCTACCACGGTCTGGGCCAGGCGCATGGTTTTTGTTTTTCTGTTCAGTCTGGCGTGGCTACACCACCTTCTTTAAGAAATATATATCAAGAATTAAATCAAGATTTAGGCATGCCTGTTCCTGCCCATGGCACGCTAACCTCGTGGGCAGATCAAGGTGTTTTGCTTTTAAATGCCGTATTAACCGTTGAAGCGACAAAAGCGGGTGCTCATCAGGGGAAGGGTTGGGAAAGCTTCACCGATAGAGTGATAGAATTGTTAAACGAAAAATCGAAAAACGTGGTTTTTTTGCTTTGGGGTAGTTATGCACAAAAGAAAGGGCGCTTGATAGATAGACATAAACATTATGTATTAGAAGGGCCACACCCTAGCCCTTTATCTGCTTACCGTGGCTTTTTTGGTTGTAAGCATTTTTCAAAAACGAATCAATATTTAGCCGATAAGGCTAAAGCTCAAATAAATTGGGCTTCTGTTGTAAGCGACGCTGGAAGAGAAACGCCATAATATTGAGCAGACTAAATCCTGATAAAATTAGCCATTCAATATCGCCATAGCGGCTTCCATTTGCGCGCTTAGATCTTCATCATCATTTGGGTCAATGTTTGGATCGATACCTAAACGTTCAAATGCTGTTACGTGATTCCAGTCTAGTGAGGCGTAGTCGTGATCTGTGCCAGCGTAAGATTGAAGTATTGCCACGGTCACTAGGTCAACATAATCTGATTGAGATACTTTTCTGGTAAAATTAATACATTCACGAGGAACAGGTCTTAAGTCTTTAGGGAAGTCCCATTTTTGGAGAATTTTTTCGCCAATAACGGGTTGTAACTCATCTACAATGTTATCAAGAGCAACACTACTTATTTGAATTTCATTATCTTCGACATATTTCAAAACAGGTAAGGCACCAATTGCGAAGACCAAGCCTGCCAGCGTCGCTTGACCTGCGGCTAAATGTGAATGTTGGCGTGCCAAGACATTACAAATGCTAGCGATTTCCGTACTTTTCTTCCATGTTTCGCGCATGCGTTTGTCAATCATCTCAGATGTAGCCTGGAACATTTGTTCCATCACTAAGCCGGTCGCTAAATTACTTGTATATTGCATTCCCAAGCGATTAACCGCCATGTTGAGATTAGTGATTTCATTTGCACCACGAAATAAGGGGCTATTACTCACTTTGAGTAAACGGGCAGAAAGTGCGGTATCTTTGTTGATGACTTCGATGAGATCAAACAGGCCTGAGTCTTCATCTTCGGTTATTTTTTTAACGTCTAACGCAATCTCAGGCAGGGTAGGTAGAACGATGGTGTCGTTGTCTATTGCGCTTAAAATATCTGTTTTAATTTTTTGACCAATATCTGACATGCATGCCTCAATAAGCTAAGTTTTGTTCGAACACTATTAGTTATAGCAGAGCTTGCCAGATTTTGTGTTTTTCATCGCTAAAAAGCGTTATTTTTTAAACTCACTATAATCGATTTCGCTAACGGAAAAAGGCCAGTGTAAAGCTTCGTCTATAAATACTGCATTATGGTGTAAAGCGGAGTCTATTGGTAAAATAGCCAAGGCACATGTTCCGGTCTCTTTCGAGTAATGCGAACGGACTAACACGCCACATTTTTTGCCTTCATTATCATAAACGGGTGATAACGGAGCTGGAGTGCTTTGCTGGTCAGAATGCAGCAGATAAGTCTGTTTCTTTTGTTTTCCGAGAAATTTCATTCGAGCAATGATTTCTTGCCCTGTATAACAGCCTTTTTTAAAGCTCACCGCATCTAAGTGGTGAAGGTTAAGATATTGCAAAATAAATGCTTCTTGGCTTGAGCTATAGAGTTCGGGAACGCCAGATCGTGTTTCTAAAGCAAACCAGTGCTCAAGACTCATGATGCTTGTATTGTCGAAAGGCTTCGGTAATGATTCGCCATCTTTCAGCCAAATTTCACCCAGTCGATTTTGATCTGAAATGTTCAGATAAAATGTACCGTCAGATTTAGTGAAAGCACTAAGAGCTTCGCTATTTAAACCAATATTATTTAGCAGTGCAGGGTAGTTATTCGCTTCGATGCTGGTAAACCCGACCGCGCGATAAGCTACCTCTTCTTTTAATTCGCATTTAAAAAACACCGCATATTTACTCAATTTTTGCAGGGTTGTTTCTAATAAACTTTCATTCATTGAAAGTAGTAAGCCGTGTTCTGTTTTAATTATTTTAAAAAGGCAATACATTCTACCTTTTGGGGTATTTAACGTACCAAATGAAAAATGCTTTTCAGTGAGTACACTTAGGTCGCAAGATGCCTGCCCTTGAAGGAATTTAACCGCATCTGCGCCAGAGATAGAAATGAAACGATTTGGTAACGATGCGCTTAATAAGTTCATATGACTTCCAAAGTAATAGTTATGCAAAGGCCTCTATATCACTAGCTGTGTTTTCAGATGACTTAGGAAAACTTAAACCAGACCCTTGAGCGCCTATAAGCGCTTAAATTAGCTGCATTATACCTACAAATAAATAGGTGCCGTCTAGGGTTTGCGCATATTCTATTTTTGAGAAAATAATAGATAGGCTTCAGACAATAGATCGAGCCATACTTATCCTGACTTTTGATACTCTTAGCGTCGGTTATTATTGGTTCGCAGTCGAAACTAAGAAGACTGAATATCGGATGAATAACGCTTTTTGGAAGCAAGGTTGCTATATATCGACGACCTGTTTTATCTTCCAGATAAACAGTATCAGTGTTGATCTGTATGGAGAAAATAGAGTTGGGTGATGTTAAGAATGCATGCTTTGAAATGCATTGATAAGAAATATAAAGCTGTAAGCCAAGTAGTAACAGGGTAAATAGAAGGGGAATATCAGCAAGCAGTATGAGTATTAGAGAGGCAAGGCAGGGTAGCGTTAATAAACCTGCGACTCTAATACTGGGTACTAATTCAAGTTTAGTCTGGCTGAACACGGTTTAGGATCATGTTAATCATTTTAAGATGATCCGGATCACTTGGTACCGAATTGCGCATGAACCAGCTAAATAAATCCGGGTCTTCACATTCGAGGAGTTTTGTATAGAGCGCCTGGTCTTCTTTCGATAAATCACGATAAGCTTCATTCAAAAACGGTATAAGAAGAACGTCGAGTTCAAGCATGCCTCTTCTGCTGTGCCATGCTAAACGATTAAAATCAGTCCTATCTTTTTCTTCAGACATTGCATATGACCATATAAGTTGATGAATCGGCATTATAGGGACAGGGCAGCGATGTCTCAAGTTGAAATGTGAATGTTGAATGAATAGCAGGTTTTTGTTTTTAGTTAATGGTTTAACTGAGCTTATTAGACGACAATTACTTATGGCCTGAGTAGCTTATTCTCAGTGCATCTTCCGGAGACATGTCCCACTCATCCTTGGCCAAGGCTGTTCTATTTTGTGTCGAGTGCGCAGGCTTGCTTTTCGTAGCATGATGTTTTTGCTTATGTTGCCACAGATTGCTTATTTTGAAACTTGTCATATTAAACCCTCCGAACGCTTACCTAACTAACTATATTGTTTATAATAGACAATATTGGCTTACATTTCATTATAAAAAACCTATATAAATCAACAATTAACATTGTTTTACAATTGCTCTGCATTTGGTTTGGACTTCTTGCCATGAAAAAAAATAGCCCTTGGTTTGTGTATATGATTCAAACCCGTTGCGGCAAGCTGTATACGGGAATTACAACCAATATTGAACGGCGATTTCAAGAACACGTTGATATTTACCATGCTCGTGGCAATAAGGGTGCAAAATTCTTTCGAGGTCATAAACCGGAAACAATTGTGCATTCTGAAATATGCCAGTCTCGATCCGAGGCCTCGAAACGTGAGTATCAAATTAAATCGATGAGCAAAAAAGCGAAAATCAGCTTACTTGTGAAGATAGATAATTAGATTTAATGATACTAAAAAGCTTTTGTCTGTATTATATGCGTCGTCGTTATTGCAGATAGTGTGCTTAAGAATTATGTTTATCCATCGAAATACTCCCTCATACTATTCATCTCGCATTATCATGTTTGCTTTTGGTATTTCCTTGGTGCTGCATGGCTTGTTTGTGTGGTGGGCACCTAAGGCATCGAACTCTATTCAGTCTGGTGTGACTTCTCGCATCAATGTTTCGACGCAATGGGCGAATATTAATACCGAAAATAGTATTCCTTCTGAAGTAGAAAAAAAAATAGAAAAAAAACAACAACAAAAACAACAACAAAAACCGGAAAAAAACCTAAGGGATAAAACGGCTCAAGGTGATATTCGATTTGAGAAGAAAACCAAGCCGGTAGAGTCGGAGTTAAATAAAAACACACAAAAGAATGTGACTAAGCCTCAAGTAGCTCAAGTCAAACATAACGTTTCAAGCCAATCTGTTCAGAAACAAAAGGTGCTAGCCAAAACAGTAGCGCCAGAGGAAACGTTGATTAAACCTAAACTCAGTGCTGTCGAGAATGGTTCAGATTCAGGGCAAGCAATCAACGAAAATCTACTGGCTGAAACAAAACACTTGGATAAAGGCGAGTCACTAACACAGGCACAACCATTATCCTCCGCTGCTAACAATCAAAATGAAGTCCAAACAATACGCTATCAAATGGGCACAAATGATAACCCGCAGCCTGACTACCCCCCTATGGCCCGTAAACGAGGGTGGCAGGGTCAGGTGATACTTGGTGTTTATGTCAAACCAGATGGCTCTATTGAGCACTTAACCTTTGTTAAAAGTACTGATCATGGCGTGCTTAACTTTGAAGCCTATGAAACCGTTAGAACATCTTGGCGCTTCAAGCCTTTAGGAGACAAAGATAAGTTTTCTAAATCAAGCTATATCGAAGTGCCCTTCACGTTTAATATCGCAAATAGATAGCCCCAACATTTCCCGCACAGATAATCAGCTTGACTTTTAGCCTCTCCAACCTTAAATTAGCGCCGCGTTACAGGTATTCGAACTCGATCAGAGTTCTGAATTAAACGGGAAATCGGTGAGTTATTAAGTTTCCACTTAAAACCATCCCGATGCTGCCCCCGCAACGGTAAATGAGTCAACCTTTAGCAAATGCCACTGTGTCAAAACATGGGAAGGCGTTAAAGGTCAGTTGTATTTCAACTAGCTCATGAGCCCGGAGACCGGCCTGAAAACGTTTTACCGGTATTGCGGAGGGCGATGCTAGGGCGGATTTTTCCTGCTTATTCATAATTTAGTCCTCTGCACGCCACATTAAAATGTCATTAATGGTGCTGCGTGAAATTTAAACTCTACACAATCTGTCTATCTTTGGTTCTTGCTGTGTCAGCGTTTGCTGAGGAACCATTACGCCACCAGGAAGTGATCATTACTGCAAATCCTATTGCTGCAGATGAGATTGATACTGAATTTCAAACAGGCTATGTAACCGTTGTTCATCGAGATGAGTTTGAGGGTGAGCTGTCTACCGTTGCTGATGTATTGAAAAAACAAACTGGCGTTCAAATTCGCCGACTAGGTGGTGTTGGCTCGTATTCAACTATCAATATCCGCGGCGCTAGTGGTGCTCAGGTTAATGTCTATTTAGATGGGATTTTACTTAATGGTGCTTTTGGCGGGACTGTCGATTTAAGCCAGTTTTTACTTGGATCAGTGGAATCAATTGAAATCTACAGAGGTAATGTACCTGTTCAGCTTGGGGCGTCTGGTATTGGTGGTGCCATTAATATTAAGTCATTGAAGTCGGCAAAAAATGATAGCAAGCAAATCAGTGTGGGGTATGGAAGTTTCGATACCAAAAGGCTGTCGGCAACCGTAATTGAAAGGGAGAAAAATTACGACGCTCTATTTTCTGGTGAATTTTTAAGTAGCCAGAACGATTATGAGTTAATAAATGAAAAGGGAACCTATCAATATAGTGCTGATGACACTAAAGAAAAGCGCAATAATGCCGGCTTTGAGCACTTTTCAGGTATGTTTTCGAGTGAGTATCGAGTGAGTGAAAAATTATCACTGCAAGCGCTCCTCCAGGGTTACCGCAAAGAGCAAAGCGTATCGGAGTTACAAAATAACCCTCTAACCCAGTCTCAAATTGATACGGATTTTTTTACGGCCCAATTAAAAGCTAATGTATGGTTGAATGACCATACAAGCTATGTATTTAAGTTATTCTCTGCCGATAAAAAAGAACGTTATAAAGATTTTCAAAACCGAATAGGTACTAAAGCAAATAATGAAAAGGGAGGTACAGCTACTAGAGGGGTTGGGTTCCAAGCAAGTAAAAATTATTTCTCTCATCTCTTGAGCTTAAACATTGAAAGTAAGTCAGAGAAATATATTCAGGAAGATTATACCGATAAAGTAAAAAACGAATACAGTCGTTTAAATACAACATTTGGTTTACAGGATGAATGGCTTGATGCATCAGGCAGCCATATGTTGACCTTTGGGCTTAAAACGCAATATGTCGATGATAATAATGGTGAGCTGGCTAATGAAAATACCGATTTTTATTCTAGTTATTATTCAGGGTATCGTTACCAGATTAACCAGGATTGGTTGTTTAAAACAAACCTGGCACGTGAAATTCGTATTCCTTTACTAAATGAAAAGTTTGGTGATCGAGGCTATACGGTTGGTACGGAAGAACTTAAGCCGGAAACTGCCATCAATGCTGATATTGGATTTAAATATAATCTGGAAAACTTTAGCATAGGCTCCGCATACTTTTATCGAAAGCTTGATGACGCCATCATCCTTATCTTTAGCTCACAAGGAGTGGGTAAACCCGATAATATATCAAAAGCGGACATCCATGGTTTAGAACTGGAGTCTGCTTTCGATATAAACTCTAACTTCTCTGTACTCATCAATACAACTATTCAGCGCGCTAAAGATTTGTCTTCATCAAGCAGCTCTTCAGGGAAATCTTTACCTGGCTTATATCAAAGGGAAGCCTTCCTCTCGGCAAAATATCGACATAACGCGTTTGAGTATTCCCTGGAATACGAATATCAAGCTGGAGGTTTTTATGATTCATCGAACGTGGAAGACGCTCAGTTACCAACATCAAAACAAGTTAATTTAATGGTGAAATGGGAGGGAGTCGGCCATCGAATTGAGTTTGTTATTGATAATTTGACCGATCAAATGATTCAAGATTTTAATCGTTACCCGAGTCCGGGCAGGGCTCTATCAGTTAGTTATGCATATAATTTTTAATATAAAGGAGAAAACATGAAACAGAATAATGATTCGTATATAACCAGATTCCTAAGCTTATTACTTGTTGTGCTTATGGTCGGCTGTAGCAGTGAAAACTCAGATAAAACCACCATACAATTATTAATTGATGACGCGAGTAACCCTTATGAAATGCATTTTGTAAGTGATACGAAGGCTTATATTCTAAGATATGGTTCACCTTCCGTTTGGATCGTTGATCCGAGTGTGACGGCTGCAGATGAAGAAAACTTTAAAATTGGCGAGATCAATTTAGGCGCTTATGATGCGGATGGCATTCCAAATATGTCTGCAGGCATAATGGTCAATGATAAATTGTATATAGTCATGCAAGCAATGGATGCCAGTTTTATTCCAGGTGAAGCTTATATGGCTGTTATTGATACGACTACTGATACAGAAATTGTTATTGGTACTAATCCCCTGAAAGGTTTCAGGTTAAGCGTTAAAAACCCTGTCGATATAGATGTTGAAGGCGATTTTGTTTATGTTACGGGGGTTGGGCGTTACGGTAGCAGCACGCGTGACCCTGAGTATACTGGCGGAGTTGAGAAAATAAGTCTTGTTGATTTTTCTTCTAGTTTACTTGTTGATGATGGTGATGAACTAAGTAGCCCTTATGGTCAAATATCCGGGTTAACGATTATTTCCGCTACACAAGCATACTTTACAGCTTATAGTGCATGGCAGAGTGTTTCACTTTATGGTTTCGATCTATCAACTGGAACAGTAAACTCTACTCCGATAACTGGTTACGATGGTGTTGATATAAGATCTATGGAAATTAGCCCGGAAGGTTATTTATGGCTGGGTTTAGGAAGTTTTACCAATCCGGTTATTGATATTCTTGACCCGTTAGATGAAAGCTTGGTGGATTCAATTGCTTTAGATAGAAACCCCATACAGATTAGATTTAATACAACCACAGCAGCCATTGTGGGTGTGGCCTCTGATTTTGGCTCAAGTGCAATATATTTAGCAGATGCGAGTTCTCCGTATAGTGTTGATCAAGGAAATGCTGAACAAGACTTATCAGATATCGTTGCTGCAATTGACGAAAATTCCTTTTACCGCTTGGGTCGAAGCAGCCAGCATAGCGTGTCTAAATTTGATATTACTAGCCCATCAGTTCTTGAATGGCAGTTCTCTACAAATTCTGATTAATACTTATATGACCACACTCATGATACAAGGCACAACATCTGACGCGGGTAAAAGCACGCTTGTTGCTGCCTTGTGTCGTTGTTTTTTGCACCGGGATATAAAGGTCGCTCCTTTTAAACCTCAAAATATGGCACTCAATAGTGCGGTAACGGTTGAGGGAGGGGAGATTGGTCGTGCTCAAGCTTTACAGGCAGTCGCTTGTGGTTTGCAGCCAAGTAATGATATGAACCCCATTTTACTTAAACCTGAAACAGATATTGGTGCACAGGTAATAATACACGGTAAGGTCAAAGGCAATATGTCTGCGACCAGTTACCATGAGTACAAAACACTCGCGATGGATGCGGTTTTAGAATCGCATGCCCGTCTGGATGAGCGTTATGATGTGATTGTGGTAGAGGGCGCAGGTTCACCGGCTGAAATAAACCTTCGCGATCGCGATATTGCCAATATGGGGTTTGCCGAAGCAGTCGACTGCCCAGTTATTCTCATCGCAGATATTGATAGAGGTGGGGTTTTTGCGCATTTAGTCGGTACTCTGGCCTTACTTAGCGAATCTGAGCAGGCACGTATTCAAGGTTTTGTGATCAACCGTTTTCGGGGTGATATTGCTTTGCTCAAATCTGGCTTGGATTGGTTAGAAGAATATACCGGTAAGCCTGTTTTAGGTGTTTTACCTTATTTACATGGTCTCCACTTGGATGCAGAAGATGCATTGCCACAAGAGCAAACGCACTCGGTTAACCACAAATTCACTGTTGTTGTTCCGGTTATTCCTCGCATTAGTAATCATACAGATTTTGACCCTTTAAGGGTTCACCCAGATATTGATTTTCGTTATGTTCGTATGGGTGAAGCCATTCCCGCGGCCGATTTAATTATTTTACCTGGCTCAAAATCCGTTCGAGCAGACTTGGCTTTTTTAAAAGAGCATAAATGGCAAGACGCTATTCTTCGTCATGTTCGCTTTGGTGGGAAGGTGCTGGGTATCTGTGGCGGTTTTCAAATGTTGGGAAAGTCTGTTCATGATCCCTTTGATTATGAAGGTAAAGTGGCTTCTGAAAGAAAGACCGGGTCGAGTGATGGATTCTCCTTGCTAAATATTGAAACTACCTTGTACAAAGATAAGCAGTTGTTTACCAGGGAAGGTCGTTTATCATTCAGTAAAACAGCTATATCGGGTTATGAAATTCATACTGGTTTGTCAGAAGGTGAAGACTGCCAAAAAGCCTTTCTGTACTATCAGTTAGAGAATGAAACTGTTTCTGATGGTGCAATTAGTAAATGTGGGAATATTGCGGGTACTTACTGGCATGGTTTGTTTGAGAAACCTGAAGCACTGCAAGCGATACTGGAATGGGCAGGTTTAGAATCCCAGAAAACCCCCGATTTTTCAGCAATTCGTGAGCAACAAATAGAGCGCTTGGTCGATGTTGTTGAAGCGAATATGGATATGGGGAAAGTGTTAAACTTGCTCAATCTAAAAACTCATAGAGATGCAGGGTAATGAAAAGCATAAGCCGCAGCGGCCTTCGTCTTGGCAGGTTTTCCTCTGTCCTTAAAATCACCTAAAAAGAGCGTATAGATAGATGAGTCAAGCCGCTTTACTTCAGGTGTCGAATATATCTTGGTCAGCAGAGCAAACCAATATATTAGACAGCATCAGTTTTGAAATGAAAAAGGGCAGTTTTGTCGGCTTAATTGGGCCAAATGGTGCGGGCAAGTCGAGCTTGATGCGTTGTATTTATCGCGTAAATAAACCCGATTCAGGCTTGATTTTATTTGAAGGTGAAAATATTTGGCAAGGCAGCGTAAATGCGAATGCCCGAAATATGGCAGTTATACTTCAAGAGCAAAGTGAGCACTTAGGCTTATCGGTTTACGAAGTCGTTGCGCTTGGCTTAACGCCACGTAAAAAACTCTTTGAATGGGATACGCCTGAAGACAAACAGCAAATTCAAACTGTATTGAATGACAATGAGCTCACACATTTAGCGTATCGTTTATTTTCATATTTATCGGGTGGTGAAAAACAACGCGTTATGCTCGCTAGAGCGATGCTTCAAAATCCTAAGCTTTTAATTATGGATGAACCGACCAACCACCTTGATGTGCATTATCAGGTTGAGGTTTTGCGAAAAGTAAAAAAATTAGATGTCACTGTCTTGGCATCCTTCCATGATCTGAATTCGGCTGCCGCATTTTGTGATCAGATATTAGTACTAGACAATGGGCAGTTATGTGCTCAGGGTAAGCCAGAGGAGGTATTAACGGAAGCTTTGTTAAAGGATGTCTTTAACACAAAGGCTTATGTTGATCAGCATCCTATTCATCAACATCCTAGAATTACCTATGCCTATCATGCTGCTGACTGAGTCTAAACTTAAACACTATCGGTATATTGTCTTTTGTATGCTGGCGTTAATGAGCGTGCTTGTATCATTAGCTTACGGTGCGATTGATATTGGGTTTACAGACTTATCAGAATGGTTGGTTTCATTATTAGGTTTTGACTCGTCTGTCGATGCGATTCATGTTCGCATAGTAGAAGAACTTCGTTTACCTAGAATGATTTTGGCATTTCTAACCGGGGCAGGCTTGTCTTTATCCGGTGCCGTCTTGCAGATGGTCACAAGAAACCCCTTAGCCGATCCTTATCTATTTGGTATTTCTTCAGGAGCATCTTTCGGTGCTGTGCTTATCATTGCAACCTTATCTGGCTCGAGTACTTTTTTGGTTGAGCACGGCTTACTTCAATTAGGCATTACCGGTGGTGCGTTTATTGGTAGTACCTTATCGGTCGTGCTTGTTCTTGCCTTTGCCGGAAATGGTCTGCAAATAGAACGCATGCTACTGGCCGGTGTTGCTGTCTCGTTTATGTTTGCTTCAGCGACGAGTCTGGTGTTGTATCACATTGATGCACAAGCGGTTGCGACTTTACTATTTTGGACAATGGGTAGCTTTACCCGAGCGAATTGGGAAAACCTTATTTTACCCATTTGTATTGTGGTTGCGTGCCTAATTATTTTTCTAGGCTTTTCACGGCAGATGCGAACAGCTCTGGCGGGAGATGAGAGCGCAGTTTCCTTGGGTGTGAATATCCACAAGCTACGTATTAATATGTTGTTATTAAGCTCGTTGATGACAGCAACTTTAGTCGCAAATACGGGGGGTATTGGTTTTGTTGGTTTGGTGATTCCACATATTATTCGACGAGTCTTTCATCATTACCAACGTTACTTTTTATGGTCTTGCATGGTTTTTGGTGGCTGTTTTATGGTTTGGGTGGATGTGCTTGCACGTACGTTAATGGACGACAGTGAGCTGCCAATAGGGGTTATTACTGCGGCACTAGGCAGTATTTTCTTTTTACTTGTTTTAAAGCAAAGGCGAAGTTGAGGTGTTGATTAGGGCTAACTATAAAAAGTTAATACAGAGAGCTTCCCAAATTTTAATCATCTTATGCTTATCTGTTCACTATTACGCATCGGCAGAAGAGCTTAAAGCTCAGCGAATTATTGCCTTATCGCCTCACGCTGTTGAATTACTTTTTTTGCTGGGTGCAGGGGGTCAAATTGTCGCCACAACCAGTTTTGCCGATTATCCAGAAGCGGCTAAATCTATTCCGGTTATCGGTGGCCATAATGGCATTCAGATTGAGAAAATACTTAGTCTAAAACCCGACCTTATTATCGCGTGGGAAGGCGGCAATAAACTTGGTGATCTCGACCAATTAGAACGTTTAGGTTTGAATGTGTATCGAACGCATACAAATTCTTTGACTGAAATAGCTGATGAAATAAGACAATTTGGTATGTTGCTTGGTATACCAACACTAGCAAACTCAGAAGCGGATAAGTATTTAAATGGCTTGGCTGAATTGAAACATCATTATGCGCAAAAAACACCTGTTCGTTTTTTCTACCAACTTTGGAGTGAGCCACTAAGAGCGATGGCAGCTAAAAGCTGGATAAATGAAATGCTAACAGGCTGTGGTGGTGAGAATATTTTCAATACCAGTACGAGTGACTACCCCCAAGTCAGCATAGAGAACGTGCTGGCTGAAAAGCCGGACGTGATCATTATTCCATCTCATCATGGTCATGGCTTAGGAGAGGGGGATTTTTGGGGGAAATGGCCCGAAGTGCCTGCCGTTAAAAATAACAGAATATTTTATGTAAATGGTGATCTTCTTCATCGTTTCTCTATAAGGACTTTAGAGGGGATGAAATCTGTTTGTGAACATCTTGACAGTGTTCGTTCAGAAAGCTCATTCCACTAGGTATTACCGCATTGATCACAAATAGGTTTTTAATATGACAGAGCAAAATAAAAATGAATCACATAAAAAGAAAATGCAAAAGCAGAAAGAAAATGTAGATGCGCATATTGCTGAAGCTAATATTGAAAAGGGCATTCTTATACTTTTAACGGGCAATGGGAAAGGTAAAAGTAGCTCTGCATTTGGCATGGTACTTCGAGCCATGGGTTATGGCCATAAAGTAGGGGTTGTTCAGTTTATTAAAGGCCAGCAGTTATCGGGTGAAGAAATTTTCTTGAAAGAAAAGCTGCCCGAAGTTGAGTTCTACCAAATGGGTACAGGGTTTACCTGGAATACTCAAGATAGAGCGTCTGATATAGAGGCCGCTGAGAGAACCTGGGCTGTCGCAGAAAAAATGTTGAAAGATGAGACATTACAATTAGTTGTACTAGATGAGTTGACGTATATGATTGCTTATACCTACCTAGATGAGAGTCGAATACTGGAAGCCTTAAAAAATAGGCCTTATGAGCAAAGTGTTGTCGTGACTGGTAGAGGCGGTGGTGCGCAATTAAAAGAACTGGCAGATACGGTTTCAGAAGTGAAAGATATTAAGCATGCCTATAAATCGGGTATTAAGGCGCGAAAGGGTGTGGATTATTAATTGTTCAAGTGTGTGGTCGGCAAAAAGCACTGTGAATCCTGCTGATTAGATAATCTTGCGATAATATTTGGGTTTGCGAGATTATCATAACTGCGTTCATAATTATGCTTTGCCAATACGATGAGTGCTGTTAAAAGATTGCGCTTTACCTTGTTGACCATATAAATTTGGTGTTTTGTTTTGGCCGCGAATAATCGTCATGAGCTTGGTAACGCGTCGGCGCGATTGAGAAATTATGCTGCCATTAACAGAATTTTGTTGTTGACAGCTATTCAGCTGCTCTCTGGAGTCTTTCCAAAGCGACATTAGTTCTTTGTCATTTAATTCGGAAAGTTTTTCTTCGACCTGACCAGGACGAATGCCCATGCCGGACTTTGACATTAATTTGGCTTTTAATTTGGCTCGGGATTCAAGTTGAGATACTGTTTGAGATTTGTGTTCCGCGAGTTGTTTTATTTTCTGGGTATTGCGAGTTGTCAGTGTGATTTTTTCTTGTTCAAGTAGTGTGTTTAAGGCTGTTAAATCAACAATATCTTGTTTCAGTAATTTTTTAAGTTCTTCTATGAATTGATTCATACTTGCACCCTAGAATAGAAAGTTTCTATTCTAGGTCAAGCATCTTTTGTGCCAGATTTGCTGAGTCAGGCTGATATTCACCACGATCAATGCGCGCCTTTAATTCATCAACTCTAGCTTGGTTGACTTCGGGTAGTGCTTTAAGCTCAGTTTCAATCTTTGCTAAATTCTGCGCAGATGAGCTAAGGCTAACTTTAGATGACGAAGCATTTGACTCAGTGGTAGGGGGGGAGGCTGGTGTCGGGTTTGTACTGACATCTTTACTGGAAATCTGTCTTTTTTGTCCATCTGAACGGTTTGGATTGAATCCATTGATATCAATATTCATGTCTAAATCATCCTATAAAAGTTCTTATGCTTAGTGTATCGGCCATGCTAAGTAAAGCTTTAACAAAAAAGTAAAAAAAGTAAAAAAAGTAAAAAAAGTAAAAAAAGTAATTAAAGTATGACGCTAACTAAACCCGTATCAGATACTCTTGCTTTGACTATTCTATTGGACTGGTTATTCTTAACGCTAATTTGTTGTCCTAACTTTCCATCTTGCATGGCTGTCCCTCGCATGCGAATCATAATGCCTTGGGTGCTGGCCATGATAACAACATCATCGCCTCGTTTCACGAGTTTAGGTGCCTGAAGTAAGCTGGCTTGGATAACGGAGCCATACCTTATCGAGCGTTTTGCGACCATACCTACCACATCATTGATGTCGTTAAAATTTGCGTTGTAGCTTTTATTGATGATTTCTTCTTTTAGTTCAAGGTCCGATCTTTGTAGTGTATGACCTCGCGGCACCGAGCTGGCCGAATAAACGACTGTTCCAAGCACATTAAATTTAGTAGTGATGTATAGCTTCCAGGGTCTTTTATCTTTGCATTCGGCGAGCACTGTCAAGTTTGATTGATCCATTGGTGAGCGGTTCAGGCTAAATTCTAAGGACAGCCCACATGCTTTTTCGTTAAAGCGAGGATCAATGTTGCCGATATCAAACTCTGAGCGGAAGCCGTTTTCCGCTATTTCAGCTTGCGTTGATTTCAGAAACTCGTTTAATTGAATGCTTAATGTCGATGTCGAGTTATTTGAAAAACATTGGGGTGAAATAAAAAGCAAGATCAAGATGAATATTTGCCTACTAATTTTCATATTATGTCCTATGCTTTTGTTAGTTCTGTTATAAAACTATTTCATCTTTACCCCGTCAAAGGTAAAGAGTCTTGTTTGTAACACTCATTTTTTATGCTGATCTGCATTTTATAGTTATTAATAAAGACAGCAATTTTCATACCGCTAATTTACAGTTTGGAGCTCTTTCTATGGCCGGTATTCTGGATAGTGTTAATCAACGGACTCAGCTCGTTGGTCAGAATCGACTGGAACTGTTGTTATTTAAGCTTCAGGGCGCGCAGATTTATGGCATTAACGTGTTTAAAGTCAAAGAAGTTTTGCAGTGCCCAAAGCTCACTATGATGCCAAAGCGTCATCCCGTTGTTAGAGGTATTGCCCATATCAGAGGGGGGACTATTCCTATTATTGATATGGGGATGGCAATAGGTCAAACGCCGGTTGATGATGATATCATTCCAAATAGTTTCGTTATTATTACTGAGTATAACCGTAAAACTCAGGGTTTTTTAGTGGGTGGAGTTGAGCGCATTGTGAACTTGAATTGGGAATCGATTCATCCACCACCAAAGGGAGCAGGTAGAGATAATTACTTAACAGCAGTAACGCGCATTGATAATAAACTCGTTGAAATTATTGATGTTGAGAAAATTCTGTCTGAAGTGGCACCGGTTAAAGAAACGGTTAATACCAGTTTTATTGAGAAGGTAAGTGTGCGTAATGCTGAAATACCATCTACTGTTTTAGTGGTAGATGACTCTGTTGTGGCCAGAAAACAAATACAAAATTGTTTGCAAGCTATCGGGATCAATGTGATTACTAAAAATGATGGTAAACAGGCATTTGATTATCTAAAAGAGTTGGTATCAGATGGCTCGACTATTTCAGATCACTTATGTTTGATGATATCTGACGTTGAAATGCCAGAAATGGATGGCTATACCCTGACGACGCTATGTAAAGATGATCATCGTTTAAACTCGCTTTATATTATGCTGCATACCTCACTTTCTGGTGTATTTAACCAAGCTATGGTTCAAAAAGTAGGGGCGGATGATTTCATGGCTAAATTTAGTCCGGATGAATTGGCTGAAAAGGTAATGGAAATAATTGAGCGACTAAGTGCCGAAGCATAACTTCATTTAAGGTTAACGTGCTCCTGTAGGCTAAGCCTTAAAACAGTTATACTCAGGGTTTCTAACTTAGAGCTCTCCACTTTATTTAAGATTAATTGAATGCCAACAACGAATGAGTCGGATGATTATAAGCAGTTTAGAGTCTTCTTAGAGGAGGCTTGTGGTATTTTGCTGGGTGATAATAAAGCTTACCTAGTGAATAGCCGTCTTAAATCTGTGCTTCAGAAGCATGACTTGGCCAGTTTAAGTCAGCTTGTATCAACGTTAAAAATGTCGGGCAGTAAGCTGTTAAAAGACGATGTAGTCGATGCCATGACAACGAATGAGACGCTTTGGTTTCGAGACAATCACCCTTTCCATCTTCTGACGACTAAGCTCTTTCCTGAACTCTGTGAGCAAAAATTTCCCCAAGCTATAAAAATTTGGTCAGCAGCCTGTTCTACAGGCCAAGAGCCATATTCAATCGCAATCACCGCAAAAGAATTTCAAGATGCCCACCCAGGTAAAATGAATCAAGGCGTTTCTATTACGGCAACGGATATCTCTCAGACAGTTTTAAATTCTGCCCGGTCTGGCCTTTACGAAATGCTGGCGCTTGGTCGAGGCATGTCTAAAGAACGTTTAGAACGGTGTTTTGAAGAGCAAAGTGAAGGTAAGTGGAAAATAAAAGCAAACTATCAAAAAGTAATTAATTTTCAGTTGCTGAACCTAATGGAGTCATTCCAGAAAATTGGCAAAGGTTACGATATTGTTTTTTGTCGAAATGTTTTGATATATTTTTCATCGGAATTAAAGCGAGAGCTATTGATTAAAATGCATCACAGTTTGAAACCGGGTGGTTATTTATTATTAGGTGCTTCTGAATCTCTTAATGGTTTGTCTGACTACTATGAAATGGAGCAGTGTCGTCCGGGCATTCTTTATCGTGCTAAAAGCAAGGCTTGATGGCTTGCATTCATATGGTTGCTGGTTTAGAGTAGCGCCCGTCTTGAAATGTGGCACATACTTGTTACTTCAAGAGCTTATAAACGCTTATTAATCAATGAGCGTTTGCTGGTGAGGTGTCCGAGTGGCTGAAGGAGCACGCCTGGAAAGTGTGTAACGGGTTAAACCGTTCGAGGGTTCGAATCCCTCCCTCACCGCCATGATAACCTATTGATTTTAAACGCTTCAACATATCTCAAGAGCCGCTTGAAACGAATTTGGAATATTTTTAAGGGGTTTCTGTCCTTTCCTGTCTTCTTTAAAGTCACAAATAATAATAGGGTCCACTATAATAGTGGTCGGTGATAGATGAGAATCATTAACGTTATTATTTGTCACCAGCTCTAATACTGCTAAAGATTGCTTTTCCGCTTCGTCACCATTATAAATGTTTCTTTGTTTTATCGTATTTTATATTGAGTCAGACTTATGTCTAAAAAAACAATTACATCTAGAAGTGGTCGCTTTCTAAAACTTGCTGGTATGACGGCTTCTGTAGCGGGCCGGTATGCGTCTGAGCGTGTTCAATCCGTATTTTCTGCAGATGATGAAGTTGATGCCAGAAAAAAAATCGCTTACGGGAAAATGGCCGATGATATTGTGGGGACCTTGGGTGAGCTCAAAGGCGCTGTGATGAAAATAGGTCAAATAGCCTCTCAGACACAGGATTTACTGCCGAAAGAATTTTCTGAAGCACTTAAGAAGCTTCAAAAAGAAGCGCCGCCTGTCGATTTTTCTGTTATTAAAAACCAGATTGAATCCGAGCTTGGCGGGCCGTTAGAAACGTTTTATAAGTCTTTCGACAAGGCACCGTTTGCATCAGCTTCAATTGGGCAGGTGCATAGAGCGATCACCCATGCTGATCAAAATGTGGTTGTTAAAGTTCAGTACCCAGGTGTGGATAGATCATGTGACTCGGATTTAAAACAGTTAAGGTTAACCTTAAAATTAGGTGGCTTGTTAAAGCTACCCAAAGAAAGTGTTGATGCGCTCTTTACTGAAATTCAAGAGCGTTTGCATGAAGAGTTGGATTATATAAACGAGGCTAAAAATATTCGTTTATTTTGGTCTTTCCATAAGGATCATTCAAATATTGTGGTGCCTGAAGTTTATGATGAGTTATCGACACGGCATATTTTAACATTAGAGTATCTTCAAGGTGATCATGCTGATGAATTGGTAGATAAAGGTTATTCTCAAGCTGAGATTAACCAGCTAGGTGAGAGTCTATTTTCGATGCTTGCTCAGCATCTTTTCGAATTTCAGAAAATACATGGAGACCCGCATCCAGGTAATTTTGCTTTTCGAAAGGGGGGTGAAATCATCATTTATGATTTTGGTTGCATCAAGATTCTTAAGCCTGAAATTGTAGAGGCATATAAAAATGTAATACAAGCGAGTTTGGCTGAAAATTACGATGCTGTGGATGATGCATTGAAACGTTTAGGTGCGAGAGTGGATGGAAAAGTGTCGCCTGGGGAAGATTATTATAGGGTATGGCGGAATATATTTTTTGAGCCCTTTTTGGTTAATAGTGGTTATGACTTCAAGGAAGCAAAGCTTCATGTAGATGTGGCGAAGAATACTTCGCTATTGTTTAAGTATTTATCTCACTTTAAGCCGCCTGTTGAAAGCTTATATATCGATCGGATGATTAGTGGTCATTATTGGTTAATTAAAAGTATGGGAGTTAAGGCTAATTTTCTTTCGATATTGAATCGATATATTTAAGTTGAGCTTTTATTGATGAGCAGGCTGTGTTTGTTTTTGCATCATTCAATAATGATAAAGCCAAGACCTTAACTGTTTAAAGGTCTTAGCTTGCTGTAACGCTGTTTATATGAAATTACTAATAATGGCGCCTGCCGCGATAATAATTGCAGTGATGGCGAGAAGGTTCGCTTTTTTTGCTTGGCTGATATAAGGCGCAATATCTTGTTGTACTTGAATTTGTGCCTGAGCGGCACTCACTTTTGCAGCTACCGCTTCCGCGGCACTCATGGCGGCTTTTTCAGCTTTTTCAGCGCCAGACTCACCGCCACTTTGTGCTGCAATTTGTTTGATTTGCTCAAGTGCTTTTGGAGATAGCTCCGCTTTTTGTTCTAGTAAGTTTCGAATGCTTTTTATTTCACTGGTTATCTGTGTTTGCAGTTGCGTGTTTGTCTGGCGCAAGCTTGCATCCAGTACTGCTTGTGATACCAAGTTAATATTCTGGTCTTGTCTGGCTGTAAGCTTACGAATATCGCTTTTATTTTCTTGGGTATTCGTTTCAAGTTTTTGAAGTGTCGTACTTAATGGTTGCAGGGCATCTTCTAATGCACGTGAAATCAGTTTGGCCGATACTTCCTCGATTAGTTCTTTACTCATTTCTTCTTCCTCTTCCTCGACTGAGGTAATGGCTGGCTGCGGTTGATCCATTGCTGTATCAGAAGCTTTTATGGCGATATTGTTGAGTTCATCAATCAGTTCTTTTAAACGTTCTGGTTTGGCTGGTTTGCCTAGCATGCCGTAAGCACCGGAGTCTTTAACTTCGGCCTCATAGGCATCGCCTTCTTTAGATGTATACATCAAAATTGGGATATGGCTGGTTAAGGGGTTTTTGGTTATTTCGCGAGTTGTTTCTAATCCATTCATCCCGGGCATCATGTGGTCCATGAAGATGACATCAGGAAGTGGGTTGCTTGCTAAATAGCTAATAGCCTCTTCACCAGACTCCACCATGTTGACGTCTAGACCATTTTTCTGCACTAAACGGCTCAGCATAATACGTGCAGATTTTGAATCATCAATGACTAATGCTGTGCTGACAGCCATGTTCGCTCCTAAAAACAATTCGTAGTTCCTTAAAGCATAGATGATTTTGAGATAAGTAGGGTTATTTTTAGTGAATTTACGCTAAAAAAAGTTGCTTGAGCTCAGAAGGATGCGCAATGGTATATTTTGCCTGCCAGCTGAGTACTTCGGATTTATTATTTATATAACCGTACTTTGCTGCAACCGTCACCATGTTTGCTGCATTGCCAGCGCTTATATCTCTTTCGTGATCGCCAACGTAGACAGTATGTTTAAGTTGAATATTGAGTTTTCTTGCCGCTATAAACATGGATTCTGGGTCAGGCTTAGGCTGGGCAACGTCGTCGGCACAAAGTAATAGCGAGCATCTGTTTTCTAAATTTAACTTGTGTAAAAGTACTTCGCTAAATTTTCTAGGTTTATTGGTGATAATTCCCCAAGGTATTTTTTTAGCTTCACAGGCGAGTAAAATTTCGTTCATGCCATTAAATAGTTTGGCATGATCACCCACAATATTGATATATTCTTCTAAAAGTTCTTGACGATACTGCTCAAAACGTTCTTCTCCTTCTGAACCTCCAAACGCAAGTTGGGTTAATGCCCTGGCTCCATTTGATACGGTGTTACGAATTGACCGCTCATCCAAGGCTTTAAAGCCGTGCTTGATGCGTTGATTATTTAAAACAACAATAAAATCAGCGGCACTATCGACTAATGTTCCATCTAGATCAAACAGGAGAGCCTCGATTTTAAGAGCTGACGAACTCATTCTGGCTTACTTGCATGCACTAAATAATTAACATCCACATCTCTTGCGAGTTTGTAGTTCTTTAATAAGGGGTTGTATGTCATTCCGGTAATATCGTGAAAATTCAAGCCTGCCAAGCGTACATAGTGCGTAAGTTCGGAAGGTTTAATGAATTTCTTGTATTCGTGAGTGCCTTTTGGCAGCATTTTTAATATATGCTCTGCACCAACGATAGCGAATAAAAATGCTTTTGGGTTTCGGTTTATGGTCGATAAAAACAATTGCCCACCGGGTTTGAGTAGTTTTGCGCACGCTGTAATGACAGATGCTGGGTTAGGTACATGTTCAAGCATTTCCAAGCATGTAACGACATCAAAGTGACCCGCTTCTTGTTCGGCTAATTCTTCAACGGTTATTTGTCTGTAGTCAACTTCGACACCGGACTCAAGGCCGTGCAAGCGCGCAACAGATAAAGGTGCTTCACCCATGTCGACGCCTAAAACAGTTGCCCCCCTTTGAGCCATGCCTTCAGATAATATGCCGCCGCCGCAACCAATATCGACAACTTTTTTTCCGGCTAATGACGCACGCTCATCAATATAGTTTAAACGCAGCGGGTTAATATCATGTAGTGGCTTGAATTCACTTTCCTTGTCCCACCAACGACTCGCCAGTGCTTCAAATTTTGCTATTTCATCGTGATCTACGTTAACTCTTGTTCGGGTTGAACTGGGTGTCGCTTGATTCATGTTTGCTGCTCAATAGATTGGTTAAACAAAAAATAGCTTAAAAATGTCATCTAAAAGTATTTATGGATGATAGTTTATGTTTGTTGGATTTTTTCTGCCCATTCTTGGGCATTTTTCAAAATGGCGGCTTCATTAATGTGAGTGAGATTACCCTCTTTTAATAGATGTTTACCCTGTATCCAATGGTCAGATACTTGTTGTGAGTTTATCGAATACACAATATCCGAATGAATATTATAACTGGGTCGGCTATTTAACTTATTTAAATCTATGGCGATAAAGTCAGCTGATTTTCCTGGCTCCAGTGAGCCAGTGATATGTTCAATACCCAATGCTTTAGCGCCATTAATTGTCGCTGCTTCTATTGCGGTGACGGCATCGAATGCCGACGCATCCTGAGCAATTGCTTTGGCGATAAGTGCGGCGGTACGCATTTCCCCAAACATATCTAAATCATTATTACTTGCCGCGCCATCTGTACCCAAGGCAATATTGATGTTTTGTTTGAGGAGCTTGTCAGTTTCACAAAAACCACTCGCCAGTTTAAGGTTGGATTCTGGGCAATGAATGATATGAGCACGACTATTTTTAAGAATGGTTATATCTTGATCAGTAAGTGCTGTCATGTGCACGCACTGTAATGCTAGGTCGTGGCTAATTAAACCGAGGTTTGCTAGTCGCTGAATGGGGCGAAGACCTGAATTTGTTATAGCTTCATCGACTTCGAATTGGGTTTCATGTAAGTGAATTTGTACGGGGATATTTTTTTCAATAGCCAATTTCTTGATTTCTTGTAGAGGCCCGTTTGATACAGTATAGGGAGCATGTGGGCCTAGCGCTATTTGAATGCTTTTGCTGTCTTTGTATTGTTCGTGAAGCGCAAGAGATTTTTGAATGTACTCTTCAGGGCCCGAACCCCAAGCAGTAGGGAAGTCTAGAATAGGGCAGCAAAGCTGTGCGCGTATGCCCATTTCTGTAGCCGCTTTTGCCGCCATTTCAGGGAAAAAATACATATCACTAAAGCAGCTTGTACCGCTGCGGATCATCTCGGCAATGGCTAGTTTTGTGCCGTCATACACAAATTCTTCAGATACCCATTTGCCTTCAGCTGGCCAGATATGGTCATTGAGCCACACCATTAAAGGTAAGTCATCTGCTAAACCTCGAAATAGTGTCATGGCAGCATGGCCATGCGCATTAATTAGACCGGGCATAATAACGTGAGTGTTAACGCTATGATTTTGAGAGGAAGAAAAGAGAGCTTCGCATTCCTTTTGTGGCAGTATGGCGAGTATTATACCTTTATCTACAACAATTGCATGATTTGTCAGTGCCAGCCCTTTAGGGATGACTGGTATGATGTGGGAAGCATAAATGATAGAGTCAACGCGTTGTTTTTCAGGCATAACAGTCACTGGGTATGTTGTTTTTTGAAAGACTTTGCAGTATACCTTTTATCAATGTGCAATCAATGCCAAGTGATAAAGACAAGGTGTTATGCTTTAGGTAATTGTTTGCTGTTATTAAACCATAGTGGTGCGGTATGAATACAAATCAGACAGATATAGAACCTGAAAAAACTGATAATGTAGCTGAAGCTGTTAAAAATCAGCCTGAAAGCAGTGGAACAGTTAAGGTATCTGATACAAAGCACGAGCTTAAGCTAAAAGTAACTAATTGGTGGCATCAAGAAAAAGATAAAATTGCCCAAGGCGGTATGTTGAAGTTTCTACAAGAAAATAAAGACCGTTTTGATAAAACCTTGAGCAGCATCCATCAAAATAATTTTTTCTACCGTCTAACAAGTCGGCTCTTTGCTTTGGTCTCTATTTTGGCTGGCTGGGTTGATAAGACAAAAGATTTTATTTTGAGTTTGTTTTTAAGGCTCCCGGCACCTTCAGTTATAAAAAGATTTCTTCAGTCGGCGGTTGACGCCATTAATTTCAAGGGCTTAGTCGGGTTTATTAATGCCAAATTCTATTCATTAAAAAATGCACCACATCATTTACCGTCTTTGCAAATATTTGAAGATATGCTTTCGCATGCTAAAAAAGAGGGTTTTGATGTAAAAAAATATTTTCCTGATTTATCTAAAAAATATCAATATCGTAAACAGCAGCTTTTACAGCACTCCTTTTTTAAAGAGTTTTCTAAAACCTGGATAGAAAAAGTACTCGCCACTCCTTTTTCTATTAGCCGTTCCTTATCCCCTGTTTTGCCAGATTCGCGTTTATGGCATAAATTCTTCGATATTCTGGAGCGCAGACACATTAAAGACCTAGTGTTGGTCAGTGAATCCGGTCAGCGAACCTCATTTAAACATGACCCTCAATATCTCATTGACTCTTGTGAGGTAAAGCAGCGCCTTTATCAAGCTTCATTATTAAAGTCTACTGGAAGGCGTGTTTTTATTGTTGGTCACCACGAAAGTTATGTCGGGCCTTACTTGGTGAGAAGTGTCTTGCGTAGACTTGGATTTGAAAATTTAGCCGCTAACTGTAACACCGTCGTCGGGCCAAAAATGTTTTCCAATATCGTGTTAAAAAATGGTGCCAGTAATGTCGGCAATTTGTTCTTAACCTTACCCTCCCAAAAAACAACGGTTGTTACTGAAAAGGACTTAGCAACGGCATTAGCTAAAACGGCCAGACAAACTCAATTTCTAATTAAAATGCCCAATCAGGTGTTGCGTTTAATCGAAGGTATGAGTTATCACGATTTCATGAATCGCCTTGTCAGGTTTGAGCTTGTAGGCTTTGAAGAAATAACCAATGAGCTGATACAAGAAGATAAATTAATTGTGCGTGAATATTTCAATTTTGCACATGAGAATCAAGCATTGGATGAGCTGGAACGTGAAGATTTTGAACTTTTTAAAAAAGTGATGTATGAACCCTTTTTAATTTTCCCGGAAGGTTCTCGCTCCTATATCGATAAAAATGGTGATGTCACAATGAAGTATGTGAATCCCCGCTTTATGCAAGCTTACTTGAGGCCTGGCGATGTTATCTTACCGCTTAATTTAGTTGGGGGTTCAGATATAACGAAAGGCCTTTTATTGAGTGTTGCGACGATGGGTTTATCTGTTGGCGAACCTTATGAAATTTCTCAAGCTATGATTGATGACTATGAAGTAGAAGGGGTCAATGTTATGCGAAAAATTGCTGCCTTACCTAATATCAAAAAGGTATTCTTTGATGAGGATATTCAGGCACGAACTGGGCTAGGGAAGAATGCAGCATAAGTCTATGCTGCGTTAGAAGTCAGCCTTTGTGCTCATGATATCTATGATAAACGCAGTTATCTTTGTCAATATATGTGGCTTTTTGTGTTTGTTTTGTTATTTTAAAGTTTAAACTAGTTTCTATATGTTTATTGCAACTGATTGAAAGTTAATGCTTATTTGTTTTATTATAGATTAATAAATAGACCTCTATTCATGAAATTTATATCGAAAATATAATTGATATATTGTATTTATTGTCCTCCTTTCATTAGAATCCACTTCGAAATTAAAACACCATGTCTTTTCACAACTTTTTGAGTTAGCGATTGAGCTAATTTATTAATTAGAGTGAGTAGGCTTAATTCCTAAACACAAGGGATATTTAAATGTCACAATACCAAGACGAAATCAAAGCAGTAAAATCTGTTGTAGACGCTAAAGGTGATAGCTGGGCTGCAATCAACCCAGAATCAATCGCACGTATGCGCGCTCAAAATAAATTCAAGACTGGTCTTGATATCGCACAATACACAGCAAATATCATGAACGCTGATATGGCTGAATTTGATAAAGACAAAACTAAATACACGCAGTCTTTAGGTTGCTGGCATGGTTTTGTTGGTCAACAAAAAATGATTTCTATCAAGAAGCACTTTGGTGGAAAAACTGACCGTCGTTACTTGTATCTTTCTGGTTGGATGGTTGCTGCTTTGCGTTCTGATTTCGGTCCACTTCCTGATCAATCAATGCACGAGAAGACTTCTGTTGCATCGTTAGTTAAAGAGCTTTACACATTTCTGCGTCAAGCTGATGCTCGTGAACTTGGCGGTCTTTTCCGTGAACTAGACGCTGCTAACGAAGCAGGCGATTCAGCTAAAGCTGCTGACATTCAAGGCCAAATTGACAACCACGTGACTCACGTTGTGCCAATAGTTGCTGATATCGATGCGGGTTTTGGTAACGCTGAAGCGACTTATCTAATGGCGAAGCAAATGATCGAAGCGGGTGCTTGCTGCCTACAGATCGAAAACCAAGTTGCTGATGAAAAGCAGTGTGGTCACCAGGACGGTAAAGTAACTGTTCCTCACGCTGACTTCCATTCAAAGATTCGCGCATTGCGTCATGCATTCCTTGAGCTAGGTATCGACAACGGTCTTATTTGTGCTCGTACTGACTCTGAAGGTGCTGGCTTAACAAAAGAAATCGCTGTTGTTCAAGAGCCGGGTGATTCTGGTGATATCTACAACTCTTACTTAGATGTTGAAGAAATCGACGTAGCTGACATGGCTGAAGGTGACGTTGTATTTAACCGTGGTGGCAAGCTTGTTCGTCCTAAGCGTTTACCTTCTGGTCTATATCAGTTCCGTCAAGGTACGGGTCATGAGCGTTGTGTATTCGATTGTATTGGTGCGCTTAATGCAGGTGCTGATCTTCTTTGGATCGAAACTGCAGTTCCGACAGTGCACGAAATTGCGGGCATGATGGATGATGTTCGTAAGGTTCATCCTGATGCGAAGCTTGTTTATAACAACTCTCCTTCGTTTAATTGGACGTTAAACTTCCGTCAGCAAACTTTTGACTCAATGGTTGAAGCGGGTGAAGATGTTTCTGCTTACGATCGTGGCGATCTAATGAACGCTAAGTATGATGATTCAGAATTGTCTGCTAAAGCTGATGCGCGTATTCGTACTTTCCAGGCTGATACAGCTCGTGAAGCTAACGTGTTCCATCATTTGATCACTCTTCCTACTTACCATACAACTGCGTTGTCTGTAGACAACCTAGCGAAAGAGTACTTTGGTGATCAAGGTATGTTGGGTTATGTTGCTGGTGTTCAGCGTAAAGAGATCCGTCAAGGTATCGCATGTGTTAAGCATCAAAACATGTCTGGTTCAGATATGGGTGATGACCACAAAGAATACTTTGCTGGTGAGCGTGCTCTTAAAGCAGGCGGTGCGAAAAATACATCTAACCAGTTCTCTTAATTTGAGAATGGTTGGTTAAGCTTTCTTTCTTGTTTTATTAAGATAAAAGCTTAAAGTGTTTCAAAAGGCGACTTTCTTAAAAGATTGTCGCCTTTTGTATAGCTGGATAAGAGTTTTTGTGCATTTAAATCATAATTTAAGGTGAATGAGTGATGAGTGATATACCAAAGTATTTGCAGGATTCCAAAGAGCTTTTAAGTGAAGATGGTTTTGCCGTCAGCGGTGTTTGGTATCACGGTACATCATCAGCCTTGTGTGACTCTATTCTGAACTTTGGATTAAAACGTTCCGGAGATAGAGATTTAAAGCAAGCAGCTAAGAAAACAATGGCAACGATTGGGAATAAATATACTGAAACTATTGAGCCTGTATTTCTAACACAAAGCAAAGAGTTAGCTTATTACTGGGCTCAGCAGCGTGTGCGAGAGAGAAGCGTCCGTTTTGAAGGTTCGGAAGGGCCTGTGGTTATCCAGTTGGATTTACCTGAATTACTTCAAATAAAAGTCAAACCAGATGTTGGAGCAATGAGCTTGCTCTTATTGGAAGAAGGTGAGCGATATGTAGCCTATATTGCTAAGTTACATCAAAATCTCGGGTTGCCTGAATTAAATATTAACCTTCAGGCTGCTGATCGAATGGCTTATCTTGAGCAGCTCGGTATGGCTTATATTGATCAAGATATAGATGCAAACTGTTTAACTGTCATCCAAGGCTAGTTTTGTGAAATGCCTTGGGGTCAGAAAATTTTATCTTTTTAAGAAAACTATTTTAAATAGTTTTCTGCTGAATGTGTTCTCGCTTGTGATCTCAGTGTAAGATAGTGAGCTTGATTCAATATAAGAAAGACCTATGAGCTATCAAGTCCTTGCCCGAAAGTGGCGCCCCCAAAATTTTAAACAAATGGTTGGTCAAGAGCATGTTCTCCAAGCTTTAATTCATGCTTTGGATAGCCAGAGACTGCACCATGCCTATTTATTTACAGGTACCCGAGGTGTGGGCAAAACCACTATTGGCAGAATTTTAGCTAAGTGCTTGAGCTGTGAGGCTAAAGTGACTTCAGAACCTTGTGGTGCGTGTGGTGCGTGTACATCAATAGCTGAAGGTCGTTATGTCGATTTAATTGAAATTGATGCCGCATCGCGCACTAAAGTAGAGGATATGCGAGAGCTTTTGGAAAACGTGCAATATGCGCCGAGCCAAGGCCGCTTCAAAATCTATTTGATCGATGAAGTGCATATGTTATCGCAGTCTAGTTTTAATGCGCTTCTAAAAACCCTTGAGGAGCCGCCTGAACACGTTAAATTCTTGTTTGCGACAACGGACCCCCAAAAGTTACCTGTGACAATATTATCCCGTTGCTTGCAGTTCAATTTAAAAAACATGTCGCCTGAGAAAATTGTAGCTCATCTGAAACATGTCTTAAACCAGGAAAGTGTCACCTTTGACGATGCTGCATTATGGGCTTTAGCTAGAGCTGCGGATGGTAGCATGCGTGATGCGCTCAGTCTAACGGATCAAGCAATCGCCTATGGTAATCAAAGCCTTAGCGAGACTGGCGTAAGTGCCATGCTGGGTACGGTTGATCAAAAAAAGATATATCACATACTGGATGCACTAATTACCAAAAACGCATCAGCTATGTTAAATGAGGTGAAAGCCTTATCTGAGTTTTCTCCAGATTATCGTTCGGTCTTGGCAGCGCTATCATCTATTTTGCATCGTGTTGCCCTAGAGCAAGTTGTACCGAACTCTGCTGATAACGCGATAGGTGATCAGCAGAAAATTCAGTATTATGCAAAAAATGTTTGCGCTGAAGATATTCAACTTTTTTATCAAATAGCATTAACAAGTCGTCAGGATTTACATATTACACCTGATACAAAATCAGGGTTTGAGATGGCTCTGCTTCGAATGTTAGCGTTTCAAATGTCGCCAGTCCCGGTTGATAAACAGACGCCATTCGAGAGCAGGCCCTACACAGATAATGAAGACGCTGTGCCAGATCAAATTCAACAGACCGAAGATGCTTCTTTAGAGAAAATGGCAGAGAATGTGGCGCAAACTGAAATTGCCTCACGTCCAGAGGCGGTTGATAATCAAGAGAGTGAAAAAGCTGAGTTAACTGAAACAGAGCAAAATCACGATACAATTAGCATTGCTGATCAGGCAGAACTAGCGCCAGAGCCAGAAAAAAAAACACTAAATAATGTGGCTGACCCTGATTCAGTAGGGTCTGAACCAATAGATTCTGGTTCAGTAGCTTGGAATACCGAGGTAATTGAACTTGGCTTAAGCGGTATGACACTCAACTTTATGCTGAACAGTGTCGTTGAATTAAGTGCACCTCAAATAAGTGTATTTGTAGAAAGTGGACACTTTCGTTTATTTAATGACAATCATGAAAAACGAATTCGCGAAGCCCTGTTGACGTATTATTCCGGTTGTTCTGATGTTGAATTTGTAGAAGGCTTAAAAGAAGGTCAAGAAACGCCGATGATGTGGCGTGAAAGAAAACTGCAGGAAAAGAAAGCGTTCGCCAAAGAGCTTATTTTTAATGATCCTTATGTCCAGGAGATTTTAGATCAGTTTCAAGGGGCTTTAATCGAACAAAGTATTCAGCCTGAAGTATAAAAAGTATAGAAGTTTCAAATAATTTTTTGTAAAGAAATAGTGAGGTTGTCATGATTGGTGGAAATATGTCTGAGCTTATGAAGCAAGCCCAAAAAATGCAGGAGCAACTTCAAAAGCAGCAAGAAGCAATAGCTTCGGCAGAAGTAACGGGTGAGTCTGGCGCCGGTATGGTTAAGGTGCTTATGAATGGTCGTCATGATGTGAAACGCGTTCAATTAGATGATTCTTTGATGTCTGAAGATAAAGAAGTTTTAGAAGACCTGCTGGCAGCGGCAGTCAATGATGCTGTTCGTAAAATAGAAGAGAGCAATAAAAATTCAATTTCAGGTTTGGCTGAGGGTATGGGTATGCCTCCCGGCTTTAAGATGCCTTTCTAAGTTTGCTATTTCATTAATCGATTTAACGAGTTTTGCTGATGAGTTTTGGTCCTGTTGTAGATGAGCTGATTGATGCGCTCAAAATATTGCCTAGTGTTGGGCAAAAATCTGCTCAAAGAATGGCATTAATGCTATTGGATGGTGATAGAAAAGGAACAAAACGTTTAGTTAATTCGCTTGATCAAGCCATTCAAAGAGTCGGGCATTGCGCTTTATGCAGAACCTTGTCTGAGTATGAGGTATGCCTTACCTGTGCAGATCAAAGTCGCGATCATAAGTCACTTTGTGTTGTTGAATCTGCTTCTGATCTAATTGCCATAGAGCAGGCTCATCACTTTAAAGGTTTGTACTTTGTATTGAGTGGCAGTTTGTCTCCGCTTGATGGAATGGGGCCAGAAGAGGTTGGTTTTCCAGAATTATTTAAAAGGGTGGAGATGCTTTCGACACAAGAAATAATTGTTGCAACAAATCCGACAGTAGAAGGTGAAGCGACTGCCCACTACTTGGCAGATGTTTTTAGAGGCTCAAATATACTCATTACCCGTCTTGCTCATGGCATTCCTTTAGGTGGATCTTTGGGTTATGTCGATGGTGGAACCTTAACTCATGCCTTTTCTGGCCGTAAGCCAATGTCTGACGAGTCATAATAGTGATGGATGATAACTTGGCTAATAAAATTGACTATGAGTTGATAACGGATTTAAAGCGTCTTCAAGGTTTAGTTATTCAGTGGCAGGAGGCCAAGTTCCTTGCTATTGATACGGAGTTTATCCGAACCTGCACTTTCTTAGCGCAGCCAGGTCTTATTCAAATCGCAGATACGCAGGGGGTTTATCTAATCGATCCCGCTGCAATAACTGATTTAAGTTTGCTTGTTGATATACTTGAAAATCCTAATATTATCAAAATAATGCACTCAATGAGTGAAGATGTAGATTTACTGTTTCACTCAGTTGGTGCTCAAATAACCCGTGTTTTTGATACCCAGATTGCAGCTGCTTTCTTGGGCTTTGGCCCGGCATTAGGTTATCAGAATCTGGTGTCGGAAGTTTTATCTATCGACTTGGATAAGGGTGAAACCCGGTCGGACTGGTTGCAGCGGCCACTAACTCAAAGCCAGCTGCATTACGCTGCCTTAGATGTTATTTATTTGCTGAAACTTTATCATGAGCTTCAGCCTCGTCTTCAAAAAGCACATTATTGGGATGCTTTATTTGATGAGGCTCAGTTGCTGATTAGTCAGGTATTTAGTGCTTGGCAAACACCTGAACTAGCATATTTAAAATTAAGAGGTGCTTGTGAGCTGGATGAGCAATCTCAGCGTTTGCTTCAGTCTTTGGTTATATGGCGAGATGCAACGGCCTTCAAAGAAAATATCCCCAAACCTTGGGTCTTTAACGATGCATCGTTAATTGAAATTGCACGTTTGAAACCTTTTGTTTCTGCTGATCTGAAGAAAATCAAAGGCATTCAGGGTAAATCAATCAGACAGTTTTCTGAACGTTTGCTCGCTGAGATTGACGGGTTTACCTACGAGCCAACGACAGAGTTTGCTATGATTGATGGGCCTGTTAAAGCGGGTGAATTAGTCATCTATCGACGCTTAAAAAGCGAAGTAGCAAAAGTCTCGAATGAAACAAAAATACCGGCTCAATTATTAGGTTCTCGGAAAATGCTGGAAAACCTGGTTATTCATTGTAGCCGGCTCTCAAATAAAGACTTTACTCTTGAGTATAAAGGATGGAGAGAAAAACTGATGGGTAATAGATTTCGTCATATATTATTTGAGCCATCGTAGCTGTTCCATGTTTGTTTTTTCTGCTGAATTCTTTTTTATACAGTACAAGGTTTATAGATATGTCAGGATATACCTCAAACATCAAACGTTTTTGCTCTGTGTATAAGTCGAGTAAAAAAAATCAAATGTATATCTATGTTGATCGTAGCTATAAATTAGAGAATATGCCGGAAGCACTTAAAGGTATTTTTGGTCAGCCGATTCATGTCTTGGATATGATATTAACGCCAGAAAAAAAATTAGCGCGTGTTGCGGCAGAAAAAGTACTTCAATCTATCGAAGAACAAGATTTTTATTTGCAGATGCCACCGGCCGAAAGTGAAGTGATTGAGGGTGCGCATTCAGCGCCAAAAGACTCTTTGCATGGCTAGTAAAAAAATAAAAAAAACGATGCCTTTTTGGCAGACTAAACCCTTACAGGAAATGAGCCAGCAGGAATGGGAGTCTTTATGTGACGGTTGTGGCTTATGCTGTCTTCAGAAATTACAAGATGAAGATACAGATGAGATATTTTTTACCCGTGTTAGTTGTCAGTTTTTAGATTGCCAATCTTGTCGCTGCAAGGTTTATGCTAATCGTTTTGAATATCTCCCGGAATGTTTGAATTTGACGCTGGATAACCTTGAATCTACGCTGCCTTGGTTACCTTCAAGTTGTGCTTACAAATTAGTCTATGAAGGGCAGGCCTTACCTGAATGGCATCACTTAAATTCGAAGAATAAAAATACCATCCATTCCTTAAATCTTTCTATCAAAAATAAAGTAGTTAATGAGTTGGATGTTGACGAAGATGATTGGCAAGACTATATCATCGATTTAAAATAATACAGATTTTAAAAGAAACTCTTTTAGGGGATTAAGTTTGGAAAGTACGTCATATGCTATTGCATGGTTTTTATACTTGGTTGGTGCGCTTGGCCTTACTATTGTTCTCTGGAGAATGACGAGGAATATTAAGCTAAGAAGAACAAGGCGAAGTCTGAGGGCATTTATTGCTGTAGTCTTATATACACCTATTAATATAGGCGAAGGGGGGGGCTGGTTGGCGCCCGCTTATCTAGTGGGCACTTATGATTGGGTGCTTGGAGAGGTAGATAGGGCGCAATTGGCGGGTATGTTTATTTCT
>TARA_R110002073_G_scaffold246947_3_pt1 | contig 43533 bp, 25 predicted proteins | sample TARA_R110002073 | Tara Oceans TARA_R110002073 (sample SAMEA4397174) | marine metagenome | biome: Polar Biome; feature: [DCM] deep chlorophyll maximum layer (ENVO:01000326); material: water (ENVO:00002006), including particulate matter (ENVO:01000060) such as... | depth 40 m
GTGCTCGTGCTCGTGCTCGTGCTCGTGCTCGTGCTCGTGCTCGTCGTACGATGGCCTTCCAAGGCCGTCGAAAAGGAAACCCGACGCGTCAGCGAGGCACCCACACAACATCCCCACGACGGCCCCATCCGGGGCGAAGATCCTGAACCGCCCCCTGTCACCGCTCCGCGGTTGTTGGCTCACCCCAACAACCACGACCAGTCACAGAGCGACGACAGTTGTCCGCCGTCGCGTCGCCGAATGATTCACGACGCATCTCCGTCAGACGATCCCCCAAACCTCCTACGGTCCCCCGAAAACGTTTTCCACGCGGAATTCGGCGTTCTCTCCATTTACAAAACCGCAGCATCCGGGATAAACTGCCGGGCTTTCCTGAAAAAACCGCCAATTCGCCCGCCCCCTCCGCCGCGTGTTCGATTCCCTCTCCGACGGTCTGCAATCCGCTTTCAAAAGTTTGTCTGGCAAAGGCAAACTGACCGAAGGCAATATGCGCGACGGTCTGAAGATCGTGGAGCAATCGCTGCTGGAAGCTGACGTCAGCTACAGCGTCGTCAAAGACTTCATGGGGCATGTTTCCGAAAAAGCCCTCGGAAAACGCGTTCTTTTGTCGCTCCGGCCGCAAGAAGAACTGGTTCGAATTGTCTACGACGAGCTGGTCGAAACGCTCGGCCCAGTCGATTCCGCATTGAATTTGAAGGCCGATGGTCCTACGATCATCATGCTGTGCGGCTTGCAAGGAAGCGGAAAAACGACGACCTGCGGCAAGCTGACCAAGCTGCTGCAAGAACAAGACATCACGCCACTTCTCGTCGCGGCTGACTTGCAACGCCCCGCCGCCATCGAGCAACTCAAGGTGATCGGTTCGCAGCTCGGCGTCCCTGTCCACGCCGAAACCGACCACAAAGACCCCGTCAAAGTTTGCCAAGCTGGCGTCGAAATGGCTCGCCGTGACGGCAATCGCGTCGTGATCCTGGACACCGCCGGACGTTTGGCGATCGACGCTGAGTTGATGGCGGAGCTGAAGAAGATCGACCGGAAAGTCGGCCCTGACCAGGTTTACCTCGTCGTCGACGGCATGACTGGGCAAGACGCGGTCAACAGTGCCGGTGCGTTCAACGACGCCCTGGAACTCGACGGCGTCGTGATGACCAAACTGGACGGTGACGCTCGCGGTGGAGCACTGCTGTCGGTCAAACAAGTCACCGGCGTCCCGATCAAATTCATGGGCACGGGCGAGCACTTTGATGCTCTGGAACCCTTCCGCCCCGAAGGCATGGCCAGCCGCATCCTGCAAATGGGTGACATGGTCGCCGCGGCTCGCGAAGCCCACCGAATTGTCGACGAACAAGAGCGAGAAGAGCTGGAGGCCAAAATGGCCAGCGGCGAATTCTCGCTCGACGATTTCAAAAACATGATGCAAAAAGTCGCCCAGCCAGGGTTGATGGGACGCATGATGGGGCTGATGCCCGGCATGAGCCAATTCAAAGAAGCGATGGAATCGGAAGAGGCCGGCGGTCAACTCCGACAAATCATCGGGGCGATCAACTCGATGACCCCCGCCGAACGCAAAAACCCGAAGCTGATCGATGCGACCCGTCGCACCCGAATTGCCAAGGGAGCCGGCGTCCAATCGCCAGTGATCACGCAATTGATCAAACAATTCGACGTGATGAAGCCGATGATGCAAGCCATGTCCGGAAAGGGCGGCGGCGATCGGATGGCGATGATGCGGCAAATTCAGGCCAACGCGATGTCGGGCGACCCCCGCTTGGGCGGCTTGAAAACAAAACAAAGCACGGGAAAACGACTTTCCCCGGCCGAAAAGGCCCAGCAACGCAAAGAACGCGAAAAGCTAAAACGAAAACTCAAACGTAAAAAACGCTGAGTGAGATGAAGTGGGCCGAGACCAGAGCAGGTACAGCCCTCTGTCTTCAGCCCCCGAAATCAACCTCAATTCCTTGGAGAAACGACCGACATGGCAGTAAGAATTCGCATGAAAAAGATGGGACGTACGCACCGTCCTTTCTTTCGTGTTTGTGCAGTGGATCAACGCAACCCACGTGATGGTCGTGTGATCGAAGAACTCGGCACCTACGATCCAATGTGCCCCGAAACCGATGCTCGCGCCACGTTGAAAGCCGATCGCGTCGACTACTGGATTGGCGTTGGCGCTCAACCCAGCGACAAAGTGGCTGTGCTGATCAAAAAGTACGGCACCGATGGCTCGCACCTGGAAGCTCAAAAGGCTGCCGTGGAGCGTCTCGGACGCCGCAAGGACTACACACCACCACCAGAAGCTCCGGCTCCCAAGGCCGCACCGGCTGCGGAAGCTCCTGCTGAAGAAGCCCCCGCGGAAGAACCAGCCGCCGAAGCTTCGACAGACGACGCTCCTGCTGCAGAAGCCACCACGGAGTGAGATTCGACGTTGTCACCCTGTTCCCAGCGATCTTTGACGGTTATCTGACCCAAAGCTTGCTGGACAAGGCGATTGTTCGAGGTTTGGTTGAGATTCAGCGACACAACCTCCGAGATTGGGCCGAAGACACCCCTCATCGCAAAGTCGATGACCGTCCTTTTGGCGGCGGCCCCGGAATGTTGTTGCAAGTCGAACCGACCGTGAATTGTGTCCGGGACGTGGATGCCATGGCCGATGTCCCGGCTCGAAAGATTTTGTTGACCCCGCAAGGTCGACGGCTCGACCAACGGTTGGCCGAAGACCTCGCCACCAGCGACCGTATCATGTTGATGTGTGGTCGTTACGAAGGATTTGATCAACGCGTGCTGGACATCATCCAGCCCGAAGAGATCAGCATCGGCGACTTTGTCCTCAACGGAGGCGAAGTGGCCGCGATGACCATCATTGACGCTGTCGTCCGGTTGCTGCCCGGCGTGCTTGGCGATGAACAAAGCAGCCTGGATGATTCGTTCAGCCGAGGAAATCGGATGCTCGAGTTTCCCCAGTACACCCGGCCCCGTGAATTCGAAGGCCACACCGTCCCCGATGTTCTGCTCAGCGGCGATCACGCCGCCATCGCCGCTTGGCGAGCCGAACAAAGCCGGGCGAGAACGATTGACCGTCGCCGCGATTTGCTGCCCGAGCATTCAAAAACCAACCCAGAACAAACCAACAAACTCTCCTGAACATCGAAGAGGTTCTCAAATGAACAATGCCATCATGGACATGGTCGACAAGGCCAACCAAAAAGAAGAGGGAAGCGTTCCTCAGTTCGAAATCGGTGACACCGTGGACGTGCACTCCAAGATTTTGGAAGGCAACAAAGAGCGGATCCAAGTTTTCACTGGCGTCGTAATTGGCCGCAGTGGCAAAGGTGCTCAGGAAATGTTCCATGTTCGCCGCATCGTGGCTGGCGAAGGCGTGGAGCGTAAGTTCCCTGTTCACAGCCCCCGCATCGAAAAGGTCGAAGTCAAACGCAGCGGTGTCACCCGTCGCGCCAAGCTTTACTTCCTCCGCGATCGCGTCGGCAAGGCAGTTCGTTTGAAAGAACGCCGCCGCGTTTGATCGCCGCCCGCGACCAACTCAAAACACTCGCCAAGCTGCTCCGGTTCAACCCGAGCAGCTTGTTTGCTGCGCGTAGCCAAAATCTCGTCGTCTGCACCAAACATATAGCCGGCTGGGCCCCAGCCGGCATCTACAACAAGCAACCTCCACCTGTGGCACGGTGGTCCCACCGTGAACGCGTACTCAACTCGGTGGGGAACCACCGAGCTTCAGATTGTTTCCACTCGCGCAACGTCTGTGCCAGGCATCACCACAGACTGGCCAAAGTACGCAGACAGTGAAGGACCAATGCTCGACTCGCTGGCGGGCCCCAGCGAGCGACAACCAACTGCTCGCCGCCACGCTTCCCGCATCAAGACACCGCAACGTAACCGGCTGGGGCCCCCTGCCGGCATCTACAGCAAACAACCTCCACCTGTGGCACGGTGGTCCCCACCGTGAACGCGCACTCAACTCGGTGGGGGACCACCGAGCTACAGGTTGTTTCACTCGCATCACCTCGACGGGGCCCGTCGAGCGACGAGAACTGCCAGTCCAAAAAACAACCGGGCACGCTCTCTTGGAACGTGCCCGGTTGGACTTGTCAGCCGTGACTTGTTTCGTTGCTGAATCGGTTTCCGATCAGGCCAATCCTTGGCCTCCACCAACCTTCATCCTTGAAGGCGAGGGGCTTCTGCGAAGAAGCCCCATTCTCACCGGGTTCGCTGCATCAGGCGATGCTTCCGTGCTGCCAACCCGCCAATCCATTGGCGGAAAACGGTTCTCGCGGGACAACCGTGGGCAGCGAACCCGGTGGGAAAGGATCAAAAAATTCGATTCATCAACATCCTCTCCGTAGTGTGGTTTCGAATCTCAAGCGACCAAACGATAGGCTTCGTCGCCTTCTTTGGCCGGGGCGTCTTGATTGCGGTCGCGAACGGCGTCCACGAACTCTTCGAAGATGCGAATGTCCAAAGCCGAAGCGGCTTCGGATTCGGGGTGGAACTGAGTTCCCAAAGCGAACCAATCGATCATTTCGCTTTCGATCGCTTCGATCACGCCATCGGGGCAACGAGCGGTGACGCGGAATCCAGGGGCGACTTCATCGATCGCCATGTGGTGACGGCTGGTCACGCGAATTTCGCCGTCGCCGTAAACGCGGCCGATCAACGAGTCGCTTTCGACATTAAGAGTGTGCCGGTGATTGACGTCTTGAGCGTCAAAGTGTGGCACGGCTTCGGGCAAGTCTTCTTTGATGTGCAAGAACAAGTTGCCGCCTTGCTGGACGTTGATGAGCTGCATGCCAACGCCAATGCCGAAGACAGGCATGCGGCGTTCGGCGATTTCCGCCATCAGCATGCGGTCGCTGGCTTCGCGAGCCGCATCCATTGGATGAACGCTGGGATGAAGCATGAATCCGTCGTTGCGAGGATCCAGATCGCCGCCTCCGATGAACAAGAAACCCTCGACAGCGTCCAAAACTCGGCTCACCGACTCTTCGTCAGCTTGCGGAGGAACCAACACAGGAATCCCACCCGCGTTGATGATGGCTTGGTAGTAACCAGATGCGATGTAGGCGAACGCGGGGGTGCTACGAGCGGCGGCACGGAAGTCGGCGTTCAAACCAATCAGGGGCTTGCGCGTCATGAGAAGATCCTCTTCATATCGGCGTTAGGGAGCCCGCATGGGTCAAGCATTCGATGCAGCAGTCGGTTGCTAAATCAAATCGAGCGAGATGCAAATCCGCGAGGACTCAGTCGCATGATGCCGCCTGCCGAACCTGCAGGGAAAAGGGCTTTCATGTGAGACTCATCCAGCTTGAATCATCTTGAAACAGGCTGGTCGTTTTGCTTCCCGAACTTTTCCAATGAGGGATGTGATAAGCGGCGCGGCGACAGTGTCGCGTCTGATGAGCGGGAGATTAGAGGTCGTGTTTCACATAACCAAGCAAGAACGATATATTGTGAAAAGCTTCCTTCAGCCCACTACGGGTAGTGCTAGCAAAGGCCTTTTTTGCTAGCAAAGCGTATAATTCAACAACCTTTTCGGACTTTCTCACGCCCTTTTGGTGGCAGAGTGAACTCACCAGGAAAAACGCCAGGATTACCCCCTGTCTACGAAGTGACTTCTCAGCCACCAACGCGGATTCCTATCTCTCAACGGTAGCCACCCGGCAACCATTGGGGCATTCTCTGCCAGTCAGCAACCCCAATGCGGTCATCGCAGACGTAGTCTGATTTGATGCTGGCCCGAGCTGTTCTTGCAAATCCGCCACTTGCTGTGATCGCTGCCTCGCCGATTCGTCGATCGCAAACAATCTGGTAACCTGTTTCGCGACTCGTTGTTCAATACTCCTTGAAATTCACTCATTTCAAGATTCATTCAAAGACGTGCCAGATCGAAGGCTCAATTTCTCACGGCCTTAGGCACTGGAAGGACCGCTGCTGTGCATTTCCCTGACGTCGCGTTGGCATCCATCGGTGTCACCATTCCCAAAGCACAGTGGACCAGCGAACAGATTGAAAAGGATCTGCATCCACTGTACTCCCGCCTGAAATTGCCCGAAGGCCGACTGGCAATGATGAGCGGCATCGACAGCCGGCGTGTTTGGGAACCGGGCACCGTTCCCAGCGGCCCTAGCATTGAAAGCGGTCGCAACGCCTTGGAAGCCGCCTCCGTCGCCCCAAACCAAATCGGGGCTCTGATTCACGCCAGCGTCTGTCGTGACTTCCTCGAACCCGCCACCGCCTCGCGAGTGCATCACGAACTCGGGCTGTCACCGGACTGCTGGGTCTACGATGTTTCAAACGCTTGCTTGGGTGTTCTCAACGGAGCGGTCCAGATCGCTGGCATGATCCAGTCGGGAATGATCTCTGCCGGTATCGTTGTCGGAACCGAAAACAGCCGACCGTTGATGGAAGCGACCATCGCGTCGCTCAACGCCGACGATCGGCTCACGCGAAAGACCGTCAAACCTGCCTTTGCATCGCTGACGATCGGTTCGGGCAGCTGTGCGTGGTTGCTGACCCATCGCGACCTCAGCCCCAACGCAACGATCCTGGAACACGCGATCGCACGCGCCCACACGGCCCACCACAACCTTTGTCGCAGCGATCAAGACACGGCCGGGGCGGGGATGCAACCGTTGATGGAAACGGATTCTGAAACACTGATGGCCGAAGGCATCGCAACCGGCGTGGCGGCACTGAATGAGCTATTGCAAAAATCCGGCTGGTCTCGCGACCAGATCGACCGTTCGGTTTGCCATCAAGTCGGTTCGCGACACCGAATCGGCATGTTGGAAGCGATGCAGTTGCCAGAAACCAGCGATAGCGTGACCTTTCCGGCTCTCGGCAACACCGGTTCAGTCGCTCTGCCGTTGACCGTCGCCGCGGCGGCAGCGACCGGAGAACTGTCCGCCGGAGACCGCACCGCGATGCTGGGCATTGGGTCTGGGATCAACAGCGTGATGATTGCCGCGAAATGGGGCGAAACCGCAATCGCCGGCGATTGGGCGGGCTTGCTCGACGAACTGGCTCCGTCTCGATTGGCTGCCGCGACGTCCTGAGCCACCATCGCCCGGGATGCTTGCATCGCGGAGTGCGCCTTCGATGAGTCCTTTCCGGGCCTGGAACCGATGCACTTCGTCCCCGCAGCGCATCATTTGCTTGCCGGAAATCGTTTCTGGCGCTATGGTAAAAGCAGGCTGCCTCTTTCCTACTGACTTTGAGCGATCTCGATGAAACGCCATTTTCTCCCCCGACTCTCAGCGTGGCGGGTCGCCTTTCAATCCATTTGGCAACGTTTCTCTCAGAGAGTGCGAACCAGTGGTTTGGCGATGTGCCTGACTGCCGCCTTTGGCTTCGCACCCGTCGTTGCCCAAGAACCTGCCGTTGCAGAAACTCAGGTCGCGGAAACACCCGTTCAAGCGGAAGTGGAAACGCCACCTCAGCAACCAACTGCTGAAACCGAAACACCAAAGCCTGCTGCCGAATCGGCGGACGAAGCCAAGCTCGCCGAAGAGCCGGCCTACGTTCGTGTTCACGAAGTCGACGGCAAACCCAACGCGTTGCAAACGGCAACGGTTCAGTTCGTCGGCCAACCCGGCACCCGTTATGACGGGGCGATCGTTGACTTGGTCGGCGTCGTCCACATCGGCCAAGACGAGTACTACACCGAACTGAAAGAACAGCTCTCCAAGTACGATTCTGTTCTGTACGAATTGGTCGCGCCCGACGGGACTCGCATTCGCCCCGAGGACCTCGAGGAGCGGCGATCGATTTTGGCTTCGGTTCAAACCGGCATGAAAGACATGTTGAACCTGGAGTATCAACTGGAAAAGATCGACTACATGGCCGAGAACTTTCGCCATGCGGACATGAGCCCCGATGAGTTTGTTGAAGACCTTGAGAAACGCGGCGACAGCGTCTGGAAAATGATCGCTCGAATGCTGGGCGCCGGAATCGCTTCCCAAGCCAAGACGGGCGGCGACGCGGGTTTGTTGATGGCAATGTTCAGCGGCGAAGATCGTCCCAAGAACATGAAGCGTGCGATGGCCCGCCAGCTCGTCGACATTGAACTGGTGACCGCTGGCATGGACGACGCCAACGGCGAGAACACTTTGATCAAAGGTCGCAACCGCAAAGCGTTTGAGATTTTGAAAGAAGAGCTCGACGCCGGCAAAGAAAACATCGCGGTGTTCTACGGAGCCGGTCACTTGCCAGACATGGCCGAACGTTTGGAAAATGATTTTGGCATGAAAGCCGTTCAAACAACCTGGTCCGACGCCTGGGACCTGACCCGAAACTGAGCTCTCAACGCGAAACCGTAGCCCGATGGGGCCCCCAGCAGGCATTCCACCAACGTCGCGCAAAGCCAAAACTCACTTCAAGACAGCAGGCTTACATCACAACCAGTATCACGTTGGTCCTCAACGTGAATACGTGACGAACAGTGCTAAACTCGGTGGAGAACCACCGAGCTACAGTTGTGGGGCACTCTGCAAAGAGCAGCAAAAGCAATCGATCCGTAGCCTACTGGGGCCCCCAGCAGGCATCCCAGCACAACTCGCTGGGAGCCCCAGCGAGCAACGTCTAGGTTCGACTTGAACTACGGACGCAGGATGTCGTTGTTGCGTTGCACGCGTTCTTTCTGCTCGGTGTAAATCTTCGGCAGGCTATTTGGCAACGACTTCGGAGCCAACGATTTCTCGGGAGCGAAGTCTCGTCCACGCACGGCCGAACCAAGCGGCGTTGTTAGCGAGTCATCGATCGTCTTCAGATAAGCCTGCAACTTCCAAGCAGGAATGACTGTCACACCATTCTCCGTGGCTTCCGCCTTGGCTTTCCCAACCGCAGCAATCTCGCTGGCATTGCCCGCTTGATCGTCCAGTTGTTCTGCTTCGCCGATCACCAAGAATCGAACGCTGCTGTCAAACGTGCCTTCGCGAGTCCCATCGGTTCGCAGGATCGCGGCGACTTCGGCACCCGCGGCACGGATCATCGAAGAGATCTCCGTGGTATCAGGTCGGCTGTCGTCGTCGATGTCGATGTTGTCCATCAACGCGATCTTCACGCGACGTCCTGGCGACCAGAACGGTGAGTAGATTTGGTCACCTGGAATGATCGGATAACGGATCTCGGGGAACGCCACCACGCGAGCTTCGGCGCGGTGATCGCCCAACAACTTGGTGACCTGAATGGTCGCCTTGATCTTCGCATCCTGCAGGCGAGTTTCGTCGCCGTCGATGACACCAAACGTGACACCAGGAGTCAGTTCGTCGGCCGATCCCAAGTTGATCGTCACGACATTGCCATCGCGATAAACGTAGCTGATCAAACCTTGCGTGCTCTCGAAATTGGTGCTTCGCAGTCGCACGAGTTCTTGCCGTTGGTTTTCGATCGTGTTGGACAATCGGCTTTCCAATTGCTGCAGCTCGTTGATCTCGGCGGTGACTTTGTTTCGGTACGTCGTGAACTCAGCAATCTTCTTCTGCAGGCTATCGCTGGTTCGTTCTGTCGTCAGCTTCATTTGCTGGCGATCTTCGGCGAACTTGGCTTGTTCCGTTTCCAATTTCTTGTTGGCAGCGTCTCGACCTTGTTCAGCCACTTCCTGAGCCTTGCGAGCCACTTCGATGTCGCTGTCGGCGGTGGACCGAATTTGAGTCGCTTCATCGCGAGCTTGGCTGTACTGGACGTTGCGGTTGCGAATCGCATTGACCAAGAAATCCGGGAGCGCGGGATAGTTGCGGTTTTGCGGATCGACCTCGGGGCCGAACAGTGCCATGTCACGAGCAAAGTTCTGCTCGATGATCTCCATTTCAGGATCGTCACCGCTGCTGGATGTCAGCTGGTCGAATTGAGCCTGGCTCAATCCTCCCACACCCAGCATCGCCTTCATCAACGTCGCTTGGCTTTGCATTTCCCGCAGCTCACTGTCTCGAGTCTGCAGCCTTTCCTTGGCACCCGCTGCTGTCTCAGCTTGCGTGTCGCCCCAACTCCAAAAGAAGAAGTTGAGCGCCAAAGAAAGCACCAGGAAAATCAGGCTGGCAATCAAGCTGCCTCGGATCACTGAATCGTCGCGTGCGGCCATGGGGGCGGTGAGGAGTAGGAGGAGATGGAGTGCCCGTGCGAGGGCAGTCGGACCAACTTGGGTCGCATTCGTTGCGTGTTGACTCTACGAACAGGGACCACCGTTCAGTTCGGAACGGCGGACCACCTGCCTCTGCAAACAGCGATTGTATTCAGAGATGAGCGGAAACGCATCTTTTTGACACACAATTCAGCCTGAAACTGTCTGGGCGATCGCGCAAACCCGCCGGTCTGCTCCGATTTTGACGGCGAAAGGCTCCCCGAACCGCCCGAGGGAACACCACACCCCCAAAAACCAAGCCAAAAATCTCACACTTCCACCACCTGTAGCACGGTGGCGCCCACCGTGAATCCCAACACATGTCACGTCCCAACTCGCTGGGAGCCCCAGCGAGCGACATCCAGCCGCTCGACCACCAGCATCCCCATCACGACACCTCCCCCGTAGCCGGCTGGGGCCCTCCAGCCGGCAATCTCGCATTACAGCTTCCAAGCAAAACTCGGTGGAGGACCACCGAGCTACAGATTCCCACCGAGCAAGCATCCAGGCACCGTCCAATGCTCACCCAATGCTCAACTCGCTGGGGGCCCCAGCGAGCGACATCCAGCCGCTCGACCACCAGCATCCCCCCACGACACCTCGCCCGTAGCCAGCTGGGGCCCTCCAGCCGGCATCCAAGCATTACAGGATCCAAACAAAACTCGGTGGAGGACCACCGAGCTACAGATTCCCAACCAAGCAATCGTCCAGGCACCGTCCAATGCTCACCCAATGCCCAACTCGCTGGGGGCCCCAGCGAGCGACATCCAGCTGCTCGCCCACCAGCATCCCCATCACGACACCCCATCCGTAGCCGGCTGGGGCCCTCCAGCCGGCATCCACAAAACTCGGTGCCCCCACCGACAACACACCGCTCCCGGCGAAGCTCCTTTCTGACTGGCACAATCGTTTGCGAATCGTCGATCAACGCGTCGACTTCGCCCATCCAAACTGCCCGATTTCGATCGATCGCGGTATGCTCTCGGCTGCCCAAGCCCACGTGCTCTTCTCGACGCCTCGCCACCTTCTTCGCGATTCCCATGGCCAAATCTCGACCTCGCCCCAAACAGAACGACGACGACCAAATGCTGTTCAGCGGGTTCGACGAGGCCCCCGCTCCCCCGGCCGCCGACGCATCCGCTGCGAACCAAGTCGCAGAGTCCGCGCCCGCGATGACGTCATCCGACTCAACCGCCGCCGCTGAAACCCCGGCCGCCGCCCAAACGCCCGCGAAAGAACGCGATCCAGACAAACTGTCCGCCGCGCGAGGTTTCACCCCCAGTCCCAACGCCGCGACCGTCCCATCGGTCGCCGGCACCGGAGTGACGCCACTGCCAACCAGCTCCACCCAAACGCCACGAGAATCATCCGAGTCCGACGTCGAAGCCGCCCCCAAAGACGCCTCGCAATCGGGCCCGCGAGCCGATCGCGAAACGACGGAAGAACGCAAGCAGCGACACGACGCGGTCCGTATCGCGGACGACGCCCTGCCCGCCGTGCTGCAGAGACCAATCCCCGAGACCACCGACGATCCCATCCCAGACCTGACCGACAAATTGGTCGTCGTCGTCGACGCTCACTCGTTGATCTACCAGGTCTTTCACGCGTTGCCGCCGATGACCAGCACCGGTGGACTGCCCGTGTCGGCCGTTTACGGGTTCGTCGGCGATATGCTGGAATTGCTATCACGCAAGAACCCCGACTACTTGATCGCCGCATTCGACAAGAGCGAAGTCACGTTCCGCAACGAGCTGTATCCCGAATACAAAGCCAACCGGGACTCGATGCCCGACGAACTCCGCCAACAAATCCCGTTGATCCGTCAAGCCATCGACGCGATGGGGATTGGCATCATCGAGCAATCCGGCTTCGAAGCCGACGACTTGCTCGCAACCGTCGCCGCCAAAGTCGAAGACGCCGGCGGCCGATGCTTGGTCGTGACCAGTGACAAAGATTGCCGGCAACTGATCAGCGACCAAACCAAGATCTACAACATCCGCAAAGACCAAGAAATCGACGCCGCGGAACTGTTCGGGTTGTGGGGCATTCGGCCCGACCAAGTCGTCGACTATCAGGCGCTCGTCGGTGACCCCGTCGACAACGTTCCCGGTATCTCATTGATCGGCCCCAAGATCGCTCAGCAATTGCTCGAGACCCACGACACGCTGGAAGAGATCCTCAACAACGCCGAATCGATCTCTGGGAAAAAACGCAAAGAGAACCTGATGAACGGCCGCGAAGCCGCGATGATGTCGCGCGAGTTGGTCGAACTCAAACGCGATGTCGAATCACCGATTCCCTGGAACCGATGCGTTCGCTCGGCAGCCGATCTCGAACGAGTCGACGCGTTGTTGCAAGAGTTTGGCTTTCGCCGATTGCGAAGCCGCGCCGCGGAACTGCTGGGCGGCGAAGCCCCCGCGGAAGAACCCAAACCGGTTTGGGAATCACGCTACCAAACCATCACGACCGAAAACGAACTGAAAGCACTCGCGGCCGAACTCGCCAAACAAACCGTCCTGGCCATCGACACCGAAACAACCAGCACCCACGCACGCGGATGCGATTTGGTCGGCATCTCCATCGCATGGCAACCGGGCGAAGCCGCCTACATTCCCGTCCGTGCCCCCGAGGGAGATCCGGCGATCAACGAACTCGTCGTCATCGAAACCCTTCGCGATGTCCTGGAATCATCCGCGATCGAAAAAGTCGGGCACAACCTGAAGTTCGACGTCATCGTTTTGCGATCGGCCGGTGTTCAACTCGGCGGCATCACGATGGACACGATGGTCGCCGACTACTTGCTGAACTCCGGAGGCCGCAACCACGGGCTGGATGACCTCGCCCAACGCAGACTCGACCACACCAACCTTTCGATCAAAGATTTGATCGGAACGGGCAAGAAACAAATCACGATGGACAAAGTTCCCGTCGACGACGTTTCACCCTACGCCTGCGAAGACGTTGATGTACCCATTCGACTCGCGCCGACGCTGCGTGACGAACTCAACGAATCCGGTTTGGATGGCTTGTTCGATGAAGTCGAAATGCCGCTCACCGAAGTGCTGGCCGAAATGGAGTTCAACGGCATCCATGTCAACGCCGACACGCTGGCGAAAATGAGCGAGCGGTTCGACAAAGACGTCGCGGACCTGCGGGCGTTGGTGTTTTCCGCCGCCGGACACGAGTTCAACCTGGATAGCCCCAAGCAACTCGGTGTCGTTTTATTCGAAGAACTCGGGCTGCCGGTGATCAAGAAAACCAAGACCGGAGTCAGCACCGATGCGGATGTCTTGGGGCAATTGGCCGTCAACCACGAGATCGCCGAGCACGTGCTGCAGTATCGCCAAGCCACCAAACTGAAGAACACTTACATTGACGCGCTGCCGCAATTGATCTGCGACAAAACCGGGCGTGTCCACACGTCATTCCGGCAAGACGTCGCGGCAACGGGACGGCTCAGCAGCAGTGAACCCAACCTGCAAAACATCCCCATCCGAACCGAACAAGGCAAAGCGATCCGAGCCGCGTTCACCGCCGGACGCGAAGGGTGGTCCTTGCTCGGTGCCGACTACTCGCAAATCGAACTGCGGGTGCTGGCCCACTACAGCGGTGACGAAGCCCTGATTGGTGCCTACCACGACGATGCCGACATCCACACGCGAGTCGCCGCGGAAGTCAACGGCATCGAAGAATTGGAAGTCACCAGCGACCTCCGCCGGATCGCCAAGACGATCAACTTCGGAATCGTGTACGGCCAAAGCCCGTTTGGTTTGGCCAAAACGCTCGGCATCAGCAACGACGAAGCACGCGATTACATCGAGTTGTATTTCCAGCGATACTCGGGCGTCGAAGCGTTCATGATGGACACGCTGGCCCGCTGTCGCAACGAAGGCTACGTGGCAACCATGTTGGGACGCCGTCGTGAAATCAAGGGCGTTCGCGATTTGGCCAAGCTGCCCGAATCGAAACGTCGCAGCCTCACCGAACCGGAACGCATTGCGATCAATATGCCGATCCAAGGCACCGCCGCCGACTTGATCAAGCTAGCCATGTTGCGAGTCCACGAGCAACTCAAGAATAGCGATCTGCAAGCCCGTCTTCTCTTGCAGATCCACGACGAATTGCTGCTCGAGTCCCCCGACGAAGAACTCGATGCTTTGTCGGACATGATTCGCGAAGCCATGACCAGCGTGATGGAACTCGACGTGCCACTGAAAGTCGACGTCGCCCACGGCCGAACCTGGGCCGATTGCTAAGCCAGCCGACTGCCAACCTGTGGCACGGTGGTCCCACCGTGAACCCACGCAAACCAATGCAAGACTCGGTGGAGGACCACCGAGCTACAGTTTGTGAATCCCTGAGCGAAGCCCGAACAGAAGCAAAACCCGCGTCGCCAGAAGAAGCCCTCGCCAGGCAATGCCACCGTCGCTCAAAGCCAAACCTAGCTTCACAACAACCTGTAGCACGTGGTCCCCACCGTGACCCACTCCCCTCGCAAGCAGCCCCACCAAGCAAACGCAAACTCATGTCGGCCAAGTGTTTCGAAGCAGGTCGGCAGGAATGATCGGGGATAATCATGTCAGCCGTTTGGGCATTAGCCCCGATTCTACGTTGGAGCAACAACGCTTGCTAAAACAGTCCAAGTGCCGAAAGACTCCTGCCGAACTGCTTAGATCAGTCCGTCACCGTCCAGGCCATCACTGGAAGTACTCAACAATCGTTTGCTGCCGCAACTGCCCCGCAGTCGAATCATAAACCCGCACCGATATCGACAATGCTTCCAACGGATCAGGGAAAGGTGCCGTGACATGCAACGGAGCATCTGCATCGAGAAAGTTGCTATCCGTACGCATCGTTGTCGACGTACCAGACGAATGGGTATACCGCTTGTAGGGAGCTGCGGCAAAAGGTTGGTAGGTTGAAATCAATTGCGATTCACTCCACACCCGTTCGGCCAGCCGATCATTCCGAACCGAACTCCCACCCAGCAATGCGGTTCGATAATTGCTAAATCGAATTTGATGGGTAGGTCGGTAGTTCAACCCAGTGACCGCCGTCAATGTATTGTCCTGCCCCTCTTGATCGTAGGAGTCCGTCGCATAGTGGTTGGACCAAGTGTCATAAGTGGACTGATAGAAGGCCGCACGCAATGGGTTGCGACTGGGGACCATCCGACCGCTTAACAGGAAAGGTTCTGGGAACAACCAATCCGTTGGAGCCGCCCCGCCTCGGGCGATCATGATTCCACTGAAGGGCGTCACCAGATCCAGTGTTCGCGAAGCCGAAGGAGCAACCGTGTTTCCGTTTCTGGAAGCATCAAAGTACGTTCCCATGACAGGACCGCCTGCCAATCTCGCGTAATTGAGATCGACGAAATCTCCCTGATCGGTTCGCTCGTAAACAATGGCGGTGGCTCCCGCATTGATGGATGTGGTTTCCATCACATCACGAATCATCGGGTCACCGACACCGACACGAATATCATCGGAATCGCCCCACCCCAATTCGGAAATATCATCGTTCGTCGACGAACTGTCGTCATCGACACCCGCAACCCCAGGCTGATTGTCGGCTCCGACACCGGTATAGATCGGCGCCAAAGGATCAAAGATGCGAATATCAAACGCTAGAACGTCTCGTGCGACGATGTCGTCTCCGGCCCGACCAGTTCGCACCGCAGGAGTGGTGGATGCCAAACTCGGCGTGTGAGTCGGATCGTCGTGGACCGCGTCTGACAAGTTGAATTCCGGCCGTAAGTACGTCTTCATCGTCAGACGCCCATAGCGGAACTCGTTGTTCGCTCCAGGCCCTGGACTGGCAGTCGTGTCTTCGTAAGCCTGGTTCGGAAAAATGACTTGCCGATTGTTCTGTGAAAGGTACGGATGGGGCGGACAAAGCGCTAACATCGGAAGGTACGTGCGTTCGGCACCAGTGTTGGCGAGATCCACGGGTGGCCGAACCACACCGAATCGATTCTCAGGTTTGCTGACATCACCGATAGTATTGGCACGTACGAAGTGCGTCGGCTGACCATAGAGGTACCCAGGTACAGAACCAGATGAATTCTCGATCCGCGAAATGGACAGATCCATGACTTGCTGCAGATGTGCCAAACCGGTCAACCAAGCAGGCGTGAAACCGTTTCGAGCAGCGAACGGATCTCCCGGGATTGCCATTTCATCGCTGCCTGTCCAGAACAAACGGGAATAACCAGCCGGTACTCCGCCGCCACCGCCATAAGCCAATGGTTCGACTGAGGAAGCCCCCGCAGGCAGATACATCAACTGCGGTACATCATCGAGTCCCGAGCCAAGCAACCCTGCTTCGGTTGGTGTGACGGCAAGGTCACCACGGATCAACAACACACGACGATGAAGGTTCAAACGATCCGGCAATAAATCATTGTCGTTATCAACGAACAGCGGGTAACCATTCGTCGGGTCATAGACCAACGTCCCATCGGCTTTCCGCTGCCATTCGGGAGAAATCCAGTAAGCGATCTCGGCCAAGTTGGACGTGAAGGGCACCAGACGAGCAGGGTCATATCCAGGTGGGGACGTATACCCTGCCCCCTGCTGTTCTACAAATCGTTTGGCCTCCAAAACCCCCCATGGAATCACGCCAACAAAGGGACTCCCGGGTTCCGCCCGTGCAGTAAACGACAGAAAGTCGTCGATGTCGCCATAACGGCTTTGCGGGAAATAGTTTCGATCGCCCCCAGCGACAGGAATGTCGCCCAGCACCGTCGTGAGATCCGTGAAGGGTCCCTCGTGATAGGTCAGGTATCCGTCAGTCGTTGTAGGTTCATTGGCCGCAACGCGGGCGGGCGTCATCGATGCCGTCGCACGTCGCAATTCATTGCGAATCCGGAATGTTGAGTCACGAAGTTTTGAACTCAGTTCGACCTCGGTCTGACTCTCGGTGATTTGATCGCCGATTAACTTGAACGCCTTCGTCAAACTCAGCAGCAATAACAATGAGGCTGTCAGCGCGATCATCACCTCGAGAATCGTAAAACCGCATCTCTTACGGTTCTCCACTGTCTGAACCGGATCAATGTCACTGTCATTCATCTCAGTTCTCCTTGTAGTACAGCACGGTATTTTCCACGTTGAGATCTTCACCACGTACAAATCCATGAGGTTTGGATCGATCCACAATGGTGTAGACCCTTTGACGTTGAATACCGATTGCGGGATCCGTGTACTCTTCGCCAACCGCACCGGTTGATGCGTCGACTTCGAAATAGCCGATGGTCACTCGCATCTCGTAGACATTGCTCTGGTGCGTTGTCAGGTTCGCCAATCGAGCTTCGTTTTCGTAGCGGAACTCGGGGTCCCGACCCATCACGCGAAAATTCTCGAGCAACTCCGCCGTCGGACGCTCGAACAAACCAGAATTGAACATCCGAACTCGCACATCCTCCACTGTAAGATCAGCGGGCCGGGGATAGTCGGTCAGATTTGGCGTCCCAGAATCAGTAGGAACGGCTTCGACTTTCAGTGCATAGTGATCTCGGAGTCGTTCAGTTTCCGCTGCATTCCCCGCTACAGGCACAGGTGTCACCATGTCATTAAGGTCTGGCACTGAGATTCTCCGGACATCTAAATCCGGATGCGGTCTTGAAATTGACATGTCATGAGTTCGCCTTACCGTGCTAGCTTGTGGTGTCCCGACTCTGCTAGTCGCGGACCTTCCGAACCGTTGAACACTCGGAACCTGCACTGCAGAATGAGATGCAAACATCCCGGCAAAACGTGAGGGATAGCGAGAGTCCAGCTCCGGATTACCGAAGTCCGCATGGTTCAAACTCTGTGAATAGCCACGCCGACTCTCAATGAAGCCTTTGAACCCCCGACCAAAACGTGTGCCAACACTGTCGGCAAAACGATTGTGATCTCCGGCGACTCGCGGTTCTCCAATTCGTGAGATTGAGTTCGCCGCACTACTGAAGAAATGTTCGTCGTCTAGCTCGTAGGCAGTTGAATGAGCCCAAGCAAGACTTTGGAAAATGGAGCCATTCCCATAAAGCAAACTAGTGCGGAATTCATTTGTTAAACCATCAGCAATTGGAGTGTTCGTTGGGTTGTATTTAATTTCTGCACGAGATGCCGGAGTCCCTATGGCAGGCCACGCGGTTGGCTGAGCCGGATTCTCGCCGATATCAAACGTATCTTCTTCATTCGCGTGGGCTCCAAATACCGAATCGTATTGCAGTCCTCGACGAACATAATCAGGGGATGTATTCAGATTGATTCGCCCCGGCTGACGATGACGTGGAATGAAGTTGAATGGAGGCCGCATAGTCTCAACCACTCGGTTGAACACACGCGCACTCACCTCAGGGAACGAACCAACGGGTGCGGTAATTTCCGATTCCCGGAACATCTCCAATCGCTCTGGCCGTATCCAGTGTTTGGCCTCGTAGTAAGGTGAATTGGTTTGAACGAAATCAAAGATCAGTTCAAAACCGGCTCGATCACCGCTGAGCGTGCTGCGCAGCTCGCTGGCCGGAACGGCCGCAGCCACCCCGGTTTCCGGATTGTGATAGTCCGCAGCGACCCCGCGGTCTTCCGCATAACCCTGACGGAATCCCAACAGATACTTGAACTCAGATGGCTCCTCACGTAACCCGTTATCGGACAAAGTCGTCCCAGGCGTGTACTCCACCATCATGCGTGTGTTAGAGACTGCGGGGACCTTCATCAATTCTAATGGCGATTGATAAGGTCGGTTGGGTACGAATGGCTGTGAAATCGTCACATTCACCGGACTTCCAATCGCAAACGAGTCAGATGCCGAAGCGAGAACTGGAGAATCTGCCGCCAGTGGTTCGCCATACTCTCGGTTAACAAAGCCCAACGATTGCCGAAATTGTGAACCAGGTGCGTCCACTGTCCGGGCTGATGGATCGATCACATAGTCGGTGTTCACCCCGCCCCCCACGAAATTGGAACCGTTCCAGTTGCCTCCAATTTCAAAATTGAAATAGGGTGCGACACCTGCTGCGGCGGCTTCGTTGGTTTCGCGAAGCACACTGACCGCACTGCTCATGTAAGAACGCTGTGCAAGTACAGACCGCTCATAGTTAGTGAGGGTCGAAGCTGATGCGGTAGTTCTGAACAAAGACGTCGCCAATCGGTCTCGATCCAAGTCAGGGATCTTTCGACGGGAGTCGAAACGAGGCAGCGTCGCCAAATCACCAGCTCCATCCAACAAAGTCTTGTCGTCAGCTGGCTCAGCGACCGTGCCATCACCGTCGCGGTCGATCAGCTGCTGAACGTCTTCCTCCCCATTGAACGTGGTCAAATCCATCGGCATGAAGTCGACGGTCAGGTAAGGATTGTCCACTGGGTCCCAAGGCTGAGTTGGATCCGCCAGTCGTTGCAGAAAGATTGTGCGAGCTTCTTGATAGGTCCCCACGCCAGACCAACCATTCATCTCCAACGGAGCAGCGGCTGCATGGTCAAAAGGTTCATCCGGATGAAAACCGTTCGCCGCGTCATAGTCACGATATCCGTCGTAGAGCGGGTACTCATCAGCTGCTGCTGAAGTTGTGATTTTATAAGGGGGCGCCAGGTAATAGTTCGGACCAGCCAACGGAGCGCTGATATTGAATCCGATTGAGACCCTTTCCTCGGGAGCACCCACGTTGTTCACGTAGTTCGTCCAATCGGGGTTGCCAATCGACAATTCGTTGGGCAACAGTCCAGACACAATGATCGGAACCACGGGATTGATGCGATATCCCGTCGCATCGTCTTCCTCGTAGTTGGGTGAGCGATTGGTACCGTCGATCGTGTAGTAATCCAAGCGGAACTCATTGTCCGTGGTGTTGTGATTTGCAAAGGCAAATTGCTGTAGGCTGGGCCGATATGGATAGGTCGGCGCCATGGAATCAGACGTTTGGCCGATCGCAGTCGTCTGACGAGGTGCTAGAACAGCATGTTGCCCCGGTGCCAACAATGTTCCCGCATTGTCTGGATCACGAAGAACACTCGCCATCGGATCAGCGTCGCCGCGTTTGAAGAACACATTGTTCTCATTCATTCCGCTGTGAGGATCGCTAATGATCTTTAGGCTTGGATCAGGAATGATCGTGCCTTCATCAGTGAACCAGACAAATCGCTCCAACTGAACGTTGTAGTTGCTCGCGGCATCGTTAGTCGGGTCCAGATCATCATCAGCCAAAGTCACCTCTTCGCCAGATCCAGAAACCGCAGGCAACACTGGGCGAATTTCGGCAACCTGTCCGATTGTTGGACGCCACTCGTCGTCGACGTAGTCCTCCACGTCGGTTGGCGTGTTCCAATCGACTCCAGCAGGTGCGTTCAGATAATCCAACTCTTCCGGTCGTGAATCGTTGGCAACCAATTCTTTGCCGACACGATCGGCATCGAATAAAAAGCGAGTGCTTTTAGAGACGTCTGTTGCTCCCGCTGCGTTCGGCTCACTCACCGCCAGGCGCCAGACGGGACTGATGAAGTTCCCGCTGCCGACCGTCCGCCCCAAATCCAATTGTGGAAGCGTGGTGTTGGTATACAACTCCTGTGGATAGGTTGGCTGGTCTTCAATGTTTGCGTGAGATGGCGAACGCAAGTTCTTGATCTCAACAAATGCGCTGGCCTCCGGAATGCGGAACTGGTCCATGTCCTTGTCGGGATCGACCGCGTCCATGTCATCTGGATCTTCATCGGTTGGCTCTTCCCCGTCCAGTGTCAGAGCCGGATTACCGGGGTCCATTTCTTTCTGTAGGTTTCGTTTCAACCGCTTGTCATGAAACGCCAGCGTTTCGGTGATCGCCAATTCGGGATGTTCGTATCCCCAGACGACGTGATTGCATGCCACCGCTGGATTGAAGCCGCCAACCGGATCAGGGTCGTATCGCAGGCGAGTCATCGCCACGTTGCTGTCGCGGAAGTCGACCGCGTTGACAGCCCACTGAGCAATCCGGCGTGCTGCATAGCGATTGCGAAACTCAATGTCAGCTGAATCCGTCGTCATCCCAGCGGGATACGGGAAGTTTGGAATTCGCTCTGTGGTCGCGTAAGCACCCGTGTTGTTCTGCACGACCAATGCATACATCAAGCAGTAAAGATGCCGTGCGAGTAACTCATCAGGTGTGGCAATCCGCTCCGCCAACCCATCGCCATTGAGGTCCGTTCCTTCGCCCATGCTGGACAATTCGCCGTCTCCATCGCGATCGATTCCGTCGAAGTCGGCTTGAATCAGACCGATCGGTGCGTAGTAAGAAGGTGCCTGCGCTTCTTGCGTGAAACCACCCGCAGCAATCTGCGGAGCAAAAGGCTCGGAAGAAATTCGATCATTGACCACGGAATTAGTAGGCACAATCGGTGACGGTGGTAGTGCATCCGTCAGACGTGTTTCCGCGAAATCGTCGACGGTGAGGTTCGCAGGAGCCGCCGCATTCACCCCATTGCCCAACGACCGGTTCAAGTCCAACCGATCACCTTTGCGTAGCTCAATTGCCACCATTTTCGACAATTCAACGTTCGCTACGCCAGCGGGAATGTTCAGCCGGCTTCGCATGAGTTCCATCACCGACTCCATCCCAGTGAATTCAGCGGAAGTGATGGTGCGACTTTCGACGGTGATCAAGTTCTTGAGAGCAACGTTGCGTTCCACCTCTTCGCCGAGCAACTCCACCAGACGGTTGGCAGCCACGCGTTCCTGAGCATCTTTTGCCACCAGTGCAGCATACTCTTGGACGGTGAAAGGCTGATCATCTCCCCAAGCTTCTTCGATACCACGTTCGTAGGGTTGATTGTTGACTTCATTAAAGTTCGTCAGATTGCTACTGCTACCAAGATTATCAAAGGTCGGTTGACCATTTCGATCGCGACGGTCCATCGATCGCCCATACATATCCATCGGGGATCCCAATGCTCGCATCGCCTGTTGCGAAGGCTCCCGCTCGGCATACGGAATCTGGGCAACCGTATCGAGCGCATAGTTGGTGCCATTCACGTTCCGAGTCAGCAACTGCTCCCCGGGCAAATGGGCTTCACTATCGGGGGGAACAATCCCCGTACCACCGCGTCGGCGAAACTCTTCGAATCCGCCACCATTTCGGACGTGGAGAAGATTCCCGTACCGCGTCGTGAAGAGGTAGTTATTGGATTGTTCCAATTGATTATGGAACACCGGCCCATAGAACGACCCAACTGGACTTGGCCTGCCTTCGTCAAACAAATGACTGAAATCAATTTCAGCAGGCCCCAAACCGCCACCGCGGCCGAAGACGCTAAGTGAATTCAACGTCCCAAAGAACTGTGGATCGTTGGTGTATCCCAAAGGATTGGCCGCGTTGAATCGGTTCAACTTCAGATGACGATAATTCCCCGCAACGTTGATGTTCACGCGACCATCCAGGTCTTGAATCAGCGGAGCCACCAAAGGCTTCACCAAGGTCCCGTTGCTGAGCGTCTTGACGGGCAGGTTCAGATCCAACCAAACACTGTCTGGAATCCCGTCACCGTCGTTGTCGACATCCCATGGGCCGTTAATCGCCCAAGTCGCGACATCGGAGATTTGCGCCCTCAGACTAGCCACGCTGGCTGCCGTAGGAATGGTGACGGGCGTATTGAGAACTGGCGTGGGGTTGCTTCCCGTGAAGTCGGGCGCACCATCGTTGCTATTGCCGTCACCATCCAAATCGCTCAACGCGGCGTTGTAGACGAAGTGATCAAAGTTCAACGGACGCATGATTGCTCGACGCAACCGTTGGAGCAATGCAATCAATCTCGCACCATCGTTTGAGTCAGTGCCATCGATCTCTGCGAACCGTCGAACCGGAGTGGCCGCAGAGGCTTTCTCAGCATCTGTCAAAATCCCATCGCCGTTGGTGTCATCCGATGCAAGATAAATCGGAGCATGCATCAAGTAATTGATGACTGCTGGGCGATGAAACGAAGGGATGATGTGTTGGCCCAAGTTGGCATTCAATTCATCCGCGTTGGGAACCGCAGCCCCATAAACGGTTGAGATCGAACGGCGGTGATCAGATGGCTGCCATGCCAAAAACAGATTCTCAAAATCAGCGACATCGTACGCTTCATCCATCTCTGCTGAGGCAGCACCTGCTCGCATCGCCGCCCCGGTTAGTCGAGCATTGAATTGCAGTTCGATGTCAGACACATCGCGAGAGGCGCCGCCATTGTTGATCCCCGTGACGCCGGCGGGATTGATGCCGCGACCATTGAAAGGCTCACCATTCATCACGAATCGATAGCCTGCGTCATCGCTATTGAAGGCACCCACTTCGTCGGCTTCATCAGTCAACGTGTCCCCATCATCGTTGACGCCAGCAAGTCCAGGTGCCCTATCGTTGCCGAGCGAATAGAACAGAGCATTCGGGTTTGATGCGAGAAGCTCAGTGACCGTGTACTCGGTGCCGTTGAACTCGACGTTGGGATCTTCCATTTCAGCTAAGTCAATGACAAAACAACCCGCGACTGCATTCTCGGCATTGCTACCAGTGTTTGCCCGACCGAAACTTCGCGCAACGCGGAATGTCACTCCCTCAAGTGGTCCTTCCACAAAGGTGATCAAGCGCCCACTGAATGCATCATCCAAATTGGCCGATGTGCCAAAACTCGCAATCGCGCTTGGCCGGAGTGCTGGCGGCAATGAGTAGCTACTCCCATTGTCGTGCCATGGGGCCAAGTGCGTCGGAAACTTCACCAACGTCGTGCGAGAAGTTGCGGTCTTATTGTTCGAAATCGCAACGGCTTGCGCGGCAACAGGGATCGCCCCCCCGGCACCATTCAATCGATGGCCAACTTGCATCCCTTTGCCATCACTGCCCCAGAGATCCTCCAACAAGGAGTGACCATAGGCTGCTGAGCGATAATCGTTCGTTCCGCGGATCAGTTGTAGAATGGCAGTATCTGCTTCTGTCTCATCCAAGTAGATATTCTGCTCTCGCTGCAACGTTGCGTAGGCAGCCTCGCGCATCTGCGACGAGAAAACGACGTAACTGACAACCAGCACACTGAACAACGCCAACATGCCCAATGCAACTAGCAAAACCACACCGCGGTGTGAGCGACGATTGCTAGAACGCATCAGTGCGGCGATTTGTTGACAAGCCATCCAGTTGGCTTGTGAAGGGCATGGAACACTCATGGTGGACTCGATGGGAAACGATGAGGGGTTCATTTGCATTGCAAATGGGAGAGAAGAAATCGAATCATTCGACACGAGAGTGGTTCTAAAAACGGTGAGTCATTTCGCAGCTACAGTGAAACCTGAGATTGTTGAACGCTGATCACGTTAGGTAGTAGGACGACAAAGGTCCCAAAGTCATCAAAGCCATCCGCCGAATCATAGGCATAAGGCTGAAGGCCGTTGGGCGGCAAATTTGTTTGAGGAGTCGTACCATCACGACCGAACGGTGCCATTGGCCCGGGGTTGGTGCTCGCACCAACAGGTCGTGCACCAATTTGACATGGATGAAAGACCCAGTCGGTACCTGTCACAGACACGGTGGCCTCGAAAACAGGCCCCCCATTCACACCGGCACTCGGCAGCAATGTGGGTCCAGTGATGATGTCTCGGATCTTCACCCATCCAAATTTTGGAATCACTGGCATCGCTGGAGGAATGGCAGATGTGTCGGGAACGGTGAACGGAGCTTGGTTGCGCATCAACAACATGTAGTCACCACGTTCGACGCGAGGACGGATGGAACCGGCGAACTGAAACGTGAATTCACCGCCACCTGCCGATAGCGGTGATGGGGCGAACGTCACTTTCCCGAGGATTTCGTCTTCGTAGGTTTCTTGGTTGTCGCGTCGTTGGTCCAAAGGCTCACCCTCGGCAACCGTCGATGCATAAGGCAGCAAATTGAAGCGACGCAGCGGATCCACGGCTCCCGGGTCGATCAAGGTGTTACGTGATTCGGAGACCACCACAGAGACATCGTAGATGTGCGAGTTCACCGCATGAGGCCAAAGCAAGGTGATCGCCGACAACCGCGACGTCCTGCTCACCTGACGAATGCTTCTAGCCAACGGATGCGATGTGGTTGGTGTGGGCGTGCTGCGAACCAGCAATCCTGGAGGCAGAGTGGTGTCTTTGGGTTCAAACAGCGGCAGGCCGTCACGCTGACGGAACGTCTCGCGAGCGTTCAAGTTGACGGGTTGAGCAAACCCATTGTTGTTGTCAATTGCTACCCGCGCGAAACGGGGCTGAGCAAACGTCAAACTCATGTTCGTGTTGCTCTGCAAATCGTTGGGCAACCCTCGCGGGTCATACAGCGGGTGATAGCATGGAAAGTAAGTCCGGTCATAGCCATTTCGATCATCCGCTGGCACAGATCCCTGCGTGCGGTTGTCTGCTGCAGCTAGAAACCACGGGTCAATGCACACCACACCGGTGTAGTTTGGGTTTCCTGAATAAGGCGAACCAAGATCGCTATTTCCACCGGGCACAACCAAACGCAACGGAGTGGGGGCGTAAACATTGGCGGGATTACGTCGATTGTTTGGGACGAGTACTGTTGCATCGCCGTCTGGCACCCGACTACGAGCCATAGCGACTTGATTTTCAACCTTGGCGAGCGACTCATCCAGCTCCAACGCACCTTTCGCGTCACTGGTTGCGACTGGCAAGACCGAGGCAATACCAAGCAGACCAATCATTAACACTCCGATTGCGAAGATCACCTCCATCAACGAAAGTCCAAGCCGTTTTATTTTCATGGTTTCGCTCATTTGGATAGCCGCCGTGAATCGAGGATGCGGGCATCGAGAAATTCATCCGCGGGAATGTTCGTCGCTCTGAGCCCATACTTGATCTGCAGATCAGTCAACGAGCGTGGCGTGGCGGCAGAGAAGGACTCTGTGACGCCTGATTGAGGTCGCAAGACCACCCAAGTCGATTCCGGATTCGCGAAGTTTGGGAGCAAATTTTCGTCTTGCGTGAGAATACCGGTCCCGGTCATGTCGACCGCACCGGTGGGAGCCGGAAACTGTGCAACGTCGAAAGGATTGGGGACAACGCCATCTGCTTCGCCGACGGCCAGGGCGACAGATGAAATCGGCACCACACGGGTATAAGACAATGCAAATGGTGCGGCACCGTTGTCGGGTAACGGCCGATCAGTGTAAATGCTGTCGAGCTTCCCATCCGCGGCAAACATGATGACAACATCCCCAAGTACATAACCGGGGCGTGTCGCTGGACCGCCCGCTGGAATATTGGTTGCTTCGCTGCCGTGCAACCAAGTGTTTGGTGCATTGGTCTGCTGAGCGACTGCCTGAACGCTAAAGTGCCGCGGGTGTGATTCCGTTCCTGAAATTGACAAATCCACCACAATGCGACCAGGTAACTCCACCGGCTGGATCGCAGCCGGGATAGGCAAAGGCTCGATCGCGAACGAATACTGTTGGGTTGCGGTCAGGTTCATCTTGTTTTTGGCGAACGTAAGATCCGCCGGATCGAACTGAATTCGAACGACATTCCTGATACTGGTGTCCGGCATCGTGCGAGTGTTGGTCGTCAACCCAGTGATAATGAATCGCGTCGAGTAACCTTCCAATCGCAAGAAAGCCCCGGTGTTTATCAAACGACTCGCTGATGCCTGTCCCTGAGCCGCTGCGTAAAGCAGAGATGCATCCTGCTCAAATACTTCCAGCTCACCATTTGCAAGCATTCTTGCTTCCGCTTGCGAATGATCGCCCCGATAACTGCTCGCAGTTTGCACATAAGAGATCCGCCGAACAATGTCATGGCCAAACGGCAGAAGCTCATCGACCGCCGGATCCTGAGGCAACAAACGAGAACGCTGCCGCTCGAGCACCACACCACACGGTCGCCCTGTGCGAATGGCTTGCGAACGTGCTCGATCAATCGCACTACGCACCACCTGCGCCCCTCGCGAAACCACGTTCTTGCGAAACGTGTCTTTCACCGTTGGCAAAGCGATCAACGTCAACACGGATGCAATGGTGATCGCAACCATCAACTCAACCAACGTGAAACCACGTTCGCAGCGTTGTGAGGGAGCCGTTTGTTTCAGCATGTCTTGACGCGGCATCATTGAACTCCATCCAAGGATGTGATGTTGTCGACCGCATCGCCCAGACGGTTTTGAACCGCTGACTGCAGCGTGATGGGACCACCCAACCCGCCACCGAATCGAGCTCTGGCCACATTGCCTAACGTCGCACCGAGGTCATACGAGGTAGCAGCGGGCGGATAGCTCGCACTGCCAGGATTCCGAAGCTCTAGGTCATAGAACGGATCGGGATAACGATACGTGCCGACAACGGGACTCATCTCGGTCTTGATGTCACCGGCATCGATTCCCATCGCTGCTGTACTGAAGTGACGACTACCGAAATTGGACGGGGATCCGTCTCGGTCGTAGGTCATTCGAATTCCAAATTCACCGTCGGGCCCCGGGCTAATAACGACGGGATACAACGCGGCGGGTCGACGCCCCTCAACGGGCGGCCAAGTAGCAGGGTCCACACCAGTCGGAGCAGGAGGCCCGGTGACCGTGGGCGCCGTGGAGAAACTCTCGTAACGCCAATCGGCTTGCAAAATGTCATAGGGTTCACCGGTCGGCGGGTAGTAGTCGACCGCACTCCGCGTGTCGTCCGGCGACGCGTTGAAGTTGCCAAGTGCTTCGTGACGCAGCCCAACCGGCTCACGAATGAACGCCACGGGTTGCCCCCAAGCGTCCACGATTTCCGGAATGGCATCGCCGTCGGTATTGGCGATGCTTCTCGCATGAATCTTGTCAATCGCTCGCTGACCAAACAGATCGGTCGTTGCCAATATCAAGTACAGACATTCGGCGGACTCGTGTTCACGCGTCCAAACGTTGTCGCCAGGCTCCCAATCAGTCGCGGGCGTTGGATCAGACCGGGGAATCGCTAGCTGAGTTCCAAAGTCTGGACTTTCCGTATTTCGATCCCAAATCTCGCTTACTGCTCGCCAATAGTCAGCATCGGTCAAATAGAGATCAACAACATCAATCGACGGATCCACCGTTGGCTCAGAAGGAACACCGGATTCTGTTTGATAATCCAAATCAATCTCGGTTGAAGTTCGCATGCCAGCCAAGCGACGCATCGCATTCCATTGCGGAGGCACGCGCACCTTGCCGTATCGCACCACAACCGTGCCCGAACGATGCGAGATTTCCTCGCGGTACTGAAGCCGAGTTGGAGGGAAAAGCAAATCCGCACGACACTGCGGCAACGTCATCCGAGCCAGCTCGCGGCGAGCCAACATCAACGCACGGTTGCGATCCGGAGCGTTATTGAATCCAGTAATGGTGGTCGTACCACTCGCTGTTGCCTCAAGTAGCTCGACAGCTTGCAACTGAATGTCGTTGACGCGTCCAGCCAGAACCTGAGCCATCATCTTGGTTTCGGCGCGAGATCGTTTGATGCGAGCGTCCTCGTTCGCGGATGACAACGCGTAGGTCATCATCCCGGACAAGATCGACATCAAGACGATCACCACCAACAACTCAACCAGCGTGAACGCTGATCGCGCTGAAGTGTGAATGCGAATTCGGTCGTGTGAGATGACATAAATCATTGGCTTGGCAAATCGTTGTCAAAGGTGCTTTGGGAGAAACTGGCCAAGTTATCTTTCTCAAATGAGTCGAGCGTTACTCCGGAATACGCTGAAGTGATGTTGTATCGCTGAACCCGGGTATCTTTAAGGTTCGCCGCAGAACTTGCCCCCGGCACCGCGTACACCAATTGTCCGGACGGGTACTGCCAATACGCAGGGAAATTGTCTCCAGTACCAGGGCCGCCAGATGCGACCATGCCATAGCGACCATCCAGCCCTGGGCTAAGCACCTGAAAAGTCCGCTCGTTCATAAACAGGAACGCGGTCGCGGCATTGGAATAGGAACCGAAGGTCGTCCCTGACATCTGTGGGTTTGGGTTCACGGAATCAGACATTACCGGACGCACCAAATCGGCTTCGCCACCTACGTCGGTCCCAAACCCGTTCATGGTGCTTGGATCGCCCATCACGTCGATGGCGTTGTAGGTACGCGAATCAAAGTAGACATAAGGAGCCGAGTCCTCTTGGGCCCGGTACACTGGAAAGGCATCAACACCCGCAGTGTCGTCCGTAGTTGTGATTCGGTTGGTTGTGCTTATGGGAGCCGAGTCATCCAGCTTGCGAAGCGTCAGCTTCATCAAATCCAGATCAACCATTCCGTTTTGGCGATCAATGTTGTAGTGATACTGCAACGGATTGGTCGAATCCGTCGCGCCGGGTATCAACGCCAATGGGCCTCCAACTCCCGTGAATGGGAACTGTGGATCGGAGCTGAAACCACCAAGTGCCCAAACAAGCGCTTCCGCGCGATCCATCGCAGTTGGGTCGTGGGCTGTTCCTGCAGAATTCAAGCACATTGCTCGCAGCAAGGTTAGTTCGCTCGCTGCAATGTCTGGAAAGATTTTTCGATAGTGACGTTCAGCAATGTTCCACTTCATGAAGTCAGGTGGGTAGTCTCCAAACTTCGTCTGGTAACGCTCCACTCCTTCGGATAGCGACTGAACTTCTGCTTTCAAACCAGCAGTTCTCCCTGTCCGCAATACTGATGTAACCGCAGGCAAGAGGATTGCAGCTAAGATCCCGATGATGCTGATCACCACCAGCATTTCCACCAGGGTGAAAGCAGAGCGGGTGGTGGGGGCCACGCGGGCGGGCTGATGGAGATTGGTTCGAGCGTTCATCGCTACTCTCGGAACGGGGAATGGTGCTGGCGGTTGTCCGTTCCACTCATGGAGCGAAACCGACGCGGTGCGGATGAGGTTGAAAAAGGTTTGTCTCGTCGGCCGACCGGCACTCTCGCGCCGGTCGGGCTGTTTCAATTTGGCTGCTTAACTCAAGCCCGAGATCAACTCGACCAATGGCATGAACAAACTGATCACGATGAAACCGACCGCGACCCCGAGGAACACGATCATCAATGGCTCCATCAACGCGGTCAGTGCGTCGGTCATGATCCGGACTTCTTCGTCATAAGTGTCGGCCACCTTGTAAAGCATCGTGTCGAGCTCACCGGTTTCTTCCCCGACGTCGACCATATTCACCACGAGGTCATCCACCACGCGTCCTTTGATCTTCGTCAGGTAAAACAAAACACACAGCACAGCTCCACCAATGATCATGTAGCTGGACATGAACGTCAGCATCTCGACCATGTTGCCGTCATCGAGCTTGCCGCCCTTTGCCGTCAACGCCACGCTCATGACCATGATGCCGGGGAACGATCCAAACAAAGCCCAGAACACCGCGGTCATCGGGTGGAATCCCAACACCGAGTACTCCTTCAACGGCTTGCTGATCACTTCCCCTTCGCGGATTTGGTTGCTGACCCCGGTGAACATTCGCTCGAACATGGCGTTGCCCGCCGTCTCTCGCGTGATGTTCAGGGCTTCCAAAATTGGCACACCGGAACTGATCAGTGTCCCCAGTGTCCTGGTTGTTCGAGCCAAGATGTTCTTTTCGATCAACGTGCCAAAGATGGGCACGCGGATGATGAACATGTCAAATCCAATCCGCCCCTGTTTGAATTTCCTCATCAGTTTGACCAGGATCAACGCACAGATCGGCATCAGGATCAGCAGGAACCAATACCCGGCGATGTAATTGCTCATCGCGATCAACAACACCGTCGGTGCAGGCAGATCCAAACCGAACTCGTCGAACATCTTTTCGAACGTCGGAACGATGAACAACATGATGAACGTCAGGATCAACGTCGCGACCAAGACCACGATGACCGGGTAGATCAACGCACCCTTGACCTTTCGCTTCAACGACTCAGCGGATTCGAGGAAGTCAGCCAACCGGTTGAGAATTGTTTCCAACGCACCACCGGCCTCACCGGCTTTGATCATGTTGACGTACAGCCGACTGAAGACCTTCGGGCACTTTGCCATCGCCTCGGACAACGTCGACCCACCTTCGATCTCGTCGCAAACATCCATCAAGGCATTCTTGAGCTTGCCCGGTTTCTGGTTGCCTTCCAAAATCTTCAGGCTGCGCAGAATCGGCAGACCGGCGTCTTGCAAGATCGACAACTGACGCGTGAACGCGCAGATGTGTTTGGTCTTGGCACCACCCATGGCGAAGGGCCGCTTCTTGCCACCCCCGGCCCCCGCGGAACCGGCCGCTTGTTTCTTGACCGCGATTTTGGTGACGAAGTAGCCCATCTGACGGATGGTGGTTTGGGCTTCGTCCTCGTTGGCCGCATCGATTTCGTCCCGGATCTCTTGTCCGGTCGCGTCCATCGCTTCAAAGGTATAAGTCGGCATGGGATTGCTTCTTCAAGTGAAAAGGGCCGCAGGATCACAGGGCCACAGGCTTGGTTTTTGTAAAGCTACTAGCGGTTAGCTTCTAGCTTCTTCATTTGGAGTTGAGGTCATTGGTTGTTTACGCAAAGCGTTTGAATTTCGTCGTGGCACTCATTGCTTTGTGAGTTGTTGCTGACGGTTACTGATCAGTGCCTGCAACATTCTCGATATCTGTTTTGTTTCATCGATGAGCGATTCGGACTGCTGCGTGGACATCAATTTGACTCGAGTTGCGATGTAGAGTTGAGTTCGAAGTTCGGCACAGGAGCCTTTGGCGATGACGAGGAACCGAATAAAGTCTTTGGGTGTTCGCTCATAACCTTCTGCAATGTTGGAAGGAACGCTGACGGCACTTCGCTGCATCTGATCCTTGAGTCCAAAGTCACGGCAATCGGATAAGAGTTCGTAAACTGAAACGGCCAATCGGCACCCTCGTTTCCAAACTTCCAAATCTTCAAACGTGCTCGCCATTCGCTCCTAAATCTTTGCCTCTCGGATTACTTCTTTTCGATCTACCTGCATCCTGAATCACTGTGGTCCTGTGACGCTGCGGCCCTTTCGCACTGCATCAACCATCAACCACTGTCTCTCGGACGATTTCGTCGAGGGTGGTGATTCCGTCGCGAGCCAGGCTCATGCCGAACTCTCGCAGGATCACCATTCCGTCGCTTTGGGCTTGGTCTCGCAGCTCATCCGTGCTGGCGTTGTGCATGATCATTTCGCGAATCGTGTCGTTGAGAACCATCAACTCAAACAACGCGATTCGGCCTTTGTACCCGGTGTTGTTGCACTTCTCGCATCCAACACCTTTGAAGTAGTCGGTCGCTTCGATCTCTTCGCGGCTCATACCGAGTTCCATCAGCAGATCGCTGCTGACGCGTGTCTTTTCGCGACAACCGGTGCAGATCCGGCGAACAAGTCGCTGAGCCAAAATGGCTTCGACGGTCGCGCAAATCATGAAGGGCTGGATCCCCATGTCGGTCAGTCGCGTGACCGTGCTGGGCGAATCGTTCGTGTGCAAAGTGCTGAACACCAAGTGACCTGTCAGGGCCGCCTGGATCGAAATCTCAGCGGTCTCCAAGTCACGGATCTCGCCGACCAGAATTGTGTCCGGGTCCTGTCGCAAAATCGCTCGCAAACAAGACGCAAACGTCACACCCGCGTCGGAGTCGATCGGAATCTGAATGATCCCGTCGATGTCATATTCCACCGGGTCTTCGGTGGTGATCAGCTTTTCGGAAATCTCATTGAGTTCGGACAAAGTCGAGTACAGCGTCGTGGTCTTGCCCGATCCCGTTGGCCCGGTGACCAACACGATTCCGTTGGGGCGATCGATCGCCGAGCGGAACCGCGACATCATGTCTTCGTCCATCCCGACATTGTCGAGCGACAGGTTCACAACCGAACGGTCGAGCACCCGCATGACCGTTGATTCACCGAAGATCGTGGGCAAAACCGAAACGCGAAGGTCGACGGGGTGACCACCGACCATCAGTTCGATTCGACCGTCCTGCGGCATACGACGTTCGGCGATGTCGAGGTTGGCCATCACCTTGATTCGCGTCGTGATTGCGAACGCGAGGTGACGTGGCGGTGGAACCATTTCGTAGAGCACGCCTTCCGATTTAATCCGGATGCGGAACTCGTCTTCAAATGGCTCGAAGTGAATGTCCGATGCGTGGTCTTTGATCGCCAGCAACAACACCATGTTAAGCAGCTTGCGGACGGGAGCCGAATCGGCGAGTGCTTCCGCGTCGGTGATATTGAACTTTTCGTTGTCCAACAAACTCGCGGCGGCCTTGAGCTCTTCATCTTCGGCCAGTTCAGCGACCAGTTTCTCGACGCTTTCAGCTTCGCTGTCGTAGTACTTCGTGATCGTTTTGTTGACGTCCGCTTCGGTCGCGACCAAGATCTTGATCTCGTAACCGAGGAACGTCCGCAACTCGTCTTGGATGTTCAGGTTCTGAGGGTCACAAGTCGCGATGGTCAGCGTGTTGCCTTCGAACTGAATCGGCACGCAACGATACAGCTGGGCCATCGTTTCGCTGATCTTCTCCATCACCTCTGGTTCCAGCTTCGCGTCTTCCAGCGAAACCGTCTGCATCCCCATTTGCTCGGCGAGCGCCTGAACGAGCTGCTCGTCCGTGACCAACTGCATGTCCTCGGCGACTTTCCCGAACAGCGCACCAGGCTGCTGCTCTTGTTCGTCGAGCACAATTTGCAGTTGATCATCGGTGAGGAAACCGAGGTCAACGAGGATCTGTCCGATGCGACGTGGGGCCATGGATAGTGAGCTGGAAAGAGACGCAGGGCCACAGGGCCACAGGAAACAAAATAAGGAACGGTCGAGCCAACTGACCCCAACACACTGTGCTGCTGTGGTCCTGTGGCCCTTTTCAACTTCTAATCTTCTTTAATCGGAATGGGCTCGTCGCCCAGACCTTGTCTTGCTTGAACGATTCGTTTGGCCAAGTCATCGGGGCGGTGGGCTTTCGCAAGCACGTCTTCCACCGAGACTCGGTCGCCTTTCCAGTGGTTGAACAACGCGTCATCCATCAACTGCATGCCGAACTTGGCACCGGTCTGCATCGATGAGTTGATCCGGAACGTTTTGTTTTCACGAATCAGGTTGGCGATGCCGGGCGTCACGTTCAGCACCTCATATGCGGCACAACGACCGCCGCCAATCTTGGGCAGCAGCGTCTGAGCGACCACGCCGATCAACGTCGAAGCGAGCTGCGTTCGAATTTGATCCTGGAGGTTGCCGGGGAACGCGTCGATGATCCGGTTGACCGTGCCTTGAGCACTGTTGGTGTGCAGGGTGCCGAACACGACGTGCCCGGTTTCAGCCGCACTGATGGCCGCTTCGATGGTTTCAAGGTCGCGAAGCTCACCGACCAGAATCACGTCGGGGTCCTGCCGCAGAGCACGACGAATCGCCTCTGAGAAACTCGGCACGTCGACGCCGACTTCCCGCTGGTTGATCGTCGACTCTTTGTGTTCGTGATAAAACTCGATCGGGTCTTCGATCGTGATGATGTGGTGGTCAATGGTCTCGTTGAGCAAGTTGATCAGCGATGCCAGCGTCGTCGATTTCCCCGAACCCGTTGGCCCCGTCACCAGGAACAACCCACGTGGGCGGTGAACCATTTTGACGACAGCCTCGGGCAGACCGAGTTGCTCGGGTGTCAATTTGTCATTGGGGATCTGACGCAGCACCATCGAGATGAAGCCGCGTTGCTTGAAGACAGAGACGCGGAATCGAGCCAATTCGCCAAACGCGAACCCGAAGTCGGTCGAGCCTGTCTCTTGCAGTTCACGCTGGCAGCGTTCCGGCGTGATCGATTTCATCAGCGCGACGGAGTCTTCGCCTTCGAGCGTCTTGGTTTCCAGCTTCCGCATGCGGCCGTGCAATCGAAACACGGGCGGCTGACCGACAACAATATGGATGTCGCTCACACCCTGCTTCACAGCAGCTTGCAGCAGTTTGTCGATCAGCACGGTGGCCATGGAAAACGCCTGACAATGAGTGGGAGGGCGTGAAGAAGAGAATAGGGGCCTTTTGCCTGGCCGGATTCCACTGGCGACTCAACCAACCAGCTCGACCGGCATTCACACCGGCCACTCCCCAGGTGATTCGCGAGAAAAGACGAGAACGAACCACGCCAGAGCAACCGGCATCCCGCCAGATCGTTCGGCAACGGGACATTGCGTCCCAGATGAGTCGCCCGACACGTGATTTCCCGTGCCAGACGGTGTCATTATGCGTGAAACAGCTTCAAAGGCAAAGAAAATCGCGTTGCGTAGCCGGAATGCGCACTACGCCGCCCCGATCAGGGAAAACGGCAATAGCCCGACAGGAAGCAACTCACGTGAAAGCAACCGCTCGAGAACTTGCCTCGAAGGGGAGGCTGCACTTCCATCGCAATTCCAAACGCAGCAGGAACGTCCGGCCAACGCCAGGAAGGCCGCCGAAACGCCGCGACGTGCATCCGCGGCCTACAGCGACGAAAGCTCCTTCGCGATGTGACTGAGCGCGAGGGCCTCTTGCTCGGTCTTCTTCGCCACGCGATAGACCTCGTCGAAGGTCGTGATCCCGCGAATGACCTTGAGCATGCCATCGGCGTAAAGCGTTGACATACCGTTCTTTATGGCCTCTTCGCGAATCGTTTTGGTCGTCGTCCCTTTGAACATCAATTCGCGGAGCTTGTTGTTGATCAGCATCAACTCGTAGATACCGATCCGGCCGCGGTAACCCGTCCGGCCGCAGTAGGTGCATCCCTTGCCCTTGCTGAACTCGGCCTGAGCGAGCATCTCTGGTGGGATTTCGGAATCCTCGATGACGCTCTGTGGCGGCTGATAGCGGACCTTGCAACGAGGACAAATCGTCCGCACGAGCCGCTGTGCCAGCACCGCGATGACGGAACTTGCCACCATGTAGGATGGTACACCGATGTCCACCATCCGTGATATAGCACTGGGCGCATCGTTCGTATGCAGGGTACTGAAAACCAAGTGTCCAGTCAGTGAGGCCTGGATTCCCATCGATGCGGTCTCGTGATCTCGCATTTCCCCGACGAGAATGATGTTGGGGGCTTGCCGCAACATGGCTCGAATGATGCGAGCGAAGTCGAGCCCGATGTTGTGTTTCACTTCGACTTGGTTGATGCCGGGCAGGTAGTATTCGACCGGGTCTTCCGCCGTGATGATCTTGCGGTCAGGCCGGTTCAACGCGTTGAGCGAAGCGTACAGGGTGGTGGTCTTCCCGGACCCGGTTGGGCCCGTCACCAACACGATCCCGTTGGGCCGGCGAATGAGCGAGTTGAAGTTCCGGAAGTCACGCTCGGACAAACCGAGCTGCCGGGTGCCGACTTTGATGTTGTCCTTGTCCAGCAGCCGCATCACGCAAGACTGGCCGTGGTTGGTCGGAATGATGCTGACCCGCAAATCGAGCTGCTTGTCACCGACGGTGATCTTGATCCGCCCGTCGGTGGGGCGTCGCTTCTCGCTGATGTCGATCTTGGACAGGATCTTGATCCGGGCGATGATGGCCGAAAGCATCCGTCGGGGGGCTGCTTCCCGCTCGACACAAACGCCGTCAATTCGATAACGGATGCGAACGCGGTCCTCAAAGGGCTCGACGTGAATGTCGCTGGCCCGCAGCTGGACTGCTTCGGCGATCATCAGGTTGACCAGCCGGATGACGGGGGCCGAATTGTCGTCGACGGTCTCTTCCCCCCCGCCGGAGTCCGATTCAGTTTCGGTGAAGTCGATGGCCGTGTCGGTGAACTCTTGCAACATCGAGTCAGCCGATTCACCTTCGACCTGACCGTAGTACTGGTTGATCGCCCCGTTGATGGCTTCTTTGGGGGCCAGGGCCGTTTCGATTTTCCGGTTGAGAATGAAACGCAGCTTTTCGATCGTTTCGAGGTCAAACGGGTCGGCGATCAAGATGGTCAGTGCGCCGTCTTCTTCTTTGAACGGCAGCACCGTGTTTTCTCGAGCGACCGATTCGGGCACCAATTCGATGACGGTTTCGCTGATCCGCTCGCTGCGGAGGTCGACAAAGGGAATTTTGTGGAATTTTGCCAAGGCCATCCCGACTTCTTCGGGGCTGGCGTATTCCATTTTGATCAAGACATCGCCAATGTCCGCGCCCGTGTTTTTGGCGACTTCTTCGGCTTCGGACAGCTGATCGAGACTGATGACGCCCTGTTGGAGCAGCAAATCGGTGAAATCTTGCATCGTCCGGCTCATGGTGAATTCCTTCGTCGACAGAAAAGCGTTGCCAGCCGGGACCGCGCAAAAGGGCGCCCGGCGACGTGATCTTAGGATATCACGAGGATGACGGGCAGGTTGTGGAAAACTTCGCTTGGTTCCGACTTCGCTGGACTAGGCGGCGAGAGAGGCTGGTGGCGTGGTGCTGGGCGATGGGGTTGCGCGTGAGGGTGCGCGTGACTCGGTGGGGGACCACCGAGCTACAGGTTGGGTTGGGTGTACTCCATCGAACGGAGTCGATGGGCGACTTTGGACGCTGGCAGCAGAGTAGAACCATTGTCCCCAATTGTTCCGTCTGGCGGCTCGCCGTCGGGAAGCAGTGTGACATCGATTCAAAGTTCGCACCGTTTGTGCCAGGCTTCTCGGCGACTAGAATTTGGCACGCGAACAGCTGAGGACACCGGTTCGCTCTTCTGTGGCACGGTGGTCTCCACCGTGAGTGCGTGGGAAGTTGCGATCGGCTCGCTGGGGGCCCCAGCGAGCTACAGGTTGAACGCGGGCGATCAGGCGGGGGCGGGGCGGCCGTAGTAGAAGCCTTGGGCCAGGTCGAAACCGATTTCTTGACAGGCTTCGGCTTCCTCGATCGTTTCGATCCCTTCGGCCAACGCGGAAATGTTCAGGTCCTGAACCATGCTGACGAGAGATCGAAGCATCCGCATGCGGTTGTCGTCGGCGACGCTCAAACCTCGAATCAGCCCTATATCGAATTTGACGTAGTCAGGCCGAGCCTCGACCAATTCAGCCAAACGGGCTTGGCCGGCACCAAAGTCGTCGTAGGCCAAACGGATGTCCAGTTCCTTCAGCGTGGAATGCAGACGCTGCATTTGCTTGGGATTGGTCACGGCCGACTCGTGGATTTCCAGCACGATCTGGGTGTTCGATGCCATCGACCGAACCTTGCACAGCGAGTCAATCAGCGACTGGCCGTCTTCCATTTCTTTCGGATGCGTGTTGACGAACAAGGTCGGTGAATCCGGAAGCTCGCGGCCGACCCGGAGTCCTTCCCAACGTAGCAACCGACTGAGTTCCACTTCCAAGTTCAATTGCTCAGCGGCCTGGAACATGGCTCCGACCGATTCCAATCCGAACACGCTGCCGCGACCGAGGATTTCGTACCCGATCATTCGTGCACCCACCAAAGTCACGATGGGCTGGAAGTGCGGACGAACAAGTCGTTGGCTCATCAAGCGATCAAACTGCACCAACGCGAGGGCTTGATCGCAAACGTTTTCTGAAATCGTTCCCGCGGTCACCCCGGTGGGAGATTGGCGTCGCACTCGGAACGGAGCTTCGGCGAAGTGAATCAGGTCTTCGTCGCCCACCAAAACGGGTTCGGTGACGCGTTTGCCGTTGAGGTACGTGCCGTTGGTGCTTTCGAGATCGCGTACGATCAGCTTGCTGTCTTCGATCTTCAGTTCAGCGTGGTTCCCACTGACAGTTCGGAACTGCAGCTTCATCGCGACACCGGATTTTCGGCCCACGATGAACGGCTCTTGATCGATCGGTGTGTGCTGCAGCGTGTCGCCGGGACCCATTGGACCGGACAGAAACCACACGTCCTCATGGACGCAGGTGCTGCGACGAAGTCGGTCGATGGGAAGGCTATCAACGGAAGCCATGACAACAATTTCGTGGAGGAACGGGGATAAAAGAGCGGTCTCGGAAGGGCAGGACCTCGCTCTGCTGCAAAGCTAGGTCACGACTTGTGAACAAAAACATCGTGGTCGTGAATTTCGCCTGATTTCTGACGGATGTATTCACGAAGACGACAGGCTGCACGTCATTGCGTTCTGAGTGAAACGATTGTGCGGGCTGGCAGGATCGTGCCAGGCTGCTGGGGTGGACGCCTACAGGCTTGTGGCGTTCTGTAGCACGGTGGTCTCCAACGTGGGTGCGCGTGACGTTGCGCTCGGCTCGGTGGGGGACCACCGAGCTACAGGTTGTTGAGATCGCTTCGTGGAGGCGAGTCAGAACAGGTGCACACCGTTGTTTCGTGGGGCTGCGTCGAACGTGTGGGCGATGCCGAAGACTCGTGTGCCCAACCTGTAGCACGGTGGTCTCCAACGTGAGTGCGCGCGAGATTGCGCTCGGCTTGCTGGGGGCCCCAGCAAGCTACAAAGGTTGCTTACCAACGAAAAAAGGCCGGCTTCTCTCTTGCGAGAGAAGCCGGCCTTGGGATTTCATTCAGCGATCACGAACGAGTTCGCTCAGCTGCAGCCCATCGAGTTGCCGCAGTTATGGCACAGATAACAGTTGCCGTTGCGGACTGTGATGCTGCCGCAGTTGTCGCAACTAGGGGCATCCGTCTGGAACCGTGAGAACTGGTCGGCTTGCCCGCCCAATCCATCAACGGCTGGTTGAGCTACCGCACCGTCGGACGATCCACCATTGGACTGACCATTGGAATGCCCGTTGGTCGCGGAACCATTGCTGGCCCCGTTCTGCAAACTGGCCAACAATGTGGCTCGTTCCACCAAAGCCACCGCGGCACCCGCGTCAGCTCGCAACTCAGCCATCACGGGGCTGTTATTGTTCGCCGTTGCTCCCGCGGGAGCGGTTGTCATGTCGGGACCGTTGCCGCCTGTCGTGGTCGCACCTTCCGCGTTGGGGTACTGGTCATTGCCAGACATGAACGTGATGCCCAACCAACGAGCGATGTAGTCGACGACGCTCTTGGCGATGCGGATGTCCTTGTTGGACGTGTGCCCCATCGGCTCGAAACGAGTGTGACTGAACTTGTTGACGATCACTTCCAATGGCACGCCGTACTGCATCGCAATCGACAGTGCGGTGCCGAAGCTGTCCATGATGCCGCCGATCGTTGAACCTTCTTTGGCCATCGTGATGAACATTTCACCCGGACGTCCATCAGGATACAAACCGACGCACAAGTAACCTTCGTGCCCAGCGATGCTGAACTTGTGGGTCAAGCTTTGACGTGTGTCAGGCAAACGCTCGCGACGTGGTTTGTAAACAATCTTCTCGACTGTTTCGACTTTCGCGGCTTCGGCTGCATCAGTCGCTTTTTGTTCGTCGGACTTGGTGTTCAAAGGTTGCGACTGCTTGCTGCCGTCACGATAAATCGCGATGGCCTTCAGTCCCAATTCCCAGCCCCAGAAGTAAGCGTCCGCGATGTCTTGCGGGGTCACATCGGTGGGCATGTTGACCGTTTTGCTGATCGCACCGGACAAGAACGGCTGAGCCGCGGCCATCATGGTGATGTGAGCACGCCAGCCGATGCTGCGAACACCGTTGGCTGGTTTGAACGCACAATCGAACACGGCCAAGTGCTCGTCCTGCAAACCAGGAGCACCCTCGATGGTGTCGTTGGCATCGACGTACTTGAGGATCTCTTCGATCGTGTCGGCGTCGTAACCAAGCTTTTTCAAACCGAGCTTCACGGTTTGGTTGACGATCTTCAACATCCCGCCGCCGGCGAGCTGCTTGTACTTCACCAATGCAATGTCTGGTTCGATGCCGGTCGTGTCGCAGTCCATCATGAAACTGATTGTGCCGGTCGGTGCCAGCACGGTCGCTTGTGCGTTGCGGAAGCCGTACTTCTCACCGATTTCCAGCACACCGTCCCACAATTCGCGAGCGGCTTCTTTCAGTTCGGCTGGTCCGTCATCGTTGATTTGATCGCACGCGTCACGGTGCATTTGCATCACGCGAAGCATCGGAGCTTCGTTTTCAGCGTAACCGTCGAACGTTCCGACAACGCTGGCCAGTTCCGCACTGGTGCGGTTGGCTTCGCCGTGCAGCAACGCTGTCAACGATCCGCACATGCCGCGAGCCGCGTCGCTGTCGTAGGGCAAACCAGCCGTCATGACGACGCTGCCGAGGTTCGAATAACCCAGCCCCAGCGGACGGAATTTGTGGCTGTTGCGAGCGATGGGCTCGGTTGGGTAACTGGCGTGGTCGACCAAGATTTCTTGAGCGATGAAGAACGTGCGGCAAGCGGCACGGAAACGTTCGTGATCGAACGATCCATCTTGCTGGACGAACTTCATCAAGTTGATGCTGGCCAGGTTGCACGCGGTGTCGTCCAGGAACATGTATTCCGAGCAAGGGTTCGATGCGTTGATCGCTCCGCTGTTCGGGCACGTGTGCCACTTGTTGATCGTCGTGTCGTACTGCACGCCAGGGTCGCCGCAATGCCAAGCGCACTCGGCCATTTTGTTGAGCAACTCTTTGGCGACGTAACTTGGTGGCTCGGTGGTCGGCTTGTCAGTGATCCAACGCGTTTGGAAGGTCTCGTTCTTGCGAACCGCTTCCATGTAGTCGTCGGTCAAACGAACTGACAGGTTAGCGTTTTGGAAACAAACGCTGGCGTACGCTTCGCCGTTGAAGTTCGAATCGTAACCTTCGCGAATCAACGCGTGAGCCTTCTTTTCTTCGGCCCATTTGCACTCGATGAACTCGAGAATATCTGGGTGCCAGACTTTGAGCGATTGCATCTTGGCCGCACGACGAGTCTTGCCGCCCGATTTCACGACGCCAGCGATGGAATCATAAACACGCATGAAGGACAGTGGGCCAGATGGCGTTCCGCCACCCGACAATTTTTCGCGTTGGCTGCGGATGGTCGACAAGTCGGTTCCCGTTCCGCTGCCAAATTTGAACAACATCGCCTCGCTGCACGCCAGACGCATGATGTCTTCCATGTTGTCATCCACCGACTGGATGAAACAGGCTGACCCTTGTGGGTATTCGTACGGATTATCGGGCTGGGCGGTGGTGTTCTCGGTACGATCCCAGTGCCAGTTGCACATGTCGCCTTCGACATCGTACTGAGCGTGCAGACCAACGTTGAACCAAACGGGACTGTTGAACGCACCGTGTTGGTGCAGGCACAACCAAGTCAGGTCGCGGTAGAAACGCTCGCCGTCTTCAGGAGTGTCGAAGTAACCGTCGGCCAATCCCCAGTCGCTGATCGTGCGGGTGACGCGGTGGATCAGTTGACGGACGCTGCGTTCACGTTCGTCGGTGTTTTTAGGGTCGCCGTAGAAGTACTTCGAAACGACGACGTTGGTCGCCAATTGGCTCCACGAAGCCGGGACTTCGCAATCGGTTTGCTCGAACAAAGCGTTGCCCGATTCGTCTTTGATCGCGGCCGAACGCAGATCCCAGGCGGTGGTGGCGAACGGGGTGCGTCCGTCGTCAGGGCAGAACTTTGATTCAATCTTCAGGCCGGCGCGATCGCCTCGCAGGGCGGTGCCGAACTTCTCGCGTGCATACTCGACGCCATGCTCTGAATCGACCTTTTCCAAGGCAGGGTCATTGGCGGGGAGACGGGAGGTGGCGTTCGACTCGGGCAGAACAGTGGACATAGCGTGTCACAAACTCCTTAAAGAGATCGTCCGTGGACGGTGCACCGGGTGTTGCCGTTCGCGGTCCTCGCGAAACAACCGATTCCGTCAAATTAGAAATGAGAGCTGGCAGTCGCCACTGAGTGCTGCTTCCGTGAGCGAAACGAGCTACCGCGTGGTCCATGAAGTCGATATCGGATCATTGATCGTCAAAATCGATGCAAAGTGATTTGCTATCACTACCGGTAGTGGTTTCCATGCCGTCGAGGCACTACATGTGGGCGACGGCGGGAATATTAGAGGTTCCCAGGATTGTGTCAATCTCGATTTTGAAACTGTCGTAAACAACGACCAGCAATTGGTTTGCGCGCGACCCTCAAATCAGACACTAGGCATCCACCTCCCCATTACCGCTGACGTAAAGCTCGCTGTGGTGAAGAGTTAGTGAATCTCCTGAGAAGACATCTCGACCTCGTGGAAAACTTGTCGGCAATCAAAATTTTCTTCTCATCACGCACCAACTACCGGGTCACTTAGGACGATCGCAGAAGGTGGGTAAGAGGTAGTGGAAAGGGGGGCAGGGGCTCAGGGGCTCAGGGGCTCAGGGAGCAAGAGGCAGGGGGGTTGATTGAAAAAGTTAAATTGACAATTTCAAATTGTAAAATCGGAGGGGTGGGCTTTGCCTTGGTTGCGTTCGATGCTCGGCCTGGTGACCAGGGCCAGACCGTACTGCTACAGATGCCCGCTCGGCAGGTTGCAAGTCACTTTGCAATTTACAATTGTCAATTTCACTTTTTCAATGTTCGCCCGTACCTCATCCCAAACTTCGTTTCGGAAGAGGTGCGACATGGGGAAACCGCCAACAAGCGGTATCAAAACCGCACGCCCTCGGAGGATGAAGGGCTGCACGAGCACGAGCACGAGCACGAGCACGAGCACGAGCACGAGCACG
>TARA_R110002073_G_scaffold83160_1_pt1 | contig 43392 bp, 41 predicted proteins | sample TARA_R110002073 | Tara Oceans TARA_R110002073 (sample SAMEA4397174) | marine metagenome | biome: Polar Biome; feature: [DCM] deep chlorophyll maximum layer (ENVO:01000326); material: water (ENVO:00002006), including particulate matter (ENVO:01000060) such as... | depth 40 m
CCCCACCAGGACGATGTACAACGCTGTCAACGCATCGGGCATGGCCGCACCGGGACCGAAAGCATACGGCAGATAAATCGGGAGCATGACCAGCATCGCGCCCGCAGGCGAGGGTACGCCGGTAAAGTAGCCGCCATCATCCAGCGGATCCTTGGTGCGCGAATCTACGTTGAACCGGGCAAGCCGCATGACACAACAAATCGCGAAGACCAGCACGCTTAGCCAGCCGGCCCGGTAGAAATCCTGCAGCCCCCAAAAGTAAACGACCAGCGGCGGCGCGACCCCGAAATTCACAAAATCGGCAAGGCTGTCGAGTTCGGCACCGATTTTACTGTCGCTCCCCAAATACCGCGCTGTACGCCCGTCCATCCCGTCCAGAATTGCCGCGACCGTGATCAGCATGACGGCGAGCGAGAATTTACCTTCGGCGGCAAAGCGGATCGCGGAAATCCCCGCGCAAATCGCCGCGATGGTCAGCATGTTGGGCAACAGCTGAAGCAGTGAGAATTCGGTCTTGCCTTTGTCAGCTGGAACGGGCGACTGATCGGTCATTTATGACAGCTCCGCCAGAACGGTTTCGCCGGCAACCATGGTTTGGCCGATGCTGACGCGCGGTTCCACGCCTTGAGGCAAATACACATCCAAGCGCGATCCGAAACGGATCAAGCCGAACCGCTGCCCCGCCTGGATATGCGCACCTTTCTTGGTAAAGCAAACGATGCGTCGCGCCACCAGGCCAGCGATTTGCACCACCGCGATGTCGCGACCGTCTGCCATCTGGATGCGCAGGCTGTTGCGTTCATTATCTTCGCTGGCTTTATCCAAGGACGCGTTGAAAAATTTGCCGGGCCGATAGGCGATCGCGGTAACCTCGCCCGCGACCGGAGACCGGTTCACGTGGCAGTTGAACACATTCATGAAGACGCTGACCCGCGTCAACGGCGTGTCCGCCATCCCCAGTTCAGCAGGCGGAACAGCGGGTTCTATCAGCGATATGATGCCGTCTGCCGGGCTGATTACAAGGTTGTCACCCTTGGGTGTCAGACGTTCGGGGTCGCGAAAGAAATAATAGCACCATACGGTGACGCCGACGCCAATCCATCCCAGGATCTCTGCCACAAGGAACAACACCACAGTAATGGCAGCAAAAATAGCCACGAACTTGCGCCCCTCGGGGTGCATTGGCTTGATAAAGGTGCTGGTCATACTTAGGCCCATGGCGGTCTATTCTCCTGTAAAGTCATTCCTTAGCACATATGCGCCAACGCAGGGAATGCAAAGCGTCAACCGTACCTGCGCCATCACGCCACGCCAAGCAGCGTGATCCACGTGTCGCCGTATTTACGTTTATCCCGTCGGGCAAACCCGTCCGGGGCATCCATGGCGGCGTTTTCTTCCCACACGACCATCGCATCCGGGCCAAGCCATCCGCCAGCCAGCGCTTTGGTCAACGCAACCTTTCCCAACCCCTTGCCGTATGGGGGGTCCAGAAAAACCAGATCAAACGGAGCCGCGATCCAGCCGCCGAGGTTTGTCGCATCCGTCCGCATGAGAGTGGCCGACGCTTCGACCCGCAACTTTTTGATGTTCTCTGCAATCAGCTTTTGACCGACGCGACCGTTTTCCATGAAGACGGCTTCGCGCGCACCGCGCGAAAGCGCCTCGAGCCCCAATGCGCCGGTACCCGCGAATAGGTCCAGCACACGCGCGCCATTGATAACATTATGGTGGGTCAGCATGGAAAACAGGCTTTCGCGCACGCGATCGGATGTCGGGCGCAGATGCGCTTCCTCGTCACCTTTCCCCACAGCGGCAAGCTGAGTCCCGCGGTGCTTTCCTGCGATGATCCTCATGATTTCAACAGGGCTTTCATGTCGGTATCGGGGTTCTCGACCAAAGCAGGTGCCGGGGATTTTCCCGCTTCGATCAGGCGACGGCCGATCATGAAGCCGCGCGGGTCGTTCATGGCGTCGACGGCAAGCAGTTCGTCGCCGCGGTAATACCAGAACGCGATGCTATCGGCATCGGTGCGCCGGGTGATGACGCGATCATATCCTGAGTTCAGCCCGGCAATTTGCAATTTCACGTCATATTGGTCGGACCAGAACCATGGTTTTGCCAGGTATTCCCTGTCATCCCCCATAATGTTTCCGGCGACACATTCTGCCTGATCAATGGCGTTGGGCACAGATTCCAGCCGGATTCTCTGGCCGCGATATGGGAACGAGGCGCAATCCCCCGCAGCCCACACATGCGGTGCCGAGCTACGCCCGTACGCGTCGGTCTTGATGCCATTGTCGATCACGATACCCGCGGCATCCGCCAGTTGGGTTGCAGCTTCGATGCCCACGCCGACGATGACGAAATCCACGGCCAGCTCGCTTCCATCCGACAGCACTGCACCCGTCACTTTGGTATCTCCCGAGAGACGCTCCAACCCCACGCCTTCGCGAATATCGACCCCGTGGGACGTATGCAAAGCCCGAAAAAAATCCGACGTTTGCGGTGCTGCGACCCTTTGCAGAATACGGTCGCCCATTTCGACCAATGTCACCTTGAGGCCCAGCTTGGCAGCGACTGATGCGGCTTCCAGACCGATATAGCCCCCGCCGACGATCAACACCCGCGCGCCTTCGGTGAAACGCGGGCGCATCGCATCGACATCGGCCAGACCCCGCACCACATGCACCCCATCCAATGTGCCGCCGATCCGGGCGGGCAAGCGCCGCGGCACAGACCCGGTGGTTAACACTAATTCATCATAGGCGAAGGTTTGGCCGGCGGCGCGGACGGTTTGCGCAAAGGTGTCGATTGTTTCGACAGTGGTACCCAGCATCAGGTTGATCCCGTTTTCGGCATAGAAACTTTCCGGACGCAGAAATAACCTTTCCAATGCCATCTCGCCCAGAAGATAGGCTTTGGACAAAGGCGGACGTTGATAAGGCGGTACTGCTTCGGTACCGATCAGGGTGACCTCGCCGGCAAAGCCGGTGTTGCGCAGCTTGGCAACGCAGGACGATCCTGCCTGTCCTGCCCCGATCACGACCACATGTTTCATCGCTGTCCCCTTCGAAAAAACCGTTTTCCTGCCTGCTGCAAAGCCTATATCTTTAGCCAAGACAAACGCAATGACATGAAAGGTCACGCATATGACGATTTCCCAAGGTGATACGTTGCCCGACGCAACGCTGGTACGCATGGGCGAAGACGGCCCTACCGCTGTGCAGATGTCGGATAAGCTGAAGGACCGCAAGGTCGTTGTCTTTGCCGTTCCCGGAGCGTTCACACCGACCTGTCATTCGGCACACGTACCCAGTTTTGTGCGCAACAAGGACAAGTTCGATGCCAAGGGCGTCGACGAAATCATCTGTATCTCTTGCAACGATCCGTTTGTGATGCAGGCCTGGGGCGAAGCAACCGGTGCCAACGCTGCGGGCATCACCATGCTTGCCGACGCCAACAGCGAATTCACCAAAGCGATCGGGATGGACTTTTCGGCTGCTCCGGCTGGGCTGATATCACGTTCCAAGCGTTACGCGATGCTGGTTGAAGATGGCAAGGTCACGTTGTTCCAAGCCGAGGACAGTCCCGGTGTCTGCGACCTGTCCGGCGGCGAAGCCTTGTTGGACAACATGTAACCCCCAAGGGGGATCGCACTATGAAACACGAAACGCAGCCTCGGCGTATGAGGCTGCATTTTTATTCAGGGGGGCGTGGCTGCGCTATTTCGCATCGCCCATCAGCCCGTCCATCTTGCGAGCCAGCTTGGCATCAAGAGAGCTTAGCCCGTCGACGTCATGGGTGATAAGCGTGACCACCACCTTGTTGTAGACGTTGCTCCATTCGGGATGGTGGTTCCATTTTTCTGCCCAGATCGCGGCGCGGGTCATCCAGCCAAAAGCGTCGGCAAAGTCATTGAAGACAAAAGTCTTGGTTATCCCGTCACGGTCATCTGTCATTTCCCAACCCGTATTAAACAGCGGTGCCAGTACAGTTTTACGTGTCTCTTCGCTCAGCTTTTCGCTCATTGTTGTTCCTCGATTTCAGCTCTTTTGAACGGGCCATATTCGGTGAGTATGTCGATCTCTTGGTCAACGGCGGCCCGCTCCTGTGAAAGATAGTCTGCGACGGCACGCATGAAACCCTCCTCTCGTATCCAATGCAAAGACCAGGTAGGTCTCGGCAGATAACCGCGAGCCAGCTTGTGTTCGCCCTGCGCACCGGCCTCCACGGCGGCCAGTTTCCACGCGATGGCGATGTCGATGGCCTGATAATAGCACAGCTCGAAATGCAAGAAAGGGTGGTGTTCAGTGCATCCCCAGTACCTGCCATAGAGCGCCTGCGCGCCAATGAAATTCAACGCACCCGCAACCCACGCACCATCGCGCTTTGCCAAGACTAGCACAATGTCGTCGCGCAAGGTTTGCTGAGCGATATCAAAGAACTGCCGCGTCAAATACGGTGTCCCCCACTTTCTTGCCCCGGTGTCTTGATAGAACTGCCAGAATGCATCCCAATGCGCAGGTTGGATGGCATCCCCGGTCAACACTTCGATTTCGCCGCCAAAGCGCTGCGCCTGCTCTCTTTCCTTGCGTATATTCTTGCGCTTGCGAGAGCTGAGCGTGGACAGGAACCCGTCGAAATCTTCAAACCCGTTGTTTCGCCAATGAAACTGTTGGCTTTTTCGGACCAATAGACCTAGATCCTCACCTGCCTGGGCTTCGGCTTGGGTGCAAAATGTGATGTGCAGGGATGACAACCCGTTGTTATCCGTAAGCTGTACCGCCCCCTGCACCAAAGCCGCCATTCCGGAACCTTCAAAACCGGGGCGCACCAGAAAGCGCCGACCAGTGGCCGGAGTATGCGGAACAGCGATTTGCAACTTGGGATAATAGCGCCCGCCGGCACGTTCCAGCGCATGCGCCCAACTGTGGTCAAAGATGTATTCGCCCTGGCTGTGAGACTTTGCGTACATCGGGGCCACCGCGATAATCTGGCCACCGATAGCGGCGCTAAGGTACTGCGGTTGCCAGCCGGTCCCCGGACCGACGCTCCCGCTTTGTTCGAGCGCGGACAAAAAACGATACGTCGTAAAAGGGTCGTTCGGGCGCACACCGGGTTTTGCTTCGGGACACGCGCAGGCATCCCACTCGGCTTGACCAATATCAGCAATCCGAGGGGAAATTCTTATTTCGACTTCTTGTGCGCTCATCCCGACCTTCCGATTGCCTAGCACCTTATCTGTGGCCGCGACGGTCAGCTTCAAGAAGAGAGCGGAGCTGCATACCCTTCAAAGGTAATATTATCAGCGAATTCCCGCGCCGACATTTCCGCCTCGAGGCTACGGACGGTCCAGCAACAGACCATCGCGCCCTGACGGCGGAGCTGGGCAACCCGGTCGCGCGCAAGGTCATCAACTTCGTGGCTGATGAAACTTGCGCCGGTGGCGTCGTAATCTGGAATTTCGCGCAGCCGATCACAGGTCGCCTTCGGCAGCGGCCAGTCGTCGTAACGATAGGCGCTGGTCACAATGCCGCGCGGAACTTCGGGGATCAATTCAGCCATCCGCCCAACCGCATGCGGGTTAAACGACATCACCGCCACGTCGCCGCGATATCCGCGCAGCGCTTGTGCCGTGGCCCGTTCGAGAGGACCAAGATCGTCGCCCATTGCACCGTCCTGATCCTTGATCTCGACCAACACAGGGGCGCGGCCCGCGATCTGGTCCAGCACGGCTTCCAACGTCGGGATCTTGTCATTACCCCCTTTAAGGGTCATGCGCCCCAGCTCGGCCGCGTCCAGCAGCCGCACGGCACCCTTTTCGTTGGTCAAGCGATCCAGGGCATAGTCGTGAAACACCACCGCGGCGCCGTCGCGGGTCAGTTGCACGTCCAATTCAATGCCATACCCACGGCTGATCGCGGCTTCAAACGCGGCAGGGCTGTTTTCCGGACGACCCGCGCCGAGATCATGCAAACCACGGTGGGCAATGGGTTGGGTGTAAAACGCTGATGGCAGGGTCATTTGATTTCGAAGATACCTTCAATTTCAACGGCCACGCCCAATGGCAAGGATGCTGCCGATACCGCAGACCGTGCGTGACGCCCCGCATCGCCCAAAGCCTCGACCAGAAAGTCGGACGCACCATTCACCACTTTGGGTTGATCCGTGAAGTCCGCGGTCGAATTGACGAAAGCTGTCAATTTGATCACGCGCACAAGTCTTTCGATGTCACCGTTACAGGCGGCCTTTACCTGCGCCAACAAGCTGATCGCGCAGGTTTTCGCTGCGGCGGCGCCGGCGTCGACGTCCATGTCCTGGCCCAGTTTGCCGGTGATAAATCCGTCTGGCCCACTGGATATCTGGCCCGACACATAGACCGTGCTGCCGGTTACCACGAATGGCACATAATTTGCGGCAGGAGCCGGGGCATCTGGCAACGTGACCCCAAGATCGTTCAAGCGGTTGGTGATGCTCATGATTTTCAGTCCTTTAAAATAACTGCGGTACTTTTGCAGGACGATAGCGGGGGCTTTCGCAAACGGAAAGGGCCATCGTCATTATTGCCATAGTGGCTAAGGCGAAACGCCGCACCCGTAAACATATATTGCTAATTCAGCTCATCGTGCCCATAACGAGCCGAGTTTGGTTGGTTTCCAAGGAATTGCATCGTGTCGTTAGGCAATATCAAAAGATCTTCGCCGCGTGCGCTGATTGTCATCGCATTGATCGCCGGCCTCGCCGGGTGTAGCGGCGCTGGCCGCGTCCAACCGACCGGCATCAACGATCCGCACGAACAGAGCAATCGCAAGGTCCACAATTTCAACAAGAAACTGGCCGGATCCGGAAACGGGAGCGGCCTTGCGCACGCCGTGCCTATGGGAGTGCAAACGGTCGTTCACAATATTGCCGAAAACCTCTCGATGCCGCAGGTCGCCGTGAACAGCGCCTTGCAGGCCGATGTAAAAGGGTTCGGCATAGCGTCCTACCGCTTCCTTACCAACACCGTGCTTGGCGTTGGCGGGATCGCGGACGTTGCATCGGAATTCCAAATACCAAAGCATGACACCGATTTTGGTGAAACGCTTTATGTGTGGGGCGTCGGTGAAGGTTCATACTACGAGCTGCCGTTTGTCGGCCCCTCGACAGGTCGCGACGTTGCGGGCCGGTTTGTGGATTTGTTCACCAACCCACTATCTTATACGCTGCCGCGGCCCGAAAAATATGTCGGTACCGTTACTAAATTTGCCGATAGCGTGTTCAAAAACAGCCGCCGCAGCGATGCCATTAACGACGTGCTAGAAGGCAGTACTGACAGCTATTCGCAAGCAAGATTGATTTATCTGCAAAAACGTCGGTATGAATTGTCTCGGCGCACCGGAGCCCCCGTAACTTACGATGACCCATATTTGCAATAAGATGAACAGACGCGCATTTGGCGGGGGAGCGTTGGCCATCGTGCTGGCACGCCCTGCTCTTGCATTAAACGCAGATGACGCCACGGCCTTCATCAAACGGCTTATCGGCGACATCTACAGCGTCATAGACAGCGGCGCGCCCGAGGCTGCAATGATCCGTCAGTTTGAAGAGTTGTTCGTCCGATACGCCGACGTCCAAATCATGGCGCAATACGCTCTGGGGGTGGATGCCCGCAGCGCCACCGCCGAACAGAAGTCAGCGTTCAATACAGCATTTGCCGGTTATATTGCCAAGAAATATGGCAAGAGATTCCGGCAATTCATCGGCGGCCGGATCGAAGTGGAAGGTGCGCGCAAGATCAAGGCTGGCTTTGAGATCAAAACCACTGCGTATCTCAAGGGCGAAAATCCGATCGAGGTCATCTTTTTGGTATCGGACAAGTCTGGGGAGCTTCAGTTCTTCAACATGTTCCTGGAAGGCGTGAACCTGTTGCTGACCGAACGCAGCGAGATCGGATCCATGCTGGACATGAGCGGTGGCGATCTGAATGCCACGATACACGAGTTGAACAAGGCAGGCTGACCGGGCCGAACCCGAGTTCATTACTGCACTTCGTCCTTTGTTTTCCTAGGTCTCAAGCCATGCATGCCCCGTCGCAACGGCATGCATGGCTTATGTTAGTTTATCTTCCGAAAATATCGCGCAGCACCTGATCAATGATCCCAAGCGGGTTCTCGCGCTGCTGTCTGCGTACCGGCTGGCGGTCTGGCTGGCGTTCTGGTTTGGGCTCAGGGGCTTGCACCACAGCCGGGGCCGGTACGATCATCGGCAACGGCGTGTTGGGCAGCCCTTCGTGAACACGCACCATGACCTCGCGCCAGATTTCTGTTGGCAGACCACCACCCGATACCCCGGTAAGAGGTGTGTTATCGTCATAGCCCATCCAGACGCCGGTAACGTAATCGGCAGAGAATCCGATGAACCACGCATCCCTGTTGGCCTGCGTCGTGCCCGTTTTTCCTGCCAGCTCGCGCCCGCCGAATTGAGCCCGCTGGCCTGTACCCTCTGATACGACTTTCGACATCATATAGACCAGTTGCAGCGCTGCATCCTCTTGGATGACCCGTTCGCCGATGCCGCCGCCCGTACCCATCAACGGTTCGCTGTCCCCCTGAAGCGAAAGATCAATCAAACCGTAAGGTTTCACCGAAGACCCCCCGTTCAGGATACCGGCATATGCCCCGGTCATTTCAAGCAAGGTGCTTTCGGACGCACCAAGCGCCAGCGCAGGTCCAGCCGCCAGATCACTTTTGATTCCGAATTGCTCGGCGACGCGGCTGACAACTTCACGGCCGACACTTTCGGACAGCTTGACCGCCGGAATGTTGAGCGAATCCTTCAATGCCGTGGTCAGCGTCACCTTACCCTTGAAGTTGCTGGTGTAATTCTTGGGACACCATTCACCCGAGCCGGGAATATTCAGACAATACGGCGCGTCGTCGATCAGGTCGTTGGGTGAATACCCCAGATCAAGCGCCGCCGCGTAGACGAATGGCTTGAACGCCGACCCCGTTTGCCGCATCGCTTGGGTGGCGCGATTGAATGCGCCCGCGACCTTGGTCTTGCGCCCGCCGACCATGGCCCGCACGGCACCATCGGCGGACATGACGACGACTGCCGCCTGTGCTTTCGACCCTTCGCGAACCTTGCTCTCGAAAACCGATTTCAAGCCAGCCTCGGCTGCTTGCTGAATTTTTTGGTCAAGCGTGGTTTTGATAATCACGTCTTCGGTGGTGTTTCGGGTGAAAAACTCCGGGCCCGAGGACATCACCCAATCGGCGAAATACCCCCCGGCTTCTGCCTCTGCGGCTTCCGACAACTCTGCGGGGTTGGCGATCGCGCTGTCCGCTTGCGCTTTGGTCAGATAACCTTGGTCTTGCATCAGGCGGATGACCGTCGCAGCCCGGTCCTGCGACCGGTCAAGATTGTTCGTCGGAGCAAGTGTGGTGGGGGCCGTCAGCAACCCTGCAAGCATCGCCCCTTCGGCAGGTGACAAGGCGGACGCAGGTTTTCCAAAGAAGCGCTGCGCAGCTGCCTCTGCCCCGAACGCTCCGCCACCCATATAGGCCCGGTTCAGATAGATCGACAGAATATCGTTCTTGGAGTATTTGGCTTCCATCGCCATGGAAAAGATCGCTTCCTTAGCCTTGCGCGACAACGAGGTGCGGCGGCACTCGGCCTCGTATTCTTTTTCGGTTTGCCCGCTTGAAGCGTCGTAAGGTTCGCCCAGGCACAACAGCTTCGCGACCTGTTGGGTTATCGTCGACCCACCGTGACCCGAGAGCGGCCCTCGGCCTTCACTCAGGTTGATCTTTATCGCCGAAGCGATGCCGCGCGGACTGACCCCGAAGTGCTGATAGAAACGCTTGTCTTCGGTCGCGATCACGGCATCCCGCAAAGCGGGTGACACGCTATCGGCCGTGACGATCCCGCCGAATTGGTCGCCCCGCCAAGCAAACACTTCGCCATAGCGATCCTTCAGGGTAACCGACCCGCGCGCGCGACCATCAAGCAAAACTTCGAGAGGCGGCAATGTCGTGTAGAAATAGCCAACCGCCAGAGCCAGCATCAACACCGCCACCGCGGTGATGCGCCATGTAATCGTCCAGATCAACCGAAACACCCAACGCACCAATGCACTAAGCAAGCCGATCGGCCCTTTGCGTCGGGGTGGCGTGCCACGCCCGCCCCGGCGCTTTGCGGGTGTCTTTGTCGACTTTCGGCTTGAAGCGGCCGTCTTAGTCGAAGCCGCACTTTTTGATGTACGGTGCCGGTCAGCGACCAATGGGCGCTTTCCCTTGGATGAATCACTCATTGGGCTGCTCGCTCTGCCATTCGTTCGTGCCTTTTAACCTGTGTAACCGGGATTGTTTAGCGCTGAGCGCCGCAAGTTGGATCAATTATGTGATCATTTTTTGTGCGCTTTTTGGTGTGTGCTCTATTTTTATGCACATGTGGCGCTTTTGGATTTCCCGCGCGCAGTCTCACCTTCCATAAACCCTCCCGGCTCCGCTTTGCTGTTGAAACATCTTGCAGGGAAATGCCTGCCAAGCAGCAGAGGGACTTATAGGTGAAACTCATCATTGCAACAATCAAGCCGTTCAAGCTGGAGGAAGTGCGCGAAGCACTGACCGACGCGGGTGTGCGCGGCCTGATGGTGACAGAAATCAAGGGCTTTGGAGCCCAATCCGGACACACCGAAATCTATCGCGGTGCCGAATATGTCGTGAATTTTGTGCCCAAGGTAAAGCTCGAACTGGTCGTGGCCGATGCACTGGCCGATCAGATGGTCGAAACCATTACCCGCACTGCCCATACGGGCAAGATCGGCGACGGCAAGATCTTTGTCCTTGATGTCGAACAGGCCGTGCGCGTCCGCACCGGCGAAACTGGCGAAGACGCCATCTGACCCCCTTACACCCAAGGAAACAACGAGATGAAACCACAATATCTGATACCTTTGGCTGCGGCCACGGCGCTATTGCCGAGCTGGGGTTTCGCACAAGATGCACAATTCGCAACATCTGCCGAGACCGCTTTTATTTTCAACACTTTGCTATTCCTGATCGGGGGGTTTCTGGTTTTCTGGATGGCCGCTGGGTTCGCGATGCTGGAAGCCGGACTGGTCCGCTCCAAGAACGTGACAACCCAATTGACCAAGAATATCGCGCTCTTTGCGCTGGCTGCCATCATGTACTGGCTGGTCGGTTATAACATCATGTACCCCGGGGATAACTGGATCCTGCAAGGCGTCTTCGGATCAATTGCGCCCAAGGATATCAAGTCTTCCATCGATGCGGGCGGCTATTCGAACGCGTCGGACTTTTTCTTCCAGTTGATGTTCTGTGCGACGACGGCATCCATCGTTTCGGGAACCCTGGCAGAGCGCATCAAGCTGTGGCCGTTCCTGATCTTCACCCTCGTGCTGACCGGGTTTATCTATCCGATCGAAGCAAGCTGGCAGTGGGGCGCGGGATGGCTCTCCGAGATCGGTTTCAGTGACTTTGCTGGGTCCACGCTTGTCCATGCTGCCGGCGGTTTCGCCGCGCTTGCCGGAGCTCTGATTTTGGGACCGCGTATTGGCAAGTACAAGGATGGTCGGACGATACCGATGCAAGGTTCGAACCTGCCTTTGGCAACACTGGGAACGTTCATTCTATGGCTGGGATGGTTCGGCTTCAACGGCGCGTCGCAGCTTGCGATGGGTACGATGGCGGATGCCGACGCTGTCGCACAGATCTTTGCAAACACCAATATGGCCGCGGCGGCCGGGGCGATTTCGGCGCTGGTGTTGACCCAGATCATGTACAGGAAGGTCGACCTGACCATGGTACTGAACGGCGCGCTGGCCGGGTTGGTATCGATCACTGCGGGCCCGCTTGACCCGACGCTGTTCGGCGCGCTGTGGATCGGTGCGATGGGCGGTGTGATCGTAGTGTTTGCGGTACCGTTTCTGGATAAGCTCAAGATCGACGATGTGGTGGGGGCGATACCCGTGCACCTGATCGCCGGTTTCTGGGGTACACTGGTTGTTCCGGTCTATACTGAGGGCACTTCCTTCGTGACCCAGATCATCGGCTTTGTATCTATCGGTGCGTTCGTGTTCATCGTGTCTGCCATCGTCTGGGCCGTTTTGAAGGCGACCATGGGGATACGTGTCAGCGAAGAAGCTGAGATTGCCGGCCTTGATGTATCAGAGCTTGGGATGGAAGCATATCCGGAATTCTCAAAGAGCTAGGACCGTTGATGTCCATCGATCTGGCCCGGGCATCACTGCCCGGGCTTTTTTGCATCCAACGGTCACATCGTTAGGGTTTCGACACGAGATATAGATATTGGCGACACCACGCGCAGGGTGATGTCGCGCATTGAGTATTTAAGAAAGGATGAAGGTTTAAGTCAGATACCAACGTCGATGATCGCTTTTGCGAGGATGGGCACAGTCTGGCTGTTCAACCCTGCAATATTCATCCGGCTGTCACCGACCATGTAGATCCCGTGATCGGTGCGGAGCTTTTCCACCATTTCAGGCGACGCACCGAGGCGCGAGAACATACCACGATGTGCCGCCAGGAAGCCGAACCTGTCCGAACCGGAGAGGTTTTGCAATTCTTGCGCCAACTGGCTGCGCAAGCCGAGCATTGTGGTCCGGATGTCTTCGAGTTCTGTCATCCAGTCAGCGCGCAGGGTATCATCATTGAGGATCATTGTGACGAGCCGCGCACCATGATCCGGTGGGAAACTGAAGTTCTGACGGTTGAGAAACGCCAATGTGCCCTGATTGAGCCTTTGCGCCGACGTGTCCGAAGAAAGCGCCATCAGGACGCCGGTGCGTTCGCGGTAGATACCGAAATTCTTGGAGCAGCTTGCAGCGATCAGGCATTCCGGAACGGCGGCTGCGACCTGCCGGGTCGCGGCGGCATCGGCAATCAACCCGTCGCCAAAGCCTTGATAGGCGATATCGACCATCGGGGTTGCGCCGGCATCTTGCAGTACCTGTATCACGGCGTTCCATTGTTCGCCGTTCAGGTTGGCCCCCGTCGGATTGTGACAACAACCGTGCAAGAGGATCACATCGCCTTTTTGCGCGGTTTTGAGATCCTGTAGCATCCCTTCAAAGGCGACCCCCCGTGTTTCGTCGTCGAAGTAGCGATACGGGACGACGGGCATGTCGAGATATTTGAGGATCGACAAGTGGTTGGGCCACGTCGGATCAGATACAAAAACCCTGGCTTGGGGGCGGGCCATCTTGATCAGTTCGAAAGCCTGGCGAATGGCCCCCGTCCCCCCTGGCGTGGCCGCGGCGGCGATGCAATCGCGGGCGACCGCGTCCCCCAGCACCATGGAGATCATTGCATCAGCAAAGGCAGGATCGCCGGCCAGACCGGTATAGGCTTTGCTGTCCTGAGTCTCCCAAAGTTGGTGTTCGGCAGATTTGACGGCGCGCATAATCGGTGTCAGCCCCGTCGCGTCCTTGTAGACGCCAACGCCCAGATCGATCTTGGTCTCGCGTGGGTCATCCTTGTACATTTGCATGAGAGCAAGGATTTTATCGGCAGGTTGGGCCTGAAGAGTTTCAAACATCATGCGTCTCCGGTTGCGACGGGCACCGTGGGGAACATGCCCCATTCGGCCCATGATCCATCATAAAGCGACCAATTCGCATGGCCGATCCGTTCGAGCGCCAGAGCCAGAATGGCCGCGGTGATACCTGACCCGCAACTGGTGATGACAGGGCGCGACAGGTCAATGCCAGCGGCCTCGAAGATGGTCTTGATGTCTTGTGTGGACTTCAGGGTTTTATCGTCGTTCAGCAAATCGGTATAGGGCAGATTACGGGAGCCGGGGATGTGCCCTGCACGCAGACCTTCACGCGGTTCGGGGGCTTCACCGCGGAAGCGCGCCGCCGAGCGGGCATCGACGATCTGCGGGTCTTTGAGCTTGGACGCCTGAGCGACCTGCGTCACGTCACGGACCAAGTGGTTCTGAAAACGTACCGTCATGTGACGGTCTCGGGCGATCGGGGGCATGTCCTCGACCGGGTGGCCCTCGGCTTGCCATTTCGGCAGACCGCCATCCAAGACGGCGACATTTTCCTGCCCCATAAGGCGGAATAACCACCAGACGCGGGCTGCTGACAAAAGGCCTGCCCCGTCATAGACGATGACTTGGTGTCCGTCGCCAACCCCCAATGCCCGCATCCGGGACATGAATTTTTCGGCCGGTGGGGCCATATGTGGCATATCAGAGCGCGCGTCGGAAATGTCATCTATATCGAAAAACCGGGCCCCGGGTATATGGGCGGCGTCATATTCAGCCTTTGGATCGCGGCCCGCATCGGGTAAATACCACGAAGCGTCCAGAACACGCAGATCCGGATCCTTGAGATGTTGAACAAGCCAATCGGTTGAAACAAGCGTCTTCGGGTTGTCAGCCATGGGTCAGCCCTTTTTGAAACAGGTTGTTCACTGCCTAACCGCGCAGGCGCATACAGGCAAGGGTCTGAGATCAAACCGGCCGACGCCGCTTTAAATTATCGATGGGCAGGAAATCAACCGTGGTCTTTCAGCAGGCGCTGCTTTTGCCGCGACCAATCGCGCTTGGCTGCGGTTTCACGCTTGTCGTGCAGCTTTTTACCCTTGGCGATACCGATCTTGATCTTTGCCATGCCGCGGTGATTGAAATACATCACCAGCGGCACCAGGGTCATCCCCTTGCGCTGTGTTTCATTCCAGAGGTTCGAAAGCTCTTTCTTGGACACCAGCAGCTTGCGGCGGCGGCGTTCTTCGTGGGTAAAGGTCTTGGCCTGGGTGTAGGGCGCGACGTATGAGTTCACCAACCACAGTTCGCCATCTTCCACCGCGGCGTAGCTTTCGGCGATATTGGCCCCGCCGTTGCGCAGTGATTTGACCTCGGACCCTTCGAGGATAATACCGCATTCAACGTCATCCGCGATAGCGTAATCAAACCGTGCGCGACGGTTTTCAGCGATGACCTTATAGTTCGGGTCTGACTTTGATGAAGATTTAACCTGAGACATAAACTGGATGTAGGACGCCAACGCCTTGCGCGCAAGATGGTGTGTGCGCGAATGCCGCCCTACCAGTGCAGGTCGGCTATCTACCCTTCATCTTTCGATGGTCGCACCTGAGATGAGGCGAGAAATTCCCGATAGCCTACAAGGCGGGCCAGCCGTTGTCATAGACAGGATTTTCCGGCTTTGGGTTTAGTCCCTGAGCTTGGCGTGCACCTCGGCAAGGTCGATTTCGGCGATCGGCATCTTGTTTCCGGGATTGTCGAAATCGTATTTGAAAAGCTCGAAATCCGCTTTGTAGATTTCACGAACCAGATGCATCGACAGATCGTCAAAATAGTCTTCGACCGGGTGGGCACGTTTGGGGCCGTGCCCTTCGGATTCGTTGAAACGCGGAATTTCCGCCAGCTTTACCTGATGGGGTGTTTCGATGGCGTCCAGCACGTCTTGCATGCCATCGTTGAACTTTTCGGTCCAAATGATCTTGTCATACGTACCGCCATTCACGACGAATGTGCTTACATGCCCCGACTGGGCCGACCAGTGAATGTCCGGATCCATCGGGCGGCGCCAGCGGACCGTGTCGCGCGCAAACAAAAGGAACCGGCGAAAGCTGGCGATCTGGTCAAACTCTTGTTTGCCATCCGCACCGCCGACTTCGATGCCGTATTTCTGCATCAGTAGCGGCACCAGATTACCACGATAACGCTTGCCGTTTCGCTGTATGCCGCAGATCTTGTCGAAAAACGAACTTAGTACGCGGGTATACGGGTTGCGTACGCAGGTGAATGCATAGGACGTGTGGTTTTCCACATTCCTTTCAATCGGCCCCTGCGATTCATCAAGGGCCCACTTGTGCAAGCCGGATTTGGCATCATGAATATCGCCGTCGAAAAATTTGCCGTGATCGGAATAGAACATGATTTGACCAATGGTCGAACATGCGCATTTTGGTACGACGCGGTACACAACGCTTTCACTTTCCGTCATCCAGGTACCTGGAAAACCCATTTACTGCCCGGCCTCCTAATTTTATCATTATAGGTGTTATAATTTATGGCGCAAAAACGGCAATGTAACAAAAAAACAAATATTCGCGGTTTATTCAATCGTGGATCGCGATTATCAGTATAAGTCACCTCGTGCAAAAGGCTGCTGATCTGATATGGCCAGAATCGCCTATATTCTTCTGTGTCATAAGGATCCAACTGCGATAATACGGCAGGCCGAACGCTTGACCAAGGCCGGCGACTATATGTCCATTCACTTTGATGCGTCTGCGAGCAACAGCGCGTTCAAGGAAATATACCAAGCATTGTCGGGCAATCCCAACGTTACCTTCGCAAGCAAGCGCATTCGTTGTGGCTGGGGGGAATGGTCGTTGGTTCAGGCGACGCTTAACGCTGTACAAAGCGGGCTGGACGCCTTTCCGCGGGCAACCCATTTCTACATGCTGTCGGGCGATTGCATGGCGATTAAATCGGCCGAATACACGCATAACTATCTTGACGATAATGACCTCGACTTCATTGAAAGCTTCGACTTTTTCGAGAGCGACTGGATCAAGACAGGTTGGAAAGAAGAACGGCTGATTTACCGTCACTGGTTCAACGAACGCACCCAGAAGAAACGGTTCTACGGGATGTTCAAGCTGCAGAAGCGGCTTGGGCTGACCCGCGACATTCCGCATGATCTTCAAATACAAATAGGCAGCCAATGGTGGTGCCTGCGTCGCCAAACGGTTGAAACGGTGATTGAATTCACCAAGCGACGCAGGGACGTTATGCGTTTCTTCAAAACCACGTGGATACCGGACGAAACATTCTTTCAGACCATCGTGCGCCACGTAGTGCCCAATTCCGAGATCAGCGCCCGCACCTTAACGTTCCTGATGTTCACCGACTATGGGATGCCACTAACGTTTTATAACGACCACTACGAACTGCTGTTGGCGCAAAACTATATGTTCGCGCGAAAAATCAGCAGTGAGGCAACCGATCTGAAGCGCCGACTGGGGCTTCTTTATACCGCTGAGGGTGTTGATTTTCAAATCAGCAACGAAGGGCGCAGCCTGTTTAAATTCCTAAGCGACCGCGGGCGTGTCGGCCGCCGATTTACCACCCGGTTTTGGGAAAATGACAGCGCCTTGGGACGTGAACGCGAACTGCTGATTTTGGTGTGCAAAAAATGGCATGTGGCAAAGCGCGTGGTGGGGCGTGTGCGACAAGCGACGAACTTGCCCGCAATCGAATATTTGTTCAACGAGGAAAACACAGCCTTGCCCGATCTGGGTGGTATACAAAATACCCTGAACAAGCGCACCCGGCACCGGCGTGTCTTGATGCGTATGCTGTTTGATTATTACGAGACAGACCGGCTGGTCATATGCATCGACCCGGGAAATATCGAACTGCTCGACGATTTTGCATCGGACCGTTCAGTTACCCGGATCCTGGAGATAGAATGCAAGTTCTCCGATGACTACCTGATCGGTCATGCTATGCGTGTAGGTCTGGCGGGCGAACATACGTCGGACGGCACGATGGAGCGTCTATTGCCCGCGATCCGTAATGATATAGCTTTTGAAACCGATCGCATTCGCGATTCTCAGTACGAGCATTATTCGCGTATACGCGAAACTGCCACGGCTGATGATAACGCCGCTGCATTGGCGACATTTTTGAATATTCCTGAGGCAAAAGCATATGATATTGCGAATGCTCCGTACCTGTTTTCCGATTAAGGACACCCTATGGCCTATACTTACGACCCCCAAAACATCTTTGCCAAAATTCTACGGGGCGAAATTCCCAACGATACGGTTCTGGACACTGAATACTCATTGGCCTTTCGCGATATCCAACCGCAGGCCCCAAGCCACGTTCTGGTCATCCCCAAGGGTCCTTATGTCAGCTACGATCATTTCGCAGCCGAGGCATCGGACGCCGAAATCGTCGATTTTACCCGCGCGATCTCGGAAGTGTGCAAGGCCGAGGGCCTTGCTTTACCTGTGGGTGAAGGGTTTCGCATGATTGCAAACGCTGGTGCCCACGGGGTCCAGGATGTGCCGCATTTGCACGTTCATATTCTTGGCGGTCGCCCGATGGGGCGCATGGTCAGCCAACAGGCCTAATCGGAAACAAGCGGCGATTGACAGGCGAAGATGAAACAAGGGGGGCGACCCGCTATAATCATGCGCCCCCTTGTGGCAGCACCCACCGCACCGCTCGACGCTACTTTTTCCTGCGGCTTTTCATCCAGCTAGAAAAACGGTTTTGCCGTTCGGCAAAATCGTCTTCGATCCGCTCGACCGTCGGGTCGATACGGCTGCGTTTGAACCGCCGCCAGCGGACCCAGATTGCATAGGCCGTCGCCGCAAACAAAGTCAGGATGATGATATTCCCAAAAGGGATACCCGTGGACGCATTCGGCCCGTCAACCACCCACATTGATGTCGCGTTGGGGAAGATGGAAAAGAATTCGTTGCGCCAACCGTAATGTTTCAGCGCCACGTATTGTGGCGACCCAGACGATGATTTCAAATCAGATGCTTCTGCCTGAAGGTTCGTGGTGTCGAACTTGAAATATGGCGGCCACCCCCAGCCTGTGTCTTCGTTGCGGTACACCATGACATCGCCTTTGGCGCGCCGGGTCTGGATAAAAAACACATCGCGGTTGCCCAGCGTTGCGTTGTTGCCGACGTCTGCCTTGGACCAGAAAATAGAATTATTGCCAAAATCTATACGCTTTTCGTAAGTATCGGTGATCCTTACGATGTCGACTTGCGGCAGGGTATAGTGAAAGAAAGCAGCGATAACGGCCCAGATCGTCAACCAGAAAACCCACTTTAAAATCGCCATATGCTTACTACCCTTGGTAAAAATTAGTGAGATGCAAGATTACTGTGATTGGCACCACCTTTTTGGATAGCGCCCAAGGATCGCTTTGGGAAACTCTGATCCTCCCTATCGCTATCACTGTGTTTGCACGAAAACAGCCTTCTCGACAAGGTCCAGCCAACGGGGCGCCGCATCTGGTTCGCGCCAATACAATTCGGAACCGACTACTCGAAGATCGGCCAGATGAACTTGACCTCACCCCCGTCTTCCCGGTCAAGCAATGTCATCTCGCCACCAAGCTGCTGCGCCGCAGCCGTCAAAATACGCATGCCAAGCCCCGACCCTGACGGGTCGGTTGCTGGAATGCCCGGGCCATCGTCTATGCAAGACAGGTGATAAAAGCCGCCACGCCTCTCTCCCGAGATGATAAATGCGCCCCTTTCGCGATCCTGATAGGCGTATTTGGCTGCGTTGGTCATCGCTTCGTTGACGATCATACCGACGGATGACGCAGAGCGTGACGATAGGTTGGTCTGCTCAAGTTTGATCTCGATGTGTACTCCGGCGGGCATCTGTTCACTTGTTGAATGGGCTACTTTCCTAAGGAATTCCGCGATATCGACTGCTGCTCCGCTGTCGGTCAGATACAATGCCTCGTGCAGCTGGCTGATCGTGGCCAATCGCCCCTGAACACTGTCGAGTGCCGCACGGGCTTCGGGAGACTTCTCTTTGCGTACTTGAATTCGGATCAGCGCTTCGAGCGATTGAAGGGAGTTTTTGACGCGGTGATCCACTTCTTTGCGCAGGACCTCGGCATCCGCCAAGGCTTTGCGCAGTTCGATCTGGCGCATGACCTGGACCGCCAAAACCTTTAGTTCACGTCGTTGAAAGTCGTTAAGCTGTCGCGGTTCTTTATCGAGAACGCACAGCGTACCAAGCGGCAACTTATTATCATCCTCAAGTAAAGCCCCGGCATAGAACCGTATTTGATCCGGGCCCGTGACAAATCCATTGTCAGCGGTTCGGGGATCGGCGGCAGTGTCCTGTATCTCGAGGTAATTCCTGGCGGCAATAGCGTGGGCACACATGCTGTCGTCAATTTTGCTACCCTCGATAGCGAGACCGACCTTGGATTTGAACCACTGACGATTGTCATCGACCAATGAAATCAAAGCAATCGGTGCCCCACAGATTTCGGCGGCAAGCTTGGTGATGTCGTCGAACCCTTCATGAGGGGCCGTATCTAGAATGTTGTACCCGCGTAACAAGGCAAGGCGCATTTCTTCGTCTTCGATCAAGGACGCTTTCATCTTGGGCACTCACAGGTATTGTGCACAAAAAGCACCTTATCCGCAAAAAACAGCGATTTTCGCATAGCGCAGATTGATCTCCGTTTTTTCAAGGGCTCAAACTAGACATCTTTCTAAGCGCGTCAAGTCACATAAATTTTGCGCCAAGCCAGACCCTGACGGCGCGAACATGTCACCGAAACATGTGTGCGCCACCCGGCATCGTCCTTTTCATGGCGTAGCAACCAGGTGGCATACACAGAAAACAATCAACCGACGACGTTGAACTCTGGCCCATATGGATAGCCCGTGATGTTGTCATTTCCGTCGTCAGTAATCACCAAGATATCGTGTTCGCGATACCCGCCCGCGCCGGGCTGGTCAGCAGCCAGTGTGAGCATCGGCTCCATCGAGATTACCATGCCGGGCTCAAGTACCGTGTCGATGTCCTCGCGCAGCTCAAGCCCTGCTTCGCGCCCATAGAAGTGCGACAAGACCCCGAAAGAATGACCATACCCGAAGGTCCGATACCGGAGAAGATCTCGTTCTTCGAGAAAGGCGTTGATTTGCTGGGTCACGTGAGCACAGCTTACACCGGGTTTAAGAAGGCTTATCCCAAGCTCATGCGCCGCCACATTCGCCTCCCAAATCTTGAGGCTGGCTGCGTCCACTTCTCCGGCGAACATCGTTCGTTCCAGCGCGGTATAGTAAGCCGAGATCATCGGGAAAGTATTCAGCGACAGAATATCGCCACGTTCGATCTTGCGAGATGTCACCGGGTTGTGTGCGCCATCGGTGTTCAGACCTGACTGGAACCAGACCCAGGTGTCGCGGTATTCAGCGTCGGGAAAGCGTTTGGCGATCTCCAGCTCCATCGCATCGCGACCTGCCATGGCGACGTCAATCTCGCGGGCTCCGATCTTGACGGCCTCGCGGATAGCATATCCGCCGACATCCGCAACCTGTGCACCTTGGCGGATCAAGGCGATCTCGGCGGGGGATTTGTGCATCCGTTGGCGCATGGTGGTTTCGAACAGGTCGACCATGACCGCAGGTTCAAGGAAATCTTCCAGCTTGTCACGCTGCATCAGCGTCAGGTGGTCGCCCTCGTATCCGATAACGGCACCCTTGCCGGTGATGGATAGAACTGCGCGCCAATAGTTATCGCGTTGCCAATCGGTGTAGGTGATATTGTCGGCAAAGCTGCGCCGCCAAGGTTGACCGGCGTCAATTCCAGCCGACACTGTGACGCAATCCGTATCGGTGACAACCAGACCATACGGCCGACCGAAGGCGCAGTATAAAAAGCCCGAATAATAAGCGACGTTGTGCATGGACGTAAAAACAGCCGCAGTAACGCCTGCTGCCTCCATCCGTTCGCGCAGTTCCTCAAGTCTTGCTTCGTATTCGGCGGCCTCGAATGGCAACGGAGATTTCGCGCCATTATGGAACCGGTACATATCAGGACGTGCGGTGGTGGACGAGTTGGTCATGTCAGACCCTCCTTCTCAGAAAGGTCCCGGCGTACAGGACGCAAGAGCCGTTAAACCTAGAGCGACGCCATCGCTCTGACCCTTGCCAATCCTTCGCCGATTTTATCGACACGATCAAGAGGTCACTTTACCCCCAATAACGCTTTCACCATATCGCTGTCAGTATCTTCAAGCAGTTCGATGATGTCGAAATGGTGCCGGCCTTCGATGACGAACTGTTTTGCACCCCAAACCCGTGCGAATTGTTCGGCCTGCTCTAGAAAGGCCGGCCTTTCCTGTGCGCCTACCCAGATCGTCACATTCACACCGTGGGGCGGGGTCATGTTGACCGGGCTTTCCGCCGTCGCCTCGGCCTCGTCCAGCTGCAAAATGTCGTTCATTGATGTCTGAAGCAAGGGCATCAGGTTGGCGACCGGCGAAATGGACACGATATTTTCGATCCGGTCGCGTACGTCGCCGGGCAGCACCAATGGGTCCATCATACGCGCCACGAGCTGGCCGCCCGCGGAATGCCCGGCCAATGCGATCATCCCTTGGGTACGCTTGGCAATTTCCATCATTGCACGGGCCACTTGCCCGGTGATCTGGGTAACGCGCACATCGGGACATAAATCATACCCGACCATCGCAACAGCATAGCCGCGCGCCAGGGCACCCGCCGCCAGATGCGACCAGTCGGACGGTGCGAACGCCTTCCAGTATCCGCCATGTACGAAGATCACCGTTCCGCGTGAAACCCCCTCGGGTTCGAAGAAATCGTATACTTCCCGGTCTGTCGGCCCGTAGGAGATATTCTTTTGCGCTCGGAACCCAAGCTTTTTGCGGAACGCTGCAGCAGCCGATTGCCAGCGCGGCGGAAACTGATCCGCACCCTCAATATATGCGGCGTTAGCATAGTCATCATCTAGCTGCATTTAAGTCCTCCGTCAGGGTACCATTTCGAACTCGAACTAGACAATCATACCGATTGTTGCTTTGGGTACCACAGACAAAAGCGGAGAGATCAAAATGACTGACGCCAAAACCAATCTGAAATCCATGCTCAAAGACCCGACCCTGCTTGAAACCCGCGCCTACATCGGTGGCCAGTGGGTCGACGGCGACGATGGCACATTTGATGTGACCAATCCTGCCCGCGGCGATGTAATAGCCAAGGTGGCCGACCTGAGCCGTGCCCAAGTTGCAGGGGCGATCGCCCAGGCGGAAAAGGCCCAGAAGGGATGGGCCGCGTGGACCGGTAAGGAACGCGCTGCCGTATTGCGCAAATGGTTCGACCTGATGATGGAAAATCAAGATGATCTGGGCACCATCCTGACCGCCGAACAGGGCAAGCCGCTGGCCGAAGCCAAGGGCGAAATCGCCTATGGCGCTTCGTTCATCGAATTTTTCGGCGAAGAGGCCAAGCGGGTCTATGGCGAAACCATTCCGGGGCACCAGCGTGACAAGCGCATCACGGTCATCAAGCAGCCCATCGGGGTTGCGGCGTCCATCACGCCATGGAACTTCCCCAACGCGATGATTACCCGCAAAGCCGCGCCAGCGCTGGCGGCGGGATGTTCCTTTGTTGCCCGCCCCGCTGCTGAAACCCCGCTGTCGGCCATTGTCATGGGCGTACTTGCCGAACGCGCAGGTATTCCGGCGGGCGTGTTCAACGTGTTGCCGTCGTCTTCATCCTCGGCTGTGGGTAAAGAGTTCTGTGAAAACCCCGCCGTGCGCAAGCTGACGTTCACCGGGTCGACCGAGGTCGGGCGTATCCTGCTCAAGCAAGCCGCCGATCAGGTCATGAAATGCTCGATGGAATTGGGCGGCAACGCGCCGTTCATCGTGTTTGACGACGCCGATCTTGATGCCGCCGTTGAAGGCGCGATTCTATGCAAATTCCGCAACAACGGCCAAACCTGTGTCTGTGCAAACCGCATCTATGTGCAGGCGGGCATCTACGATGCTTTCGCTGAGAAACTGAAAACGCGGGTTAACCAGATGAAGGTCGGCGACGGGTTTGAGGAAGGCGTCGAATTGGGGCCGCTGATCAATGCCGACGCCGGTGCCAAGGTTAAGGAACACATCGAAGATGCAGTTTCCAAGGGGGCCAAGATCATTCTTGGAAATGCCAAGGACGATCAGGCTGGCAATTTCTTCGAGCCGACAATCGTGACCGGGGTGACGCAGGAGATGAAAGTCGCGACCGAGGAAACTTTCGGCCCGTTTGCACCGCTGTTCAAGTTCGAAGACGAAGACGAAGTGATTGCGATGGCCAATGACACGATTTTCGGCCTTGCATCCTATTTCTACGCCAAAGACCTTAGCCGCGTTTACAAGGTGGCCGAGGCGCTGGAATACGGCATCGTTGGCGTAAACACCGGGATCATTTCAACCGAGGTCGCGCCGTTTGGCGGGGTCAAGCAGTCGGGCCTGGGCCGCGAAGGCAGCCACCATGGCATCGAAGATTACCTTGAGATGAAATATATCTGCATGTCGATCTGATAGATCATCACGGGCGGCGGATCATCCTGCCGCCCGCGCACGTTCAACCCGCTTCAACGGGCGATCGCCGCCTTGACCAGTTTACCCAACCGCGCGACCCCGGTCCGTATCTTGTCTTCCGTTGACGTTGAATAGCTCAGCCGAACAGTGTTGCGCCCGGAGCCATCCGCAAAAAATGCATGCCCGGGAACAAATGCAACCCTTTCGGTTTCCAGTGACCGCTTAAGAAGCTCTGCCCCATCAAGACCGTCGGGCAATGTGACCCAGATGAACATACCTCCTTCGGGTTTGGTCCAACTGACACCTTTCGGCATATGTTCTTCCAGCGCTTTCAACATTGCATCGCGACGGGCGCGATAGGCGTTTCGGATGGTCGCGATGTGGCTGTCGAAATGCGTCTCGGCGACTTTGCAAATTGCGATCTGGTTCAAGGAAGCGCTGTGCAAATCTGCGGCTTGTTTCATCAGTACCAACTGGGCAATCACCGGCTGTGCCGCACAGACCCAACCAACGCGCAGCCCCGGCGACAGTGTCTTGGAAAAACTGCCGCAATAGATTGTACGGCATGCCTCCAGATCACCATTCTTGCGCGCGGCCTCGATAGCCAGGATCGGAGGAATCGCTTCACCGTCGAAGCGCAACGACTGATACGCGGCATCTTCGATTATCGCGATGTCCATTTCATCTGCCAAATCGATTACCCGTTCGCGGGCGGCATGGCTGACCGTGGCACCGGTCGGGTTGGCGAAGTCGACCGACAGATATGCGAACTTGGCTTTGCCCCCGGCATTTTCCGCATCCGCGGCATAATCTGCACCGCCGCGATTGCTTAGTGGGTCCAACTTGTCATACCGCGGTTCATAGGCATTGAATGCGCCCAAGGCACCAAGATAAGTGGGCCACCCGATCAGGGCCGTGTCCCCCGGCGATAGGAAAAGCTTGCCCAGATAATCGAGTGCCTGCTGAGACCCGGATGTAATCAGGATATTGTCGGAGGTTGCGGGAATACCCAATGTCTGCATGTGCGTGGCGATCCACTGCCTGAGCGGCGCATGGCCTTCGCTTGGTGAATATTGCAGGCCTTGGTTCGCCAACGGGCCGGTCAAGCTATCGGCGAATGCCTCTTGAAAAGCCGTCGTCGGAAAGAGGTCGGGGTCGGGAATACCCCCCGCGAACGAAATAATATCGGGTTGATCGAGCAGTTTAAGCAATTCGCGAATTTCGGATGCTTTCATGCGCGTTGCGCGGGTCGCAAATATTTCCTGAAGTGACATCCGGCATTCCTCTCCCTTGGATTCGAGGCACTGTGACGCCGGCGCATTTTTATGTCAACAAGAGTGACCTAGTAGGGAGAAGTCAAAAGCCCGGCGCGCGTGCACCGGGCTTGGTTTAGTATCTTATCAACCTGTTCAATTGACCGCGCTGGTTCAGTTCACTGCGCTGGCGTCGATCACGTCCTTTTCGATCGCCGAAACGTTGCTGGCAATCTGAATTTGACGCGGCTTCAGTGCTTCGGGCACTTGGCGTTCAAGTTCGATATGCAGCATGCCGTCTGCATGGGCGGCACCTGTTACCTGCACATGATCGGCCAAATGGAACCGGCGCTCGAACGCACGGGTGGCAATGCCGCGATACAGATAGGTTTTATCCGCATCTTCATCCGCCTTGCGCGCCGAAACGATCAGGGATTTCTCACGAACCTCGACGCTCAGGTCAGCTTCGCCAAAGCCGGCAACCGCGATCGTAATCCGATACGAATCGTCGTTCAGCTTTTCAATGTTATATGGGGGATAGCTCGGTTGGGCCACGTCATTGGCCAGAACCCGATCCATCAGATTGGCGATCTGATCGAAGCCGATGGTCGAACGGTGCAACGGTGCAAAATCAAAACTACGCATGTTATTCATCCTCATTTGAGCGATTACTCTGACAAGCCTTCCACTTCGGACAGGCTCTGGTTACTTCGCCGGAACCCTCATCAGGCATTCCGACTGCACTCATGTGGGGATGGAAAATGCAGTTTCAAGACCCTTATTTGCAGAGTTGAAACCTACGCGACACGTTATGGTTTGACGAATTTCGCGCCTATGCTGCGTCTACGATCCTGCGCGCTCAAGCGTCGGCTGGCGGGGCCGGGCTGTTGGAAGACGCCCTTGCCAGCGACCAGTTCGGCCTGCAACAACGCCAGTGGAGCCCCCAAAGCGGTACCCAAAGATACCTCTTTGTTTTCAACATGGGCTTTTGCAGATACTACCGAAACGATCTGGGGCGACCCGTTTTCAAAGGTAAAGATCGGAGCACCACTGGCACCGAAATCCACCGAACATGACGTTACCAATACACCTTCCTGGCGGGCGATTACGCTACAAACTTCTTGCAACGAGGGTGCTTCGGACCGGTTTTTGGCATAGCTGACGACCCCCAATCGGTCGCCCCTGCGGGGCCTCGGGGCAGTTTCAAACGGTTTGATCGTGGTGTTCTGGATCGGCTGGTCAAGTTCAAGCAGAGCCAGATCGTTGCGCACCCGTTCAGACGACACCACCCCGTCGTAGACATAGTCAGGGTGTACAACCGCACGGCGCACCATGCGATATGCCCCCGCGCGACCATTGCGCCATCCGGCAAGGAACTGAACCTCGCCGTGGTCGATACGTTGCTTTGTCTTGCGATCAAACAGACAATGCGCGGCGGTCAGCACCAGCCTTGGTGCGATCAATGCGCCGGTGCAAAATCCCTTGCCGCCGATGTCCAGCCGCCCGACGGCCTCCCATTCACCGGCATCAATGCCCGTATCCAAACGCCGCAAACGCGCATCCTGGGCAAGTCCAGCCGTCGCCACGGTTAGGCACATGATAAAAAGGGCAACCGAACGGCGCACGAATAACCTTCCTTTCGCAATGGGATAATCTAAAGCAGCTCTCCTTTAATACCGTCGAGATAAGGCGAAAATGCGGCGAAAACCCTATCGCAAGCGAGGAATCTGCAAATTGGTGCCTTTTTCTTGTGAAAGCGCTGGTGGCTTTGGCCCCCCTGACGCCCAGTCCAGCAATTCGACGGTATGAACCACTGGCACACCGGCGGCAGAACCGATCTGCATCATGCATCCGATATTGCCTGCGGCGATGACGTCGGGGTTCTTGGCCATCAACGTCTTGACCTTGCGATCCTTCAGTTGCTTGGAAATGTCTGGCTGCATCAGATTATACGTGCCCGCCGACCCGCAGCACAAATGAGAATCAGCCGGTTCGACCACTGTAAAACCCGCTTTCCTCAAAAGGTCTTTGGGATAGGTCTTGATCTGCTGACCATGCTGAAGCGAACACGCGGCATGATAGGCGACTGTCATACCCACATGGGCGGGGTCCGGGCGATGCACCGCATCTGTACCCGCGATGTCGCCTTTTGCGGGGTTTGCGGGGTTTGCAGCCTCTGCGCCGCCATCGCGCACTGTCAGATCATGCAGAAGCTCGGTCACATCACGGGCAATCGCCGACACTCGCGCTGCATCGGCGGCGAGCGGATCATTTCGAAACATATGACCATAGTCTTTGACGGTGGTGCCGCAACCAGAGGTGTTGATCACGATAGCGTCCAGCCCCTGACCGTCCATTTCGGCGGCCCACGCCTTGATGTTTTTCGCGGCCGTGGCGTGGCTTTCGCTGGTCTTTCCCATATGATGGGTCAACGCCCCGCAGCACCCCGCACCTTCGGCTACGACAACCTCGCATCCTAGCCGCGTCAGTACCCGGATCGTGGCGTCGTTGATATCAGTGTTTAGTGCTTTTTGCGCACAGCCGGTCATCAGCGCCACCCGCTTTTTGGGGCGGCCAAGCGGCGCGAACGTCTGGGGGTCGTCATTGCGGCTGACCGGAGGGATGGTTTTCGGGGCCATCGCGATCATCGCACGCAGCCGCGCATCGGGGATCAGCGGTGCAAAGGGACGCCCGATCTTTGCCGCCAACAACGCAACGCGAAAGCGCATGGGGTAAGGTAGAATTCGCGCCAGTACCCAACGAAGCGCCCGGTCTCCGAATGGTCGCTTATACCGTTTTTCGATGTAGTCGCGCGCGTGGTCAACCAGATGCATGTAATGCACGCCCGAAGGACAGGTCGTCATACAGGCCAAACATGACAGGCAGCGGTCGATATGCTTGACCGTCTTGGCGTCTGGGTCACGGTCATTTTCCAGCATGTCCTTGATCAGATAGATGCGCCCGCGCGGGCTGTCCAACTCATCGCCCAGAACCTGATACGTGGGGCAGGTCGCCGTACAGAATCCGCAGTGTACACAGGCGCGCAAGATTTCGTTGCTGCGCGCCGTGTCTGGGTTTTTCAGCTGCTCGGGGGTGAATGTAGTCTGCATGAGTACTCCGACTTTTACGGGCGATGGCCCTAAACATCTGATGAATTAAGCGGCAAGGTAGAGAGCAAGAGCCAACCCGAACCAGGGGAGCGTCGTGGCAGCCGCCCCTAATATCCCGGTAGCGCGGCGCATCTTGGTGCCAGGGTTTGCATGACGGATCGCCTGCACGGCAAAGGCGATGACGCTGATCCACCCCAACCAGATAAAAAACAACCCCGCGACAGTGATGGCAAGATCGTCACCCCATCGCCCCGCAAAGCCGTACCGCAAAATCATCGCTATACTTGCACTGATCAACGCAAGAAGCGCCAATCCTCGTGCTGTTCGTGGCGAGGGCGGGCTTCTTGTCAGCCACCGAAAGGTGAGTGGCCCCCCGATAAAGACAGCTATAAATAGCAGCCAAAGTTTCACGCCGCGTGTTCCATCAAACCGGCATTGAACAGGCCCTTGGGGTCAAATTTAGCGCGGAGCGCACTGGTCAAACGGGCGACCCCGGCATTTTCGGGGTGAAATACGCCAAGCCGGGCCTTGGTTTCACTATCTGCCCTCACCAAGGTCGCATGACCTGCAAAGGCACCAAGCTTTTGCCGCAGATCATGCCCTGCCGCACACCGCAGCCATATCAAGCCGCCAGCCCAATCATAAAGCCATGCCTCTGCCTGAGATCGCGCGGCAAGTGACGGGCCGTCAGACGGCTTGCAAGACACACGCCATACATCGCCTTTTGCAGCCGCAAATACAGCGACATCGCGGGTTGCGGTCCAAGCTTCGGCTGTTTGGTGTTCATCGGATACTGTGATTTCTGCCCCCATGTTGCCCAGCAGATCGCGCAGACGCCCCAAGCGATACAACACCGAGGTTTCAAAACCCTCAATGCGCAACATTGTCTTTTTACATGCGCGGTCGTGCGCGGCCCCGGTCACTTCGAACGGGCTGCCCAGTGCTGCGGCCATGGCGCGCACCGCAGCCGCATCATCCAACCCGTGCAGAACCAAGGCCGCCTGCGTTTCGGGGCGTGGCAGAACCTTCATCGAAACTTCGCTGAGTACGCCGAGCGACCCGTAAGACCCGGCCATCACCTTGACCAAGTCATAGCCGGTCACATTCTTCATTACCCGGCCGCCGTTCTTGATCACGACGCCCTGCCCATCGACGAACCGCACGCCAAGCAGGAAGTCGCGCGCAGCCCCCACAGATATGCGTCGCGGGCCGCTGACATTGGCGGCCATTACGCCGCCGATCGTGGGCGATCCGGTGGTACCGAGCAATCCGCGATGGTCCATCGGCTCAAACGCAAGGCGTTGATTTTCCTGTGCCAACGCTGCTTCTATATCAGCCACGGGCGTTCCCGCCTGCGCCACCAAGGTCAGGGCACCGGGTTCGTACAACGTAATGCCGCTAAGGCCGGCCACCGACAAGACGGTTCCCGCCTTGGGCACGCCACGGGTACCGCCGCCCTGCACGGCAAGTGGCGTCCCTGCGCCCTTGATCGCGTCTACCAATGCATCTTCTGAAGTGATGTCCATCATGCCGGAACTCCTAAATTTCGAACGGGGCGACACGCCCCTGACACGGCAAGCGGCCGCTTATTCTGCGGCCAGCATCACAGTGCGGCGGGTTTCAGAGGCGTCGAGAGGAAACACCTTGGCAGGGTTCAGAAGCCACGCAGGGTCAAAGATGTCCTTGATCGACATTTGTGCGTCAAGATCTTCGCGGGCGTATTGCACATGCATCAGATCGCGTTTTTCAATACCGACGCCGTGCTCGCCGGTTAGGCACCCACCCACCTCGACACACAGCTTCAGTACTTCAGCGCCGAACTCTTCGCATAACTCAAGATCACCGGGTTTGTTTGCATCGAACAGGATCAGCGGATGCATGTTCCCGTCGCCGGCATGAAACACATTGCCCACCTTCAACCCGTAATGATCGCTCATCTCGCCAATCCGTTTCAGGACATGCGGTAAAGCGGACACGGGAATGGTGCCATCCAGACACATGTAATCGTTAATCTGCCCCATCGCCCCAAAGGCTGATTTGCGACCCAACCAGATCTTGGCGCTTTCCTCGGCGGATTTTGACTGACGCAGTTCCACTGGGTTATGCTGTTTTGCGATGTCGGAAATCAAACCCAGTTGATGATCTATTTCCGCGTCCGATCCTTCGACTTCCACAATCAAAAGCGCTTCGCACATCGGATACCCAGCCTTGGCGAAGGCTTCGGTCGCCTCGATGCAAGGGCGATCCATGAATTCAATCGCGACAGGCAGGACGCCCGCCTTGATGATGTCCGAAACACAGGCCCCTGCGACTTCGTTATCGTCGAAACCGATCAGGACCGGTCTCGCCCCCTCGGGCTTGTGCAAAATGCGCAAGGTCGCTTCGGTCACGACGCCAAGCTGACCTTCGGACCCGCAGATCAGGCCCAACAGATCAAGCCCGCCTGCATCAAGATAGGGCCCGCCAACCTCGACGACTTCGCCGTCCATCAGAACCATCGTGACGCCCATCAAGTTGTTGGTCGTCACCCCGTATTTGAGGCAATGTGCGCCGCCCGAGTTCATCGCGATATTACCGGCGATGGCACAGGCAAGCTGGCTGGACGGGTCCGGGGCATAGAAAAAACCGTGTTCTTCGACGGCACCGGTCACGCTCAGGTTGGTACGCCCGGTCTGCACCCTGATGAACCGGTTTTCGTAATCGGTCTCAATCACTTCATTCATCCGCGCTACGCCCAGAATCACGCAGTCTGCTGTCGGTAGCGCACCCCCGGCAAGCGAGGTTCCCGACCCACGGGGTACCACGGGCACCCCTTCTTCGTGGCAAATACGCAATACATCCGAGACCTGCTGTGTCGTGTATGGCAAGACTGCCACCATGGGCGGGCACTTGTAGGCAGTAAGCGCGTCGCATTCGTAAGCACGGGTTTCCTGCTCGTCCGAAATAACTGCATCGGCAGGCAACACTTGCTGCAAACGCTGTACCACGCGCGCCTTGCGCGCAATGATTGATGGGTTGGGAACTGGCATTTCCATGGAGGACCTCCGATTTGGTAAAATATTATGACCAATTTATACCATTGGCAATACTGAACCCTGCGGCGTATGCAGCTTAACATGACTTGGATGGATCGCATCACCCTGTTTCAGCCGCTGGACTATGCGGCCCTCGCCGGCGTTTTCATCGCGTGGCTGGGTCTGGGGTGGCTCATTGAAAACGCCAGCACATCGAAACCTTCGGTTTCTCAGCTTATGGCGCAATACAGACGCGAGTGGATGGTGCAGATGATCACCCGCCAGCCCCGTATCTTTGATTCTCAGATGATCAGCACATTGCGCCAAAGCACGGCATTCTTCGCATCGACCAGCATGATCGCGCTAGGCGGCGCGCTTGCACTCATCGGCAATTCGGAACGTCTGTCGACGGTCGTCGAAGATCTGGCGCTTACCAACGTGCCGTCAGTGGTGTGGGAATTTAAAATGCTCTTGCCGCTATTCTTCCTCACCAACGGATTTCTGAAATTTGTTTGGTCGAACCGCCTGTTCGGATATTGCTCGGTATTGATGGCAGCGGTTCCAAATGATGTTGAAGACCCTCGGGCACCGATACTGGCCAAAAAGGCAGCCGAAATTAACATCACCGCTGCACGAAGTTTCAATCGGGGCTTGCGATCGCTTTATTTTGCCTTGGCCAGCTTGGCATGGATCATCGGGCCAATTCCCCTTGCCGTCGCGGCGGTGATTACGGTGACAATCGTGTGGCGAAGAGAGTTCACTTCGCTTTCCCGACGCATCCTATTGGAAAGCGATCCAAGCTAGACTATATGTTCCTCATGAAACTTTGGTATTTAGATGTATAAGCTCGGTTTTTCCAGTTTGGTTTTTGTTGCACTCGCACCGGTGGCATTCGCGGATCCCGCTGTTATCGAGAGCGTGCATGCCTCGCAACGAGGCGGGCTGTGGACGTTCGACGTTACCATCAGCCACGCTGATACCGGCTGGAGTCACTTTTCCGATGCTTGGCGCATCCTAGATAAAGATGGCAACCAGCTGGCAATTCGCGAATTGATTCACCCTCACGTGGATGAACAGCCGCTCACCAGGTCTTTGTCAGGCATTGAACTTCCCGATGGTATCACTTCCGTTGACATCCAGACGCGCGATACCCAGTCCGGGTGGCATTCCAACAAGAAAACCGTGCAACTGAGATAGCGGTTTTATTCCCTATGATAGGGACCACCCGCCAGAATTGACGCCGCACGGTATAGCTGTTCGGCAAGCATGACCCTGACCAGCATGTGCGGCCAGACCATTTTTCCGAACGACAAAGCGTGGTCTGCTTGCTTGCGCAGCGCCGGTTCGATCCCGTCCGCTCCGCCGATCACAAATGCCAGATCGCTGCGCCCCTGATCGCGCCACACGCCCAACCGGCTGGCGAAATCCGGTGATGTTTCGACCCGGCCTCTTTCATCCAGCACGCAAAGCAGCGCCCCCTCTGGAACAGCTCGGCGTAACAGCGCCGCTTCCGCGCTCATTCCGCCGTTTTTCTTATCTTCTACTTCGATGATCCGCGCAGGGCCTAAACCCAATGCGCGGCCAGTGCGGTCAAACCGCACCAGGTAGTCGTCGATAAGGTCTTTTTCGGGACCGGTGCGCAAGCGACCCATGGCACAGATGTGAACCCGCATAGTTCTTGGTTAATGCGGCATCACTGCTGGGGATTCGGTAGAAATCCACATTTTTTCCAGCTGATAGAATTCCCGCACTTCCGGTCTGAAGACGTGCACGATGACATCGCCGGTGTCGATCAGAACCCAATCGCCGGTATCTTTACCTTCGACCTTGGGCGAACGACCATAGTCGTCCTTTACCATTTGCGCCAACTTTTCAGCGATAGCTGAGACTTGACGCGTAGACCGGCCAGAGCACACGACCATATAATCGCCGATTGCCGTTTTACCGCGCAGATCAATCTGCACGACATCTTCGGCTTTATCATCGTCGAGCTGGGACAAAATTGAAGCCAGCAATGCATCGCTTGTGGCCATATCGTTATCAGCAGCCATTATTGGTGCCTGCTGGTTCGCAGTGGGAGCTGCGTGTGAAAGCATTGACAGGACATTGTCCTCCTTTAGTCGCGCCGACAGTCCCCCGGCGCTGGGGATGCCCTAGAATAGGCGCCCTGAGGTAAAACTTCAATGACAAGCGAACACACAAGCACTTACCAGCCGGAGTCTGTCACAATATGGCGTTCATCACTGCCAAGCGCTTTCCACGCGCGACACATTGTACCTGTCAGCCCGCCTTAGCCCAGCGCGTGTGACGACTGATAGCAAGAGCTAATCCGTTTCATATAAAGGGGTTTATCGATCTGCCACCGATTTTACGCCAAAGATCTGTCGCCAGAAATGGGTATCAACGCGACACGAACCCGCGTCGCCCGGCGCTGGTCCTGATAGATGATGTCACTGTTGTTAGTTTCAGGAGGTGCCGCAAGACAAGGGGCATTTTTCGATCAAGGCGCGGTTTAGGAGAATCGGTTTTAACAAGACACACAGCCCCCAGTGGTGCAAAAGGTACACCCACGTTGCCCCCCGGCTACCGCGTGTATTACCCCGCCATATCAAAAATGTCTCACATTCTCAGATGAAACGACGACGCGCGCTCGGGCAACTCAGTCATCCTGTGGGCGCGACCGGGACACTGTAAGCTTGCTGGTATCCAACATCGTCACTTCGCGTTGTGGGAACGGGATCGAGATGCCATTGCTCTTGAACGCATCCCAAAGGGCCAAGTATACGTTTCCGCGAATGTTGGTCAGGCCCTCGGTCGGGTCCTTGATCCAGAACCGTAGAATATAATCCACGCTGCTATCCCCGAAACCAACGATATGGCATACAGGTGCCTTGAAGCTTAGCACCCGCTCTACGCCCTTGGCTGCGTCGATCGCCAGTTTTCTTACTATGTGGGGGTCGTCATTATAGGCGGTGCCAAAATAGATATCGAGCCGGACAAAATCATTGGAATGCGACCAGTTCACCACTTGGCCGGTGATAAGGTCTTCGTTTGGAATAAGATATTCCTTGCCGTCGCGCGTCACAACCGAGGCATAGCGGGCACCCAAGGTTTGTATCCAGCCGAACGTATCGCCCAAGCTGATCACATCCCCCGGCTTTATGGACTTATCGATCAGAATGATGATGCCGGACACAAGGTTCGACACCACCTTTTGAAGACCGAAACCAAGCCCCACGCCGATGGCACCGGACAACACGGCAAGCCCGGTCAAATCGACGCCTACGGCCTTTACGCCCATGAAGAAAGCCACGCCGTAAAGCGTAAGTTGAACGCCCTTTACAGCGAGCACCTGCATAGAGGGGCTGATATCTTCATTCTTGCGGATCGTCGCCGCGCTGGCTTGGCTGACGATACGTGCCACGGAAAAGAATATGCCGATAACAACCAACGCGGTTATCACTGTTAAGAGCGAAAGCCGGAAATCCCCGATCGACAGCGCCACGGCATCAAGAAACCTTGACACGTCATCGACAACATTCAGGAAATACAGCGTTGCATATATCCATAATCCCCATGTCACCAAGCGGCGCATGGGCCGATTTCGGACCAGTCTGGCCGCAAACGCAATGCCGACCCAGACGGTCACCAGCGTAGCAAAGATACCGATCAAATACGATCGAGACGGCCACGTGATGTTTTGCATCACCAGGTAAATCATCCAGGCCATCGAGGCGAACCAAATCAGCCCCAAACGCCGCTTGAACTGAACAATCGCGCGCAACTGCCACTTTGACCAACCTTCGCGCGTACGCACCCAAGCTTGCAACCAGTTTCCCGAAGCGTGATGCAACGCCCATGACGCCAGTGCGAGCCCAATGATGATGAACATCTGGTATTGCCGCCAGCCAGGTTGCATCAGGCTTTCACCAAGTCTTAGCCCGCCTGCAATCAGGGCCTGGACGCTTTCCAGGAAAGTCGCAAAGGGATCTGGCTTCATCAAGTTACTTTCGCAAACAGACGGGAATTACCGTTTGGTGATGGTGAAATAATCCACGCCATAGAGCAAGCAGCGATACGCCCAGGGGTTCGCAGGTCTGTTGCGCGCCAGCCCACGTCAGAATCCTTGATTGCAGCGCTGAAAAGGGCTACTCACGCAATTATGACACACCTTTCGGAAAACCTGTTCAATATCTGTGATCGCGCCCGTCTGCGCGAACGCTTTTTCGGTGCCACCCGGACAGTGCTGGCGCGGCTATAACGCCTGAACGCGCTTTGGCGCATATTTCCTACTATTTTCACAAGCTATCCAACCTACGGGAGAGGACCACATGTCCCCCAAAACGCTCTATGATAAAATCTGGGACGCCCATGTCGCACACGAAGCTGACGATGGCACCTGCCTGCTGTATATTGATCGCCATCTGGTTCACGAAGTGACCAGCCCGCAGGCGTTCGAAGGCCTGCGCATGACAGGGCGCACCGTGCGCCGCCCGGATCAGACCATCGCGGTGCCCGATCACAACGTGCCGACCACGCTGGACCGCGCCAATGCCGCCACGATGACCGAAGACAGCCGCGTTCAGGTTGCCGCCCTTGATACCAACGCCAAGGAATTCGGTCTGCACTACTACCCCGTGTCCGACGTGCGTCAGGGTATCGTGCATATCGTCGGCCCCGAACAGGGCTGGACCTTGCCCGGCATGACCGTCGTGTGCGGCGACAGCCACACCGCGACGCACGGTGCGTTCGGGTCTTTGGCTCACGGGATCGGCACGTCCGAGGTTGAACATGTCTTGGCCACGCAGACGCTGATCCAGAAGAAATCCAAGAACATGAAGGTCGAGATCACCGGCAAGCTGCCAAAGGGTGTGACCGCGAAAGACATCACAATGACCGTCATCGGCGAAACCGGCACTGCCGGCGGTACGGGTTACGTGATCGAATATTGCGGCGAGGCCATTCGCGACCTGTCGATGGAAGGTCGCATGACCGTGTGCAATATGGCAATCGAGGGTGGCGCGCGCGCCGGCTTGATTGCGCCGGACGAAAAGACATTCGCATACTGCATGGGTCGCCCGCACGCGCCGAAAGGGGCGCAGTGGGAAGCGGCGCTTGCGTGGTGGAAAACGTTATATTCTGACGATGACGCACATTGGGACAAGGTCATCACGATCAAGGCCGAAGACATCGCACCTGCTGTCACATGGGGCACGTCGCCCGAAGACGTATTGCCAATCACTGCGAAAGTACCTGCTGCTACCGACTTTAAGGGTGGCAAGGTTGATGCGGCAAAACGGTCCATCGAATACATGGGCCTGACCGAAGGCATGGCGCTGACCGACATCGAGATTGACACCGTCTTTATCGGGTCCTGCACAAACGGTCGCATCGAAGACCTGCGCGCTGCGGCCGAGATTCTGAAGGGTAAAAAGGTCAAGGAAGGCATGCGCGCGATGATCGTGCCCGGCTCTGGCCTTGTGCGTGCACAGGCCGAAGAAGAGGGCCTTGCCGACATCTTCAAAGACGCAGGTTTTGAATGGCGCCTTGCGGGGTGCTCGATGTGTCTGGCGATGAATCCTGACCAACTCGCACCCGGCGAACGCTGTGCGGCGACATCGAACCGCAACTTCGAAGGCCGCCAAGGCCGCGGCGGGCGCACCCACTTGATGAGCCCGGCAATGGCCGCCGCCGCCGCGATCACCGGAAAATTGACGGATGTACGCGCGATGATGAGTGACCCTGCCTGATATGTTCACGCTGTTTACAAAACAGTCCGCCCATAGGGCCGAGACCACAGTGCGGTTTTGGCCCCGCCACCCTGCCCCGGCAGTTGGTGTGCGCGGCATCCACAAAGGAAATCGAGAATGAACAAGTTCACCACTTTAAGCGGCATTGCCGCCCCGCTGCCGTTGATCAACATCGACACCGATATGATCATTCCCAAGCAGTTTCTAAAAACCATCAAGCGGTCCGGCCTTGGCGTGAACCTCTTTGATGAAATGCGCTATGACGACGACCGCAACGAAATCCCCGAATTCGTGCTGAACAAGCCGCAGTACCGGGATGCACAGATACTTGTTGCCGGCGACAATTTCGGCTGTGGTTCATCGCGGGAACACGCCCCTTGGGCCATCGCTGATTTCGGCATCACCTGTGTGATCGCGCCCAGCTTTGCGGACATCTTTTATAACAACTGTTTCAAAAACGGCATTCTGCCGATCGCCCTGCCGCAAGAGCAGGTCGACGTGTTGATGAAGGACGCCGAAAAAGGGTCGAACGCCCGGATTGAGATCGATCTTGAGGCCCAAACCATCACCAGTTCGGACGGCGATGTCTTCAGCTTTGAGTTGGACAGCTTCAAGAAGCACTGTTTGATGAATGGTTTGGACGACATTGGCCTTACCCTCGAGAAAGGCGCTTCGATCGACAGTTTCGAGGCTTCGGCGTCGCAAGCGCGGCCTTGGGTATAACCGCGCAATATCAAATTATTTTATAGACCCCGATGGATTTGTGGGCTTAAGCTTCAAGCCCACAACTCTAGGTAAATATGTGAGCGAAGTTGCTTAATGATGCAGAAAAGCACCACTATTCTGTCTAAAATGTCACCCATGTGGCATGGTGTTCCTGAACATACTTGAGGATTATGGCGAAAGAAGGCACAATTAAGGCAATAATGAGGCACGCTTCCGTTAATCGGAGGCAACAAGTTGGAACAAGACCACGGCATCGAACCGCGGCTGGCCAGTTTGGAAGGGTATTTTTGTGTTCGCACGTTTGACTGGCGCAGCAGCGCGTGGCGTTTTAGTGGCATTGCTGGTGGCAACCCCGGCTTTGATGTTGCCTGACGTCACCTACGATGCCAACCAAATCACTATGTTGGTTGCGCTTCTTGCGGGCTTTCTCACGTTTATCGAATACACGTCGCACTTCCCCAGCATCGTCGAATTTCGTGATGCTGCTCCGTTTAACCGGATGCGCTTTGTTTCGCTGCTTGCAACGGTTTCATTGCTTACGATGCTCATGCAACACAAAACCGATCCTACCGCGGTCTCCAGTGCGCTGTCTTCGATCGGGACGATCATCGGAAATGCAATGGACTTTCCTTTCTCTCCGGTTCGGCTGATCGTGTTGATGCTGCCCGTCAATGCCAGCATGGAACTGGTGAATTCAGTCCGTACTTCTGCCGGGATCGCTTATCTGATCTCGTTGATCTCGATGGCATTCTTCCTGATCTTGGTGCGCGTGATGAATTGGCCGGCAAGACAGGGTGCCTTCAACGTCTGGATCAATCTGCCGCTGTTTGATCCAACAGCCGGAGGTGACGTCATCTATCGCCTGAAGCGTGACGCACGGATCAATATCGTTCTGGGCTTCCTATTGCCCTTTCTGATCCCCGCAGTGGTCAAGGCGACCTCAAATATGATAGACCCGATTACGTTCCAGAATCCACAAAGCCAGATTTGGACAGTCGCTGCATGGGCATTCTTACCAGCCAGCATCATCATGCGCGGAATTGCCATGGGCAAGATCGCAGAGATGATCGAAATAAAGCGCCGTCGCGCTTATTCTTCGGGCGATCCGGACAAGCCTGCCATGCAGCCTGCCTGACCTTTGCATTTGTGCTCGCGGCCGGTGCTTCGCAGGCTGAACCTATACGGGTCGCAACGTACAACACCGAACTTTCCCAACCCGGTCCGGGTCTTTTGCTGCGTGACATAATCAGGGCCGACAACCCACAGGTTGCCGCCGTGATCCAGACGATCTCGGCCGTGGCTCCTGATATTCTGGTATTGCAGGGTATCGATTATGACCTGCAAGGCTCAGCCTTGGCTGCGCTTGCCAAGGCGATCGGCCAGGACGGACCCGATTATCGGTACCGTTTTGCCCTGCCACCCAATGCGGGGCGACAGACCGGCATTGACATGGATGGTGATGGCAGGGCCGGGCACGCCAGAGATGGTCAGGGATACGGCCGGTTTCTGGGGGACGGTGCGTTGGCAGTCCTGTCGCGGTTTCCGATCTTGCCGAATGGCGTTCAGGACTACTCCGCCCTTTTGTGGCGCGACCTGCCCGGAGCGCTACTGCCACGAAGCCCGCATGGCCCTTTCCCAACTGCCGAAGCTCAGGAGATCCAGAGACTGTCATCGCACGGCCACTGGGTTGTTCCCATCGATCTCCCTCATGCACCCCCGATCACTCTCATGACCTTTTACGCGACTCCGCCGGTTTTTGATGGGCCCGAAGACCGCAATGGCAAACGTAACCATGACGAGATCATGTTCTGGGATCATTACTTGGCCGGCAGGTTTGATACGCCTCCCGATGACCGTTTTGTCCTGCTTGGCAATGCGAACCTTGACCCCGACAAGGGTGAAGGCCGGAAGTCAGCCATCACAACACTGCTGCACCATCCGATGCTTCAGGACCCGCTGCAAGGCCAACCCACTGTCACGTTTGACGGGTTGGGCGACATGCGCACGGATTATCTGCTGCCATCATCCGACTGGCTCGTGGTTGCGTCAGGAGTCGCCCGTAACGCTTCTGCCAGCCGTCATGGCCTGATCTGGGCCGACCTGGACCGCTAGCAGTTCTTGACCCTTTTCAATCCTCGCGCTACCCCGCTTGCAACGCATTTATCAGGAGTATCCCATGGCCAATCCATCATTGCTAATCCTCGCCGGTGACGGCATCGGCCCCGAGGTCATGGGCCAGGTTGTTCGCATCATCGACTGGTTTGGCGAAAAACGCAGTTTGGCGTTTGATGTCGAACATGATCTTGTCGGTGGTGCAGCGTATGACAAGCACGGGACGCCACTGCACGATGATACGATGGCCAAGGCTCTGGCCGCGGATGCGGTATTGCTGGGAGCGGTCGGAGGCCCGAAGTACGATGCGCTTGATTTTAGTGTAAAACCAGAACGTGGCTTGCTGCGCCTGCGCAAGGAAATGGACCTGTTTTCCAACTTGCGCCCTGCGCAGTGTTTTGATGCACTGGCTGATTTTTCATCACTCAAGAAAGATATCGTTGCCGGTCTCGATATCATGATCGTGCGGGAATTGACCTCTGGCGTCTATTTCGGAGAACCGCGCGGCATTTTCGAAGAAGGCAATGAGCGTGTCGGGATCAACACCCAACGCTACACGGAGTCCGAGATCGACCGCGTGGCGCGGTCGGCCTTTGAACTGGCGCGCCGTCGCAACAACAAGGTTTGCTCGATGGAAAAAGCCAACGTGATGGAAAGCGGGATCCTGTGGCGTGAAGTCGTCCAGAAAGTCCACGATGAAGATTACCCCGATGTTGAACTGACCCACATGTACGCAGATAACGGCGCAATGCAGTTGGTACGCGCCCCCAAACAGTTTGACGTCATCGTCACCGACAACCTGTTTGGCGATATCCTGTCCGATTGTGCGGCGATGCTGACAGGCTCGCTGGGGATGCTGCCCTCTGCCTCGCTGGGTGCGCCCAACGCCGACGGCCGCCCCAAGGCGCTGTACGAGCCCGTACACGGCTCTGCCCCCGATATCGCGGGCCAGGGCAAGGCAAACCCGATCGCCTGTATCCTCAGCTTTGCAATGGCGCTGCGCTATTCCTTTGACCAGGGCGAAGAAGCCGCGCGTCTGGAAAAGGCGGTTGAACAAGTGCTGGCTGACGGTGCCCGCACCGCTGATCTAATGGGTCCCGAAGACGGTACGCCCATCTCGACCAGCGAAATGGGTGATGCAATTCTGGCAGCGCTGGACGCGAGCCTGTAAACAATCGGCGTATCGGGCCTGTTGCCGGTCCTGATACGCAACTATCCTGTTCTGACGCGCACCCTCCGCTTGATCACAACGGAACCAGTATATGACAACAGCCATCCAAGCCGAAGTATTGCTGCCCACCCAAGAGCTCCGTCATGACCTGCCCTTTTACACCAAGACACTGGGCCTGCGGCTTGATAGCATCTTTCCCGCCGATGATCCGTCGGTGGCGAGCTTTTCCGGTCACGGTCTGCGGATTCGTATAGAAAAAGGTGCCGATGTCTGCCCCGGAAAACTGCGCATCCTTACCGATGACCCAGACGGTTTTGCCAATGGTGCCCGTCACCTGACAGCGCCGAACGGCACCCAAATCGAAATTGTTCCGCTGACCCCGACCGCCGATCAGCCGCAAACCCAGCACGAATTCGCCGTGCGACGCCTACGCGACGAAGCGCCGTGGGTCATCGGGCGCGCCGGCATGCATTACCGTGATCTGATCCCGTCACGCCTTGGCGGTTCGATCATCGCCAGCCACATCAGAATCCCCGATGGCGGGCCAGTGCCGGATATGGTTCATTACCATACGGTCGGGTTTCAGCTAATCTTTTGCTATCGCGGCTGGGTTGATGTGCTGTACGAGGATCAAGGAGACCTGATCCGCCTGCACGCCGGTGATTGCGTGACGCAACCACCCGGCATTCGCCACCGCGTCGTGGAAGCTTCGCCAAATATCGAAGTGATCGAGATCGGCGTGCCCGCCGAACATGTCACCACTATTGATCATGATATGACCCTGCCGAACGGCAAGGGCGACCCGGCGCGTGAATGGGACGGACAGCGTTTCGTGCATCACCGGAAACAGGGCGCGACTTGGCAATCCTTCCGTGTACCGGGTTTTACCGCGCGCGATACCGGCATCTCTGCGGGTACCAAAGGCGTCGCGGGGATCCAGGTCATTCGCCCCGACGGCACTGTGCCGGCCCCTTACATACATGATGCGGACATACATTTCACCTTTGTGATGGAGGGCAAGATGACGTTGGTCCCTCAAGATCAGGAACCCCGTGATCTAGAGCCCGGCGATGCGTTTGTGATCCCGCCTGGGATGGTCACGCAATACGCAAACTGCTCCGACGATCTTGAACTGCTTGAAGCAACCTTGGGCGGAGAATTCACGACGACGATCGCAAGGTAGTACCTTACCGCTACTGCATCTGGTGACCCCGGCAGGATTCGAACCTGCAACCTGCCCCTTAGGAGGGGGCTGCTCTATCCAGTTGAGCCACGGGACCGCCACTGTTCGTGTATCAAGCATCTACAACGGCTGTCACCTGCAAATTGACCGCTGGGGGGAAGTATTATGGTCGGGCACGCAGCATACTTGCGCCTACGCGATGAACTACGCTAGCGTAGGATTTAGAAGATTTAGCAGGATATTGCCATTGTCACAGCCCCCGAAACGACCGCTTACCCTTCGTGATGTATCCGATGCGTGCGGGGTGTCCGAAATGACCGTCAGTCGCGTGCTGCGCAAACGTGGGGATGTTTCTGAAACGACGCGCCTCAGGGTGCTCGCCGCGGCGAAGGAATTGGGCTACGTTCCCAATCAGATCGCAGGATCTCTGGCGTCCCAGCGGGTCAATCTGGTGGCTGTGATCATTCCTTCGTTGTCGAATATGGTGTTCCCCGAAGTATTGAACGGGGTCAATCAGGTACTTGAAGACACGCCCTTGCAACCTGTCGTCGGTGTCACGGATTACATGCCCGAAAAGGAAGAGCGGGTCTTGTATGAAATGCTGTCCTGGCGGCCGTCGGGGGTAATCATCGCAGGGCTGGAACATTCGGACGCGACCCGCGCCATGCTCAAAAATGCCGGCATTCCCGTGGTCGAGATCATGGACGTCGATGGGCGGCCGATTGACGCGATGGTCGGGATTTCGCATCGCCGTGCCGGGCAGGAAATGGCCAAGGCGATCCTCAAGGAAGGCTATGAACACATCGGGTTCATGGGCACCAAGATGCCGCTCGACCACCGCGCCCGCAAACGCTTCGAAGGGTTTACCGAAGGGCTGGCCAAGGCCGGGATAGAGATCGAGGACCGCGCGTTCTACTCTGGCGGCTCCGCTCTCGCCAAGGGGCGCGAGATGACG
>TARA_R110002073_G_scaffold84612_4_pt1 | contig 43366 bp, 37 predicted proteins | sample TARA_R110002073 | Tara Oceans TARA_R110002073 (sample SAMEA4397174) | marine metagenome | biome: Polar Biome; feature: [DCM] deep chlorophyll maximum layer (ENVO:01000326); material: water (ENVO:00002006), including particulate matter (ENVO:01000060) such as... | depth 40 m
TTTTTTTGTCTGTTTTTTGGCAGAGAAAAGCCGCCGCAACCTCCCAACCTTTTCATTCGATACTGCTCGCTTGCACGCCCCCCAAAAAAAAGGCAAAAAAAAGGAGAGCAAGTGCTCTCCCTTTTTCTCACACACCGAGGCAGATTAGCTCTCGGCACGCTCTACAGCAGTACTGTCAACCTTTTGGAAACCGCGCGGCAGTTTCGCGCCGCGGCGGCCACGCTCGCCAAGGTAATGCTGTAAATCAGACGGCTTAAGACTGAGATGGCGCTTGCCGGAATGCACAACCAGCGTGTCTTTCGGTCCAAGCACCTGCATGTCGAACATAAACTCGCTACGTTCCTGTAATCGCGCCGACGGAATCGACATCATCTTATTGCCTTTCCCGCGCGCCATTTCCGGCAACTCCGCAACAGGAAATACCAATAACCGGCCTTCGTTCGAGATCATCGCAATACAATCATCCGCGACATTGTTAACCGGACGAGGATGCAATACCGCGCCACCCTTCGGCACGTTTAACACCGCTTTACCGGCCTTTTTATTGGCAAATAAATCACTAGTACGGGCAACAAAGCCGTAACCCGCATCGCTAGCAAGCAGCCACGCATCTTTATCGGCCCCCATTAACGCGGCAACAAACGACGCACCACTCGGCGGCACAAGCATGGCGGACAACGGCTCACCATGACTACGTGCGCTCGGCAAGGTATGCGCCATTAATGAATAACTACGGCCCGTGGAATCCAAGAAACAGACCTGCTGATTAGAGCGTCCCTGCGCAGCTGAGTGAAAACTATCACCCGACTTATAGTTCAAGGTTAACGGATCTAGGTCATGGCCTTTACCAGCACGCACCCAGCCTTTTTCGGACATAACCACTGTCACCGGCTCTGCGGATACCAAATCTGACTCATCCATCGCCCGCGCCTCACCGCGAACCACCAATGGCGAACGGCGTGCATCGCCATACTTGTCCGCGTCTTCCTTAATTTCTTTACCGACCAGCTTTTTCATCAACGCCATCGAACCCAGCGTTTTCTCTAAATTTTCGCGCTCCGCCTGCAGCTCTTCTTGCTCACCGCGGATCTTCATCTCTTCGAGCTTGGCCAAATGACGCAGCTTTAATTCAAGGATCGCTTCGGCCTGACGATCGCTAAGACTAAAGCGCTCCATCAACGTCACTTTAGGCTCTTCTTCAAAACGAATAATACGAATCACTTCGTCAATATTCAGAAACGCGATGAGCAACCCGTCGAGAATATGTAGTCGGTCAACCACCTTATCCAAACGATACTGAAGACGACGGCGCACCGTAATCATACGGAACTGCAGCCACTCATTTAAGATCACGTCCAGCGACTTAACTTGCGGCTTACCGTCAATACCAATCATGTTGGTGTTTACACGATAATGTTTTTCCAGATCCGTCGTCGCAAAAAGATGGTTCATCAACTGCTCGGCATCAATACGATTCGAGCGTGGCGTAATAATCAGACGCGTTGGGTTTTCATGATCAGATTCGTCACGAAGATCGCTTACCATCGGCAGCTTCTTCTTATTCATCTGATCGGCAATCTGCTCTAACAACTTTGCCCCCGAAACCTGATGCGGCAACGCAGTAATAACAATATCGTTTTCTTCTCGCTCCCAGATGGCGCGCATCTTGATTGAACCACGCCCTTCCGCATACATGCGAATAATGTCGTTACGGGGAGTAATGATTTCCGCGTCGGTGGGATAGTCCGGCGCTTGGATGTGCTCCATCAAATCATCAAGTGAGGCGCCAGGGTCTTTAAGCAGGTGCAAACAAGCATTCGCCACTTCACGCAAATTATGCGGCGGAATATCGGTGCTCATACCAACAGCAATACCGGTCGTGCCATTCAACAAAACATTTGGCAAACGCGCCGGCAATAACTTCGGCTCTTCCAACGTACCATCAAAGTTTGGCAACCATTCAACCGTACCTTGCCCCAACTCCGACAGTAACACTTCTGCATACGGTGCCAATTTCGATTCGGTGTAACGCATTGCCGCAAATGATTTCGGATCATCCGGCGAACCCCAGTTACCCTGCCCATCGACCAACGGGTAACGATAACTAAACGGTTGCGCCATCAACACCATGGCTTCATAACAAGCCGAGTCACCATGCGGATGATACTTACCCAGCACATCACCGACGGTACGTGCTGATTTCTTATACTTAGCAGTGCTCTTTAGGCCCAACTCTGACATAGCAAAAACAATGCGCCGCTGAACGGGCTTCAAACCGTCGCCAATATGCGGCAATGCACGATCCAAGATCACGTACATCGAATAGTCGAGATAGGCTTTTTCGGTATAGTCGCGCAGTGAAACTTTTTCGAATTCGTCAGCCATAATGGCACTCACTCACTTACTCATGGCGCGAAAGTTACGCCGAAGAATTAAATATATAATGGCAGTACGATGGTTAGATATCGGCCAGATTGCCTTTCTTTTCCAGCCAACTTTTACGATCACCGGCACGTTTTTTTGACAACAACATGTCTAGCATTTGATGGGTCTCGTCCTCGCCATTCATTTGCAACTGAACTAGGCGACGGGTATCTCGCGCCATCGTCGTTTCACGCAACTGCAATGGGTTCATCTCACCCAGACCTTTAAAGCGAGTAATCTGAACTTTGCCGCGCTTGCCTTCCGCCTTGATACGATCAAGCACGCCCTGACGCTCGTCATTATCAAGGGCATAATAAACATCCTTACCAACATCCACGCGATACAGTGGCGGCATGGCAACAAATACGTGGCCGTTACGCACTAGTGCGGGAAAATGACGAACGAACAAAGCGCAAATGAGCGTCGCAATATGTAAACCATCAGAGTCGGCATCCGCAAGAATACAAACCTTGCCGTAACGCAGCTGCTTTAGATCATCCGAACCCGGCTCCACTCCCAGCGCCACCGCAATATCATGAATTTCATTGGACGCCAGCACTTCGCCAGAATCAACTTCCCATGAATTCAGAATTTTTCCGCGCAACGGCATAATCGCCTGGAACTCGCGACTACGCGCCTGCTTCGCCGATCCACCCGCAGAATCACCTTCGACTAAAAATATTTCTGTCTGGGCTAAATCATCACTGGAGCAATCTGCCAGCTTGCCCGGCAACGCAGGGCCACTCGTCAACTTTTTGCGCACTACTTTTTTCGACGCACGCAAACGTTTCTGCGCATTATTAATGCACAGCTCCGCAAGACGTTCGGCATCATCGGTGTGCTGATTTAGCCACAACGAAAAAGCGTCCTTTACCACGCCGGAAACAAACGCTGCGGTTTTCCGCGAGCTGAGTCGTTCCTTGGTTTGCCCAGCAAACTGTGGGTCTTGCATCTTGATACTGAGCACGTAGCACGCACGATCCCAAATATCTTCCGGCGAAAGCTTCACGCCGCGCGGCAGTAAATTACGCAACTCACAAAACTCGCGCATCGCTTCCAGCAATCCAGCACGCAGGCCGTTGGTATGGGTGCCGCCCTGCGCTGTCGGAATAAGATTCACATAAGACTCAGTGACGATTTCACCAGCCTCAGGCATCCAGACAATCGCCCAATCTGCCGATTCGGTATCCGCACTAAAAGCACCCACAAACGGTGCTTGTGGTAATCGCTCCCAGCCACGAGTGGCATCAAGCAAGTACTCACTTAAACCTTCGGCGTAAAGCCATGTTTCGGTTTCGCCGGCTTTCTCATCAATAAGAGTGACTTCTAGGCCGGGGCATAGCACCGCTTTGGCGCGCAGTAGATGGCGCAATTTCGGCACCGAAATATTCGGACTATCAAAGTATTTTTCATTCGGAACGAATCGAATAATCGTGCCGGTGTTACGTTTGCCAACCGTGTCGACCACTTCTAAGTCAGATGTTTTTTCGCCGTCGGAAAAGGTGATGCGGTACAACTGGCCGTCGCGCTTAACGAACACTTCAAGCTGACTCGACAGCGCGCACACCACCGATACGCCAACACCATGCAGACCGCCAGAAAACTGATAGTTGTCGTTATTGAACTTACCGCCAGCATGCAGAGTCGACAAAATCACTTCGACACCGGGCTTGTTCAGCTTTGGATGCAAGTCCACCGGCATGCCGCGACCGTCATCCTCGACTTCAACCCAGCCATTTTTAAACAGCGTGACTTTGATGCTTTTCGCGTGACCGGCCAAGGCTTCATCGACAGAGTTATCGACAACTTCCTGAACGAGGTGATTCGGGCGCTGGGTATCGGTATACATGCCGGGACGCTTACGTACCGGTTCCAGACCCGAGAGGACTTCAATATTCTCGGAGGTATAATTATTGGTCATGTTTTAATCATTCGAATGTGGTGTCACAAGTTAGAGCCAGAAATTAGTGCGGCCAGCGTATTTCAGCAAGTTATACGGCAAGGCTAATGCCGCAAAACCGCAACACTAACGGAATAAACGCATCGAAGTCATCAAAAGCATGGCTGCCACCAATACCTCGATACACGTGACTGTCGGCATAATAATCCCAAGCATCATGCCAATCGAGCGTTTCATCGCCGGTCTGCTGCAACAAAAGAAGATTTTCTGGGTGCAGGATATCGGTAATTTCATAGTGACGCAGCTCATCTAGCCAACTACGTTCGAACCGATAAGACTCGCCAGTATGATAATTAGCCATCTCACCCGGCGCGTTATCCAACAGCGCCCAAGGGCGGACAGCAGGGTTCACCAGCGCCGCCTTTAATTCATGATGCTGTGCTAGCCAAGTGGCGTAAAAACCTCCGAGAGAGGATCCCAGCAACGCCACTGGCCCTGCGCCAGCAATCTCCGCCTCTAGCTGCGCCATCGCCAAACGAGGCGACGGTGACAACGCCGGAATAATGATTCGGTCGCCTTGGCCACGGTCAACAAAATACTGACGCATTTGCTGGGCCTTGGCAGACAGCGGCGAGCTGTTAAAGCCATGGATATAGAGCAACGAAACGTCATCGCAGGACATTGGCTCAACCTTAAAAAGAATGAATAGGAAAATACTGGGCACCGAGACGCAGAACGGCCTCAGTACCCCTTTATAGAAAGGTCGACTTCAAACTCTATACCTTCCACCCGGGAAACCTGGGTGTCGATACGGCCATCATCATAGAGATCCAGCCAACGATAGCCGGGTGGGGTTTTCTCAACTGCAAAATCATCGCTAAACGGCTTGAACTGCACGCAGGTCGAAGGCACAGAATACAGCTTCACGCCGTTACGTTCGCCCGCATACTCCTGATGCACATGCCCCCAAATAACAGCACGCACACTCGGGTACTGATCAATCGTGTCGAAAAAACGACCCGCACTGGCCACGACTTGGGTATCCAGCCACTTGCAGCCCATCGGTATCGGGTGGTGGTGCAAGCAAACCAGCACATGCTCACCCTTGGCGGATTTTAAGGAGCGATCGAGGAATGCAATATCGTCGTCGTACAACTCACCGGGAACATCACCAGGAATGGTCGAATCGAGCATGACGATGGTCCAGTTGCCCACATCGATCACGCATGGGCTCATTTTATCGAGCCGCTCACTGAGAACGTCAAGCATCGGCGCCGGCTTGTCGTGATTACCTTCAAGCCAGTAACACGGGGTATCGAAGGTATCCAGAGCGTCGTTCAGGCGCTTATAGGCCTCAAAGGACGCATCCTGTGCCAAATCGCCCGTCGCGAGCATTAGATCAATATTAGGCTGCTCTGCCCGAATAAGATCCAGTACTCGATCCAAGCTAAACTGTGTATTGAGCCCCAACAGTTTACCTTCCGTGTCTGCAAACAAGTGGCAGTCTGACAACTGCACCACTCGCAGGGGGCTAACTCCTGCTTTACTCAAACCCGCGCTCCCTCAAGCGTTTCATTCCTCTTATATCGGATGGCCGCAACGAAAGCCAGCATACATCGACATGGAATGCTTTTACGTCAACGTTTCGCCAACCCTGTCTCAACATATGAGACTCAACGCGACCACTAGCTTACCGCGGTAAGCGCCCGACCGTGAGCCGCTACATGCCGCAGCCATTCGCCAAGAAAACGATTCCATTGGTGCTTTTCATCCGGCACATGCATCGCCGCATTCGGATACTGATTCTTCGCATCAACTTTGCGCCACGGCCGTGCTTCTGTCACTTCGGCAATACGCGCATCGTGATACAAACGTATCGTTAACGCAGGCGCCGACAACAGCGGATGCTGCGCATCCTGCTCCATTTGTAAAATAGTAGTGTACGGCGCTCGCTCTAAAACGCGAATCCATATTTCTCGGCTCTGCTCACCATCAGACACATTCAACGTTGCCCGATCCTGCTCACCGACAACACGCATTAGCTTAACCATACGCGCATAGTTTGCCTCGCACTGTGTCATCAGTGCGGGGAAATCTAGCTGGTATCGCTTACCGCGAGTCTTATTCATTTCACCTTTCATTCTGACACTATACGAAATTCAAGCACCGGCGCACCATCTTGCGTCGAGGGCGCTTTTATGTAACTGCAACCACTGTAACGCAATAATTGAAGCCGCATTGTCTACCAAACCGCTGCTTAGCAATGCCGGCACCTGCGCAAAAGCTACTTTGACCACACGAATATCTTCGCCCTCATCTGGCTCACCGTAAATACCACCCGCTTCACTCAAATCGGCGCGCGCGATAAATACCGTAAGCCGCTCATCACTGCCGCCTGGGCTTGGCATGTACTGATAAATTTGCTCGACCTCTGCCAGCGCAATATTGGCTTCTTCTATCGCTTCGCGACGAACTAAATCAGCATGGGCCTCACCGGCTTTATCCGCAATGCCTGCAATTAATTCCAGACACCAAGGCGAGTCGCGCCAGCCCAATGCGCCCACCCGAAACTGCTCCACCAACAATATTTCTTGGCGCACTGGATCATAAGGCAACACGGCCGCTGCCGCGCCACGAACAAATAGTTCACGCACCACTGGCTTCGCCCAACCACCTTCATAAGCACGATGACGCAGCGTTAATCGGTCTATACGAAAAAAACCCCTAAACGGGGTTTCCTTCGCGAGTATTTCAACATCATCCGATTGAAACGGAGGTACACACTCGTTGATCATAACTATCCTTGCAAACGATACCTTGCAGACTAAGCCTTATGATAAATCTCACTGCCCTTATCACGAAACTCAGCAGACTTCTCCGCCATGCCTTTTTCGGCTTCCGTGTCGCCTTCAGGAATCTTGCCGTCCTCCAGCGTCGCAGCGTAATCACGCACTTGCTTACTGATTTCCATTGAGCAAAATTTCGGGCCACACATAGAACAGAAGTGTGCAACTTTATGCGCGTCTTTCGGCATCGTTTCATCGTGATATTCACGCGCACGATCTGGATCGAGACCCAAGTTAAACTGATCTTCCCAGCGAAACTCAAAACGAGCTTTGGACAAAGCGTTGTCGCGCGTTTGTGCGCCTGGATGCCCCTTCGCCAGATCCGCCGCATGCGCCGCAATCTTATAAGCAATAATGCCTTCTCGAACATCAGCGCGGTTCGGTAAACCAAGATGTTCTTTCGGCGTGACGTAACACAGCATCGCTGTACCATACCAACCAATCATTGCCGCACCAATGGCACTGGAGATATGGTCATAACCCGGCGAAATATCGATCGTTAATGGCCCAAGCGTATAAAACGGTGCTTCATCGCACCATTTCAACTGCTCTTCCATGTTGGCTTTAATCATGTGCATCGGCACATGACCAGGACCTTCGATCATGACCTGCACATCATGCTTCCACGCAATTTTGGTTAGTTCGCCAAGCGTACGCAGCTCACTAAACTGCGCTTCATCATTGGCGTCGGCCAAACAACCCGGACGCAAGCCGTCGCCCAGCGAGAATGTCACGTCGTACGCTTTCATGATTTCGCAGATATCTTCGAAGTGCGTATACAGAAAACTTTCTTTGTGATGCGCAAGACACCACTTCGCCATGATCGAACCACCACGCGAGACAATGCCGGTAATACGCTTGGCGGTCATCGGTACGTAACGTAGCAGTACGCCAGCGTGAATGGTGAAGTAATCGACGCCCTGCTCGGCTTGTTCAATCAGCGTGTCACGGAAAATCTCCCAAGTCAGATCTTCGGCTACGCCGTTCACTTTTTCCAGCGCTTGATAAATCGGTACGGTGCCGATTGGTACCGGCGAATTACGCAAGATCCATTCACGGGTTTCGTGAATATTTTGCCCGGTGGAAAGATCCATTACCGTATCGCCGCCCCAACGGGTCGACCAGGTCATCTTCGCCACTTCTTCTTCGATCGAAGACGTCACTGCGGAGTTGCCGATGTTGGCATTAATTTTGGTGAGAAAGTTACGACCGATAATCATCGGTTCGATTTCAGGGTGATTAATATTGAGCGGAATCACGGCGCGGCCACGGGCCACTTCAGAGCGCACAAATTCGGGGGTAATCTCATCGGGAATGGCGGCACCGAAACTATGCCCGGGGTGCTGCTGCACCGGCAGACCCGCTGCACGCGCTTCCTGCAAGCGCTGGTTCTCACGAATCGCGATATATTCCATCTCAGGAGTAATGATGCCCTGCCGAGCGTAATGCATCTGCGTGACGTTCTTGCCAGCCTTGGCGCGCATCGGCACGCGCACATGGGGAAAGCGCAATCCTGCTGTGGCGATATCCTTGGCGCGGCGTCGGCCATACTCGCTGCTGAGCCCTTCAAGCTGCTCGCAATCGTCGCGCTCGACAATCCAAGGCTGACGAACCGGCAACAAACCTTTATAAATATCAATCTGCGCGTTGGGGTCGGTATACGGGCCGGAGGTGTCGTACACTGTCAGCGGCGGATTTTCCTCGAACTTTCCGTCGCCGAGCGGGGTCGGACTCTGGTGAATCTCGCGCATCGGCACGAGAATATCCGGACGGCTACCGGAAACGTAAATTTTTGTGGAGCCTGAAAGTGGCTTACAGGCTTCTTGAATAGCATTAAATGATGAACTTGACTGGTCGTCCGGCACTGGCGGGCCTCCGGCAAAAAGAAAAACAAGAAGGAGGCCTCTACTCTAAAATAGCCGTTAAATCATCGCTTGCCGACTAACTCTGATGGCGAAGCAATGATTTTCGAGACCGGCTAGAGGCTTCCGGGGCAGACACTATAAGACAGTGCCTGCGTGACCGAAACCAGCCAGAGCAAAAGGAAGGGGGGATAGTGCCCAACTGGTACTATAGAGTACCATTGCCAACGACATCACTATCAGCATACTTCGAGCACCGCTATGCGCTCGGACAGGTGAGATGAAGAGCTCACAGCAACACAAATTAGCCAGCAAGACGTAATTTAAGAAACCCAATTTTAAGAGGCACAACCGCATGCAGAAGATACTCGCTCCCCTCGCACTGGCGATCTCGCTGGCCAGTGGCTCCGCGCTAGGCGCGACGCTACAAGACGTCGCTTATGCTGCATGGGGTAACGATCACGAGTGGGAAGTCGCTCGAAAAACATGGCTCGCTGCCGAAGAAACAAAAAAGCAGGGCTTCGGCGGACTGTTGCCGCAAGTTACGGCCAGTTATTCGCACCTGCGTAATGAGCAGCGCTACGAAGCCTTTTCGGGACGGCCCGGCGGCTCGCCGCTCAGAATCAAATCGGAATTACAAACCACCCGCGTGAATGTTGTTCAGCCATTGTTCCGCATGGACACTTGGTATGAGTATCAGCGCACCAAAAAGGTCACCTCTGCGGCAGAATCCAATTTTGATAGCGCCCGTCAGAGCTTCCTACTGCGCGTCACGGAGCAATACATGAACGTATTGCGTACCCGCGAAGACCTGACCAGCGCGCAGGCCGAAGAGCGCGCACTGGCGCGCCAGCTAGACCAGGCCAACGAACGCTATAAGGTCGGCCTCGTACCCATTACCGACGTCCACGAAGCGCAAGCCGCCTATGACCTCAGTCGCGTTGGCTTGATTGTTGGTGAGTCCGACTTTGGTATTGCCCGCGACCAACTCGAGGCGTTGACCGGAAAGCGCTGGGACAGCCTCGACAGCCTTCAAGCCGAGCTGCCCATGTCTGGCCCCGAGCCCGCCGATCCAGGCACGTGGGTAGAGCAAGCACAGGCCAACAACCCTCAGGTCGTCACAGCACGCAGCAACGCTGACGCCGCCAAGGCTGTTTCCAAGCAAGGCGTCGGCGCGCAAATGCCGAGCGTCGATTTGGTCGGCCAGTACCAGCATGAGCACACCCTCAAACAAGATATCGATGTCGCGGCACTGGGCGGCTTCGGCGGCCTCGGTTTAAGCAATGGCACCGAAGGCAACTATTATGGCGTGCAGGTTTCCATGCCGCTGTTCGCCGGCGGTGCGCTGAATTCGAAACGCAAGCAAGCCGCACTCAACTATCAGGCCTCCGAAGAGCAGTACAAGTTGGTATGGCGTGACATCGGCCAGCAGACCCGCAGCTTACACCGCGTCGTTGAAGCCAACGTTCTGCGCGTACAAGCGCAACGCCAAGCATTGGTGTCAGCGCAGTCGGCGTTGAAAGCAACGGAGTCGGGCTACTCGGTAGGCACGCGCAACATTGTTGATGTGGTGATTGCGCAACGTAACCTGTATTCATCGCAACGCGATTACGCCGCCGCACGCTACACCTACATTATCGACAGCCTGCGCTTAAAGGCCGCTGCGGGCATCCTCAGCGAAGAAGACCTGGCCGAGGTAAACGGTTGGCTGGACAGCAGCAAGCCCGTCAAGCTCTATGACGAAGGCGGCCAGGACCCAGCCACCAACGTCAGCACACGCTGAAGCGCGCCACGATGGGTGGCCTGCACATGTAACGCAGCGTCACCCATTGTTTTTCTGCGGGCATGGCTTGCGGCCTGATTAGGCACAGACACCGCGCCTTCCACCACCGGACCACCAAACAACCCCACCAGCTGAGCAGCTAACGCGTCGGCGTCCGCCACAATCGTCATCGCCCCAGCCTGTTCCAATAGTTGCGCAATCAAAGTGAAGTTATGCAAGTGCGGGCCAGTTAAAACAGGCAGCCCCCAGGCGCTCGGCTCGAGTAAATTATGCCCGCCGACATCCACCAACGAACCGCCCACAAAGGCAACATCAGCAAACCCGAACATTTGCATCAGCTCGCCCATGGTGTCACCTAAATAAACATCACACGCCGCATCAACCTGCTTTGTAGCACTGCGCTTTAACACCGTAAAACCATGCGCGCTGGCGAGCTGTCCCACTTCCGCAAAACGCTCTGGGTGCCGCGGTACCAAAATCAGTAGCGCATCAGGAAAGTGCATTTTCAGTTGCTTATGCGCCACTAACACTGGCTCGTCTTCGCCGGCATGGGTACTAGCCGCTATCCATACAGGCCGCGCATCAAGTTGCTGGCGCCACAACGCCGCCCCTTGACGCAAAGATTCATTGGGGTCGATATCAAACTTAACGCTGCCGGTAACGGCGATGCTGTTTTCCGCGGCACCCAATTCTTGAAAACGCGTTGCGTCCGCCTGCGTCTGTACCGCCAAACAGTGCATGGCTTGCAACATGGGCGTCACCAGTGCGGGGAAGCGCGCATAACCGCGCTGGCTGCGCTCCGACAAGCGCCCATTGATCAGCATCACCGGCACCTTTCGTGTCGCCGCGTTCGCGACGATATTCGGCCACAGCTCGGTCTCCAACAACAGCACCAGCGATGGCTGAAACGCGTTAAAAAAACGCCTCACCGCGCCAGGTAATTCCCACGGCGCGTAAACATGCAAAACACGATGACCAAACACTGCTCGAACACGCTCCGAACCGGTCGGGGTGGTGGTAGTCATCACGATCTGCGTCTCTGGATACCGGCTCAGTAACTGTTCAACCATGGGCACCGCTGCCAGCGCTTCACCCACTGACACCGCGTGCACCCAAACGCAGCCGTCCTGCCCTTTAGGCAATGCCGCGGATGGGTAAAAACCCAATCGCTCCGCCCAGCGCTCGCGGTACAGTGGCGCGCGCCGACCACGCCACCACATTCGCATCAGCAACAGAGGCAGCAACAAAACCCATAAGCTGGAATAGATAAAACGCGCGCCAGTCATTCTAGATAGCCATCCTTAATCATGCTTCCCTGCTGTAAGCCCCACTTTGCATCCAGTGCTAACTCCGGTTCACGTCTCGCTTAATCCACGCGAAGCACTCCAAAATATTGCCGCGCAAAACGGGAGCCTTGCATGTAAGCGCATTCAAACGTTAACGCGGCGGCAACCCCGAAGGCGTCACCGAAAAACTGCCGCTATGCTACCATAGCCAGCATTCTTCACACTGATACCGAAGCAGGCGCCCGAACGGAAACCGACCGCACCCGGAGCGGTGGCAAGCCATAATACGAGCCATAATACGAGCGTAGACGAGCATGACAAAAACCGTCAAAACGGACATAGCAATTTTAGGCGGCGGCATCGCCGGCCTCTGGATGATGAACATCCTGCGTCAACGAGGCTACAGCTGCGTGCTGCTCGAAACCAATACGCTCGGCGGCCAACAGACATTGCTAAGCCAAGGCATTATTCATGGCGGATTAAAGTACGCCCTCAGCGGAACGCTCTCCAACGAATCGGAAGCCATCGCTGGCATGCCTGACCGTTGGCGTAAAAACATTGCCGGCAACGGTGACATTGATTTAAAGGATGTGCGTGTACTGTCTGACACCCAATACCTGTGGTCTGCCGGTTCGGTCGCCTCACGCTTCACCACTTTTTTCGCCAGCAAAATGTTGCGCGGGCGCATTGAAAAATTGCCGTTCAACGACTACCCGCCCGCGCTCAAAAGCGAACGATTCAAAGGCAACGTCTATCGCATGGACGACCTCGTCATCGACACGCCGTCGTTACTGCGCGCGTTGATTGCACCCGTCGCCGAGCAAATACTGCGTTTCGATGCCAACCAAGATGCCATTGAATGGAACGAGAACGGCATCGCCGCGATTCGTACTGGCGGCACCCGCATAGAGCCAAGCGTGTCTATCCTCGCAGCAGGCGCGGGCAACGCGGCATTACTCGATGCTGCTCACACACACGGATTGGCGCGCGGCATCAATGCGCAGATTCGCCCACTGCACATGCTAGTGGTCAAGCACACGCTCGACTTCCCATTTTATGCCCATTGTATTGGCGCCAGTAATAAACCCCGCTTGACCGTCACCACACATTCCCTTGCCGATGGCTCACACGTTTGGTATCTCGGCGGCGACATTGCCGAGCGTGGCGTCGACATGAGCGAAGCAGCGTTGATAGCTGCGGGCAAGAAAGAACTGTCGCAGCTATTCCCGTGGATTGATTTTTCTCAAGCCGAGTTTGCTGGCGTACGCATTGACCGTGCCGAGCCCGCCCAAAACGCACTAGCCAAACCAGACAATGCCTTTGCACAGCGCGATAAAAACTTGATCGTTAGCTGGCCGACAAAACTCACCTTGGCTCCCGACCTTGGCGATAGAGTTACCGCATTGCTCGCCGATCTAGAGCCTTCGCACAACGAAATCACGCTAGACCCCGAACTTCAGCGCGCCGCGCTCGGCACGCCAGCTTGGCATAACTTATTTGGACATGGCTTATCTGGAAACAATAATGGCTGACTTTATTCGCCCGCTTGGCCAAACCGGCCTCAACATCAGCGCTATTGGACTCGGTACCGTTAAGTTAGGCCGAGATCAGGGCGTGAAATATCCGCATGCATTTAGCATCCCCAATGATGATGAAACACGCGACCTGTTTGCCCTCGCCAAAGATCTTGGCATTAACCTGATTGATACCGCTCCAGCCTACGGCAACAGCGAAGAGCGGTTAGGGAAGCTGCTGCCGCAACGAAACGACTGGGTCATTGTCAGCAAGGTGGGCGAAGAATTTGAGAATGGCGTTAGCTATTTTGATTTCTCCGCGCAGCATACTCGCCGCTCTGTTGAGCGCAGCTTACGTCGCTTAAATACTGACTACCTCGATGTTGTGTTGGTGCACTCCGACGGCAATGACATGGATATCGTCACGCAACAGGGCACTCTCGACGCCCTATCTGAGTTAAAGAAACAGGGTCTCATTCGAGCGTTTGGCCTATCAGGTAAAACCGTTCCGGGAGGCATTGCCGCACTTGCCCAATCAGACGTTGCCATGGTGACGGAGAATCTCAGCTACCACCAAGAACGGCCGGTAATCGAATATGCTCATCAACATCACAAGGGCGTTTTGATTAAGAAAGCCTTTGCTAGCGGCCATGCCTGTAGCGCTGGAGAAGATGCCGTGGAAAAAACATTGCGTAGCATTTTCTCCCTCGAAGGCGTCAGCGGGATTATTGCCGGCACCATCAACCCTAAACATTTACGTGAAAATGTCGAAAAAACGCGTAGGGTTCTTAGCAAGGTATGATTTGTCGAAAAGTTGACTTTTTGTGGGCCTACTTGCAGACGAATGTAGTTGCTCCAAAGAAAGTTATTTCCAAGAAGGCCACCTATTAGGCAGCATCTTCGCATACAAAAAAGCCACCAACGCACGCGGCGATAGTGGCTTTGATAGCTAGTTTCAACAGAGCACGATCAATGCAACACGCGACTTAGCCGCCGCGAATTTTTTCAACAATGCGCGTCGTGCTGACATTTTCAACAAAGTCGAGCACCCTCACCACGCCGCCCCAACCTTCGACCATCTCCGCACCGACGACCTGATCAACCGAGTAATCACCGCCCTTCACCAACACATCGGGACGCAAACTACGCAGTAAATCTTCCGGCGTATCACCCGCGAAAGAGACCACCCAATCTACCGCCTCCAGCGCCGCCAGTACGGCCATGCGACGATCACAACTATTGATGGGTCGACCATTACCCTTTAAACGCCGCACCGACTCATCGCTATTGACCGCGACGATTAAACGGTCGCCCTGCTTCCGCGCGCTATCGAGGTAACCGACATGACCAGCATGAACAATATCGAAACAACCGTTAGTGAAAACAACTTTTTCACCCTGTGAGCGCGCATCGGCAATTGCAATTAACAACTGCTCCTCGGTCATCACGCCACGACCAATACCGCCTTCTTGATGCACAGCGCGACGCAACTCCGGCGCACTGATCACCGCTGTACCCAACTTCGCCACGACAAGGCCGGCGGCAATATTCGCCAGCGCCACGGCATCTTCCAGTGACGCGCCCGCCGCCAAACTCGATGCCAACGTCGAAATCACCGTGTCACCTGCGCCGGTCACATCAAACACTTCGCGGGCACGGGCAGGCAAATGCAACTCCGGAACATTGGGCCGCAACAACGTCATGCCCTGCTCGCCTCGGGTCACGAGCAACGCTTGTAAATCCAATCTGGCTATCAACGCTTGTCCGAGCGAAACCAGCTGTTGCTCAGACTCAACTTTACCGACCACCGCTTCGAACTCATGAATATTCGGCGTCAGTAACGTCGCGCCACGATAACGCTCGTAATCAGTCCCCTTGGGATCAACCAAAACCGGAACACCCGCCGCCCGCGCCGCCACGATTAATGCCTGACAATCACGCAGCGCGCCTTTTTGATAATCGGACAACACCAGTGCGCCCGCGCCAGGTAATGCCGCCAACACTTCATTGGTAAACGGCGCCACCTCGACATCTTTAAAGCTCTGCTCAAAATCCATCCGCAACAACTGCTGTTGACGGCTAATAACGCGTAATTTGGTAATCGTCGGCATGCCTGGTACTTGTTGGAAACGACACTCCACGTTTACCGCTGCCAACCGGTCACGCAATATTTGCTCGGACTCATCCGCGCCGGTGACACCAATAAGCGAGGCCGATACGCCCAGCGCCGCCATATTCAACGCAACGTTAGCCGCGCCGCCAGGGCGGTCTTCAATTTCGTTGACGTTTACAACTGGCACCGGTGCCTCCGGCGAAATACGCGCGGTGGAACCATGCCAGTACCGATCAAGCATGACATCGCCGGCAACCAGTACACGGACATTTGTAAAAACAGGAATTTGGGCCAAATGCATGAAATTGTTCCCGCAAAGACAAGGTAAACGCGCAACACCGGTCGCGCAGAAATCGCTGCGCAAAGTGTAGCACAAGGTCATCGAACGTTATCGGCATCACAACCAATATAACCGGCAATTCGGCGCTGCAATGAGTCACGGTGGCCACGACGCTGCTGGATGGATGCGCAACAGATCAGTAGACTGGGCCCTCACGTGTAATACCCCATTACTTATGTCATCAGGTACGCCATAAAACACGCTAGAGATCGTTATGGGCAAACGCCGCAACAGACCACAATCATTACATCATCCTCGCTACTGGCTAACGTGGATGGCCGTTGCTTTATTCTGGTTAATCGGTCAACTGCCGTGGTCTGCACTGCTCTTTCTCGGCCGCATGGTTGGCATCGCCTCATGGCACTTTGCAAGATCACGACGGGAAACAGCACGCACCAATATTCAGATCTGTTTCCCCGAGTTGTCTGCCGAACAACAGGAAGATCTCGCGCGCCGCAGCGTCATCAGTGTTGCAGAAGGGCTCACTGAGATGGCTGGCAGCTACTGCAACCGACGCATCGACCTAAGCAAGCGACTAACCGTCAGCGGGCATGAGCATTTAGTGGCAGCCCAACAGTCCGGACGCGGTATTCTTTTATTGGGCATGCATTTCAGCACACTCGAAGTGGCAATCCGATTATTTGCTCATCTTACGTCGTACAGCGCCGTGTACCGACCAAACGATAACCCCGTACTTGACTGGCTCATTTCAAACGGCCGCAAACACTACGTCAAAAACTACATCAATCGCAAAGATCTCCGCGGACTGACAAGAGCGCTGCGGAAAGGCGAAACCGTCTGGTATGCACCGGACCAAGACTACGGCAGAAAGCACGCCGTGTTTGCACCATTTTTTGGTCACCCCGCGGCCACCATTACCGCCACGTCACGTATTGCCAAACTCGGCAATGCGATCGTGCTACCCATCGCCTATTACCGCCGTGCTCATGGCCATTATGAAATAGAGTTCGGCGCACCGTTGGAAGACTTTCCTAGCAACGACGACATCGAAGATGCCACGCGCACGAACAGCATTGTTGAACACTATGTCCGCAAGGCACCAGAGCAATATCTATGGGTTCACCGCCGCTTTAAGCACCAAGCAGATGGACTGCCCAGCCCATATCAAAGAAGAAAAAGATAAACCTCTCTATCTAGCAACAAAAAAGAAGGCGCCGACAAAAACTGCAGGGCGCCTTCCTTTTTATATCAACATGTTTATTACGAATTGGCACGTCACGCCAGAATAGAGAGAGCAATCCGCCTAACGCGACAATACAACAGCCCCATCACCAGCGCCGTTATCCGCCATAAACAATACTTTCTCGAAGCCTGTTAGCGCCTTTATACGCTCGACCTCGGCGCGCTCACCACCCTGCTTTACATCAAACGTAAATACCACAGTACGGTACTCCTCACTCAGGGCCGGCACATAATCTTGCTCCGATGCGCCTTTCGTTATGCGATAGCCGCGTTGCGCATAAAACGAAATACGTTCATCACGGATTTGTAAGGGTTCTAACTCATTGCTGTGTTCTACTAGCCAGCGCCCAGTGTCCTTAATATAAATCTTGCCTGCGCTCGTCGATGTCACCGCTGACAGCGTCGCCAGCAACGCTATCGACACAAACACAACACGACCGCGCACGCCCAAAAAATCGCGCCACAACGCAATGACGCCGATTAGCACAAAGGGCGAGCTAGCGATAACGGTCGGCATAACGTAGCGAGATAAGATAAACATATTCATAAAAATAAAGACGGCTACTGGCAGCAAAAACAGCGCAGCAATCATTAGAGTTGCACCGCCGTCCTTCTGCACAACCCCCCGATACCGTCCGTTAAACGCCGCCAGATACAAGGGCAGAGAGAAAAGGCCCAACATCGATATGATCTTTAAAACTACCAACGCTAGAAAGCCAAAGAATAGAAACGCGCCAAGATCTTTATTAAGGTACTCGTTAGCCGCCACCCCGACCGTCTCACGAAAACCGGCATAGGTTCCAAAAGGACCGCCATAGAGAAAATTATTCACATATATTTGTGCGTATTCATAACCCGCACTGGCCACCAGCAACATCAGCGCTAACACGGCAACGAGAAATAGACAGAAACCCCATGTTAGAAAGTTCGCTTCACTTTGCTGTGCCGCACGCCAACGAATGACCATTGGCACGTAGATGCCCAGCGAAAACAGCAGCGCCATTTCAATTCGAAATAGAAATGCGGTAAATGCAGACGCGAACAACAGCATCGACCAAGCAAAGCGCCGAGATTCCAACCAGCGCACGGCCGCATATAACGCAACCAACATAAACAACCACGCGCCACTATCGCGCAAGAGGTCTGCCCGAAATGCGGAAGTCCACGGCAGCAAGCATGCAATAAGAAAAGCTAAATAACGATAATTTGGTTGGTAGCGCGACAAAAATAGAAAAATCATCACCGGAATGAGCGCACCACAGAGCAGGGAAAACACAACAGCAGTCGTTAACGGCGTTAACCCAATCACGCCTCCCGCAGCAAGCAGCATCGGCAGAAAAGCCCAACCATATCGTTGCGAACTCAAGCCCGCGCCCTCAAGCTGCATGGACCGAGCAATGTCGATATAAAACATACCGTCACGATTCAGGATAGGGTCGCTAATGAATGCGATCGTCGACAACAGCAACGACCACATTACTATTAATGCAATATACTGACGGGACGACGCGTTCGTCACCCACCGACTAACTCTCTTTGATAAATCCATTGTGCACCTGTGATCTTAACCAATACGCACCGCTAGAAAACGATTCTGAGAACAAAAGCCCGCTCACCGAAATCACGACTACTCCGATAAGCGAGTAAGAAACTGCTGATCGTTACGCTTGAAGCGCGCCATGTCCTTTTCTGCACGCCGGCGAACACGTCCTTCACACCTGCTCCAGCCGGCCGCATCGAGATCAATAAACCATGAGACATGGTCATCGCACAGAATATTCTGTGCCTTTGTATCCCCGTGCCAAAAACCAATACCGTGAAGCCGAGCCAGCCGGTCAATCACCTCAACGCTCGCGCTGGTTGCGCGATCTGCACCCTGTTCCATTAAATGGCTAAGCGGTTCCGCAGCAAGACGCTGGCAAGCAATCACTGCCTCGCCGTTAACGCAGCGACGCAACATCAATGGCTGCGGCGTCGGCACACCGAGTAAGCGCCACGTCCAACCAATTACCCAGCTAATATCGGCACGCCCACGGAAAAGTAATCGCTTAAGCTTCGCAATAAAGCCTGATTCACGATAGTGCTTGATAATCCACCGGTCATTGCCGTAAACGCTAATGCGGCTACCGCGCTTAATCAATGGCGCACGCACCGGTTCCAACAACAGCTCCGTCAAATTAACGATATCCGCTTCGCTCAAATCACGCTGCCACAACCACTGCTCGCCCGCTTCAATTCGCTTACCGATAACAGATGACTCTCGTCGCCACTTTTTCATTGCGGCACGCAAACGTACTTGGCGCTTCTGCTTAATCTGTTTAGCAAACCCCGCGACCGCCAAACCTCGATCCGACAGTTGATTACGCACCTGCTGTTCAAGCAACACACTAATATCGAGCGAACCCTGAGCGCAAAATAACGCCAAGTTATCAAGAATCAAACGCTGGCGTACAGCAGCTGTTTGGGGAAGTGGCAGGATATCTCCCGCATCAATCACCAAGCATTGCCGTCCAAAGAAAATAAAATTATTCAGATGTAAATCGCGCTGGTATAAGCCTGCATCGTATAAGGAAAATACTGCCGCCATAAGCTGAGGAAGATTTCCGTCGGCGTTCACACGCAAAGCATCTTCTCCGGAACGCCCCTCACACCAATCACAGACAATCACACCACCTTGATCGAAACTCTGCTGGGCACGGAGAGCTGGTGTGGCGACGTTCGACGCCAGCAACATCTGAATGCAACCTAGCTCCCGCTCCATGATAGATACATCAGGCGTCAGAAAAATCTTGGCAAAAACCACCTGCCCACGCCACAGCGCCTTAACAGCAAGGCGTCGACCCGGAAGATGCCGAAGTACTTTTTCGACACTTAACACATCACCTTTCAGCGGTATATTGGCCGTCGCAATCCCGCCCCAAGGCAGCACCCTCAAGCGTGCAATTTCTATGTCCGCACCGGAGGTCATGTCTGATGCCTCTTGCCGCGGTGAGCAAAAAAGTTTTTTAGCAGACGGCGTAGATAACGAGGATGAAGCGCTTGAATAGGTGCGGCGCAAAACGCCACATAAAAGAAATGTCGAACCAGTGCTGGACGGCCATGACTTGCTGCCAACTTCATCAACGACAGAGCCCGCCGGGCACGATAACCACGTCGATAATCTTGCGCCCACTCAGGCAATCCATTGTTATCAAAGATAGCTAACTCCATCGACATACCAATTTTCACAGCGGCATCTACATCATGCCGCATGCTATCGGCATGCTTATAAATCCTAGCCACCGGCTTGTCGACAGACGCAATAGCGTAGTTGGCCAATACATGGGCAAACACAGGCATATCTTCGGTATGACGAAGCGCAGCATCATAACTCGTGGTTTGAAAAATCGATCGATGCATGGCACAGCCACCATTTGAGATGGTCAGCCTTTTATCTAGATAGTTGGAAAAGTTCTCATGTTTACTTTCCACACAAGGCCACGGAGCAACGTAACGGCGTCGCTTGCCATCGTCCGTTTCATGGCCACCTACAATTAAACGTGCTTGCGGATGCCGTACTATTGCTTGCGCCAAAACGACTAACGCATCGGGACACAACTCATCGTCTGCATCCAGAAAAATAAGCCACTCGTTGGCACTCTCTGCAACGCCGCGATTGCGTACTGCCGCCAGACCAGCGTTAACTTGATGCAGTACTCGTACCTCATCAACATGCGCTGCAGCGAACTTATCTATAACTTCCGCCGTCGCATCGGTAGAGCCGTCATTAATAATTAATATCTCGCGGCTTGCGTACACCTGCTGGCAAACGGAAGCGGCGGCACGCTCAACGCTGTGGGCGTAATTATAGGCGGGAATAATAATCGAGAACGAAGCCGACGTGGTCATATGTCCTTTCCGGGATGCTCACTAAACTGCAACGGGAAATGCGGTTCTTTCTCGAAATAACGACGATAGATCTTCTCGCCTTCCCGGCGACTTGCCATCAATAGGGCCGCTTTGTCGCCGAGTGCATCTCGTAACGGCATGCCGGTATAGACTTGCATAAAGTGGAACAGATCGCGGCGGGTCAGGCCGAATCTTGCGGTAGAAAAGTACAAGCCCCCAATATCCTTCACACGCCAGCGCCGCGGTACGCGGCCACGTACTTGAGAACGATGAAGGTCAATAAGAAAAATTGACGCATCCACATTCTCAAGCTCAACATCTTGTTGAGCAATAAGAAAGTGGCCCAGATAAAAGTCACGGTGATTGACACCCGCGTCGTGCATTGCTTTCGCCATTTCTGCCGCCCGACGAATTAATGCGCGCTTAAAGCGAATGCTGCCCGGTGTGTTTCTCCACTTTTCACCAAGCTCTTCAAGACTAACGGTGCCGACCAGATCTTCCGTGACCAAAAAAGATTGCTGCTTCGCGGGATCTGCACCGCGTTCGCCATAGCCCACAATGGTCAGTGTATCGACACCAGCGGCCTCAACCGCACGAATAGCATGCACCTCTGACATCGCGCCAATGATTGGCCACTTGGCCTGGCTAAGATTTTTTAAAATCTCACCCCAACCAATACCACCATGATATTTTAAAAAGTAGCTGGCGTCTGAATCGCTCGCTGCAAGGCCGCCTGAAAGATGATTTAAAGGACTGTCGCCACAATCTTTACTGCCAAAACGTAATGTACGGCGCCCTTCGCGTTCACGAAATATTTCGCCGGTCTGTTCTGCCGCGGCGAGAAAGGGGTCACGACCTTTCCACATTTCGGCTAAATCGTCGCGTAGATATAACGTCATAACACACCCTTTTGCCGAGCAGTTTCTTCGATGCCATCTACGGCATGCTCTGTCAGGCTATAAATATCTGCATCGCGCGCAAACGAAACGCTTCGTTCACGCCAATCAGCACGTGGCTTAGCGAGCAAAGCTTTTGCATGCTGAACGAATACCGCATCCGCAGGCGGCGTTTCACCAATCGTCACAACAGCCCCCATATCCGCCTCGCTAATATACGGCGCATAACCGCACACAGAAGTCGTTAATACAGGTAGCCCAGCGATCGCAGCCTCTAGCAACACCGTACCGGTATTCTCCGCGTAGGCAAGGTGCACCAATAAATCAGCGCTCCACAACCAATCCTGCACATCATCACGACCACCGATAAAATGAACGCGAGCCGACACACCCTGTTTCTTCGCCAGCCGTTCAAACTGGCCGCGCTTATCTTCTCCGACAATAAATAGCTGCACCGTCTTATCGAGGCCCGCCAACAGGCGAATCGCACGATCCAGCCCCTTGGTGCGAAACCCTGATCCGACGAACAGCAGCATCGTTGTTTGCTCATCGATACAACACTGCGCTCTTAATGCCGCACGCCGCGCAGCAAAGTTCTCTGGCAAGGCTCTATCTCTGCGAATACCGGGAGGCAAGTCAATAAAGCGCTGCTCTGCAGTCGCGTAATGTTGTTGGTACAGGGCTTTTTGCGGTGGCGCGATCGACAGCACCCTTGTATTCGATTGATGCTGAAAAACCGCTCTCTCCATGGCAAGCTTGCTACGATAGCGCGGCAAAATCGTTTTCAATCCTTGATAGCGCTCCGCCAAACAACCGTCCGCGGCGTAATACACGTCCAATCCCGATATTTTATTAAAACCAACAATAAGATCGTATTGGCAGAATTTTTCAGCGGCGACTTTTGCAAACGCTGCATCGCGAGAATGGTTACTGCCAGCACCAATCGGCAACAACTCTACTGTCTCACCGTCAGGAATATCCCCCTGCCATGAGCGCGCTAAAATTGTCACACGGTGCAAGCGCTCTCGACACACTTTCGCAATCGCCAACATGTCGCGTTGCAAACCACCGTAGGGAAAGTAATCAAAGACAACAAACGCGATATTCATGGGCGCTCCACAAACAGTTCGCGCCATACAAGCTCTGCTGGCAAGCTACTAAAACACGGAGGCACAAAGCCTTTACCCAGATCACCTTTATACATGCAGCGCTCTTGCAAGCACGGCGCGCAAGGGAACTCCGCTGACAAACTACGCGCCCGCTCGCCCAGCACGCCCGTTAACACCGGATCAGTCGGCCCATATAAGGCAACGCCAGACAATCCTGCTGCCGCGGCCAAATGTGCCAGGCCAGTATCCACAGCAACAAAGCCATTTGCTTGCAGCATTTTCTTAAACAATTGCGCCAATGACATTTTCGGCAGCAACGACACGCCAACCAATCCTTCGGCGATGCGCTCGGCTCGCGCTTTCTCCGCGTCATCGCCCCAAGGCAACCAAACCGCCGTTCCCGCCGCACTTGCCAATGTCGCAAGCTTTCGCCACTGCTGCTCCGGCCAGTGCTTCGTCGCCCACGTTGTTCCATGCAGGAAAATAAGTTGCTTCGCATTCTCTGCGGTTAATGCGGAGGCAGGCGAGAAACCCGATTCTGGGGCACCCGTCGGCAGCGGATAATCCAACGCTTGCGCGAATAGCTGACGCAAGCGCGTAATCGCATGCGCGCCTTTAGGGATTGATAAAGGCCGATCTAACGCGTTTGCCGACAACCCTTCTCGCGCCGACTGACTATCAAGCCCTACTCGCTCACCGCGGGTTAAGCGCGTAATAAAAGCGCTTTTGATAAGCCCTTGTGCATCAATTACTACGTCATAGTGACTAGCTTGGAGCGCTTGCTTAAAATTGCGCCACTCACCACTGCGCCATGTTTTGATTGGCGCCTTGCGCCAACGACGCAATGCACAGGGTATTACTCGAGAAACAGCCGGGTGCAACGTAGCGATATCCGCAAACGCTTCTTCAACGACCCAGTCAAACTCGATACCAGGGCATGCGCGCGCGGCATCCGTTAAGGCAGGAAAGGTATGGACGATATCGCCCAATGAAGATGTCTTAATAAGCAAAACCTTCATCGCAGCCTCCCATCACATATCTTTTTGAAGAGTCAGTCGCCTCCATATCATGGGGGAGACTTTTCTCTCGGGTTAAATAAAAAAACGCAAACATCACCGGTATGTTTGCGTTTAATTACTCCGTATCAAACGAAAACTTAGTTTCGAATGCCAGAAATAATACTTTTTACATGTTCCAGTCCGCTCCAGCTTCCATCCGCAAAGATCTTACGCACATCACGAACAACAGCCTCGTAACCATAACGCGGATGCGCGTCATGCACTGCCACACGAGCGCCTGGATTCAAATGCTTTTCAAAATCCTTAAAATCTTGATACGCCTGCTCGTGGTTGCCATCAATCCATAAAAAATCGATTTTTACGGCTGGATCCCAAGCTGCCGCAACTTCCTGAGAGAAGCCTTCGCACAACTCAAACATGCCATCAAAACCATTCGCCTCTAAGCGCTGAGCAACTAGCTCTTTGGTCGGTTTGTCTTCCAACGGAACACATTTATCAGACAGATCTTCTTGCTTGCCGAGATCAGAATTAAACGGGTCGATAGCGTAAATCTTGCCGTTACGCTTTTTCAGACCCGTCAGTAAATAGCTGGTCGACAGACCACCGTAGCAACCGATCTCAACAACGACCCCACCTTCTGGCACCTCAGATGCCCACGTTGTCAGCATGCCCGCTTCGGTATGACGAATCATGCCGCCGTATTTTAATTTGTCGTATTTATAACCACGCAACAGGCCCATCATGTTGTGATAGACCGGACGGGAAAATCCACTAATGACCTTAGGGCCGGACTCTTTCCATGCGTTGTCTAAAAACTCATTGGCTGACATACATTATCCTCGGTATGAAATGGCGAGCCGCAAACATGCCGCTCACGCCTCACTGCTGTCTGATATTGGGTTACTGCAATATGCCGAGCATTCTAGCCTAATTTCACCCAGATCTCTGCGCGACAACGCTAATCTAAACGGACCGTCTGCGGCAAAACACGTTGTACCGCGGCGAACACAGTACTGGCCGGCAACTGGCGCAGGCAGTTTAGGTGCTGTAACGGACATTCTCGCTCAAAACATGGGCTGCACTCCAAGCCCAAACGGCAAATTTCCACTTGCTCGCCCAGCGGCGGTGTAAAGCTCGGCGACGTCGAACCATAAACAGCCACCAACGGACGCCCTAACGCTGCAGCAATGTGCATCAGGCCAGAGTCATTGCTGACCACCACATTCACCTGCGCCATTAAATCAACCGCCTCCGCCAACGACGTATCACCGGCCAGAATATGAATCCGACTACGAAGTGCCACCGGCACTTGCGCGCAAATCGCATCGGCTACTTCGCGATCTTTCGCCGAACCGAAGATCCAGACCTGCCAGCCTTCCTTTAACTGCATAGCAGCCAGCTCAGCGTAATGTTCATCCGGCCAGCGCTTTGACGGCCCAAACTCCGCCCCCGGACACAGCGCCATAACCGGCAAATTAAGGCTTAGCCCCAAGCGCGATCGCGCCGCCTCCGCCTTGCTCATATCAACTAATAAATGCGGCGCACTAATCTGCTCAAGGCTCGGCACCTGGGCATCGCGCGCCAACGCCAAGGCAACAAAACGCTGCACCATTAATGGATAACGTTGCTTATCGAGGGGACGTACGTCGTTGAGTAGGCCATAACGCATTTCACCACGCCAACCGGTGCGCTGGGGAATTTTCGCCCAGAACGGAATCAACGCAGATTTAAGCGAATTGGGTAACACGATTGATTGATCATACTGGCCCTGCAAAGCGCGACCTTGCTGACGACGTTCGCCCAAGCGCAAGTCGCCGTGCCCAAACGGCAACGACAACGCCGCATTAACTTCGGGCATACGCTCAAGAATCGGGCGCGACCAATCCGGCGCCAGCACATCAATAAGGCAATCAGGGTGTTGTACTTTTAATGCCGAAAATAAAGTTTGCGCCATCACCATATCGCCGACCCAGGACGGGCCGACGACAAGAATACGGTGAGGCGAGACGTTTGGCATCAGACCTGCTTTACGCGACTGGGCTAAGCCAGTGATTGTATTTTTCGACCTTGCCAACAACCATATCGAAATACAATTTCTGCAGCGCTTCAGTGACAGGGCCACGATGCCCAGCACCAATATTGCGGCCATCTAGCTCGCGAATTGGTGTCACTTCCGCTGCCGTGCCGGTAAAGAACGCTTCGTCCGCGATATACACTTCATCACGGGTAATACGCTTCTCAACCACTCTGTAACCGTTGTCTTCGGCCACTTGAATCAGCGTTTTACGGGTAATGCCGTCTAAGCACGACGCCAGTTCCGGTGTATAAATCACGTTGTTTTTAACAATAAAGACATTCTCGCCACTGCCTTCAGCAACATAACCTTCTGGGTCGAGCAACAGCGCTTCATCGGCGCCGCCGCTAAGTGCTTCGTTCAGCGCCAGCATCGAATTAATGTAGTTACCATTCGCCTTTGCCTTACACATGGTGATGTTCACATGGTGGCGTGTATAGCTACTGGTGCGCACTTTAATGCCTTTCTCGAGCGCATCGGCGCCGAGGTATGCACCCCATTCCCATGCGGCAACCACAACATGCACTTTTAGATTTGTCGCGCGCAGGCCCATACCTTCACTGCCGTAAAAAACCATAGGCCGCAAATAGGCAGACGGTAAGTTGTTTTCACGGACCACCAACTTCTGCGCTTCATCAATCTGGTCTTTTGAAAATGGCATGGCCATATTCATAATATGAGCAGAATCAAATAAACGATCTGTGTGCTCGCGCAGACGAAAAATAGCCGCGCCTTTATCGGTTTCGTACGCACGCACGCCTTCAAACACACCCATGCCATAATGCAGGGTATGTGTCAGAACATGGACCTTAGCTTCACGCCATGGAACCAGTTCACCATCTAGCCAAATAACACCATCACGATCAGCCATGGACATGGCACGGAACTCCGAAATGTTAATAAGTTAAATTAATGTTCATTGCTTAAACTGTTGCAGCATTGCCACTTTATAACCAGCGCCGACACGACCGTTACGACACAAACCACGCATCCCAGATGGCACGCACATTCTCTCGCATGGCTTGCCAAGGCTCAGCCGGGGCCAAGCTCGAACTCTGCCGCAACGCCAATCGGTGCGCTGCGGAGCGGTAGGCCAAATAGGCTTCGCGTAGCTGATCCGCTTGCTCCGCTGGCATCAGCTTCAGCTCGTCAAGGGTATCGAGCAAACGCATGTTATCGGTAAAGCTGGTTAACGCGCTATGCTCAGAGGCCCATCTGAGAGCCGCATATTGCACCACAAATTCGATATCAACGATACCTCCGGCATCGTTCTTCAAGTCAAACAACAGCGGATCCGACTGCCCTTTATGGCCAATCATCTTTTCGCGCATACCGCGTACGTCCGCCTGCAACAGCAATGGATCACGACGCTGCTGCATAATACCTAGGCGTATCGTCGCAAATTTCTCACTAGCACGACGACAACCCGCCACGACGCGCGCGCGCACTAAGGCCTGATGCTCCCATGTCCACGCGGTATCGACTTGGTACTTTTCGTAAGCCTGCAGCGAGCTCACCAGTAACCCGGAGGTCCCGGAAGGCCGCAAACGAACGTCCACCTCATACAGCTGACCGCTCATGGTGCGGGTGGTCAGGATATGAATAATGCGCTGGCCTAGACGCGCAAAGAAGGTCTCATTCGGCACCTCTCGCTCACCATCGGTCATGCCATTCGCCGCAGCATCATGCAAAAACACGACGTCTAAATCTGAGTTATAACTGAGCTCAATGCCACCGAGCTTGCCGTAGCCGACAATGACGAAATCGGGATCACACGGCTGGCCATCATCACGCGAAGGCTTGCCATGCTTGTCGACTAATTGCGCCCATGCCAACTTCAGCACCTCGTTGAGAATCGACTCCGCCAACCACGTCAGGTAATCGCTCACCTTCATTAATGGCAACGACTCGGTGACCTCTGAAGCAGCAACCCTCAACAGGTGCGCCTGCTTAAAAGTGCGCAGCGATTCCATTTGCAGCTCTAGATCGTCTTCCGGCACTCGCAGCATTTGCTGGCGCAATTCATCATCCAATTCGGCGCGATTCGGCGGCGCATACAAGGTGCCGACATCGAGTAGCTCGTCTAGCAATACTGGGTGACGTGTCAACTGATCAGCAATCCATGGACTGGCCGCCGACAGCTTGATCAATTGCTTCAGCGCCATCGGATTTTCAACCAGCAGCGCTATATACGCAGAACGCCGGGCAACGGCCTCGAGGAAACGCAGCAACCTCGAACAACTTTCTTCGCCATGCCGCTCACTCGCCAAGGCATCAATCAGCAACGGCATAAGACGATCAAGCCGCTCACGACCAATCGCCTGCATATGACCAACAACACGACTGTCCCGAAATGTCTGCAACTGTTCAGCGACCGCGAGAGCATCCGTCATGCCACGATCAGCTAACACCTGTGCTGCAGAATCGATCTCCACTAGCCCGAGCCACACCTCCAACAACTCTGCATCCACTTCGCGCTGCTCGCTCGCTGGCTTTTCCGGATCAGCGACCACTTGACTGAATAATTTGCGCACGCTTTTGCGATGCTCATCTAACGCTTGGGTAAATGCCTCAACGGACAAAAAGCCCATACTCCAAGATAAGCGCTGCCACTCGATCGGATCCGACGGCAATTTTTGCGTTTGCCGATCGGCCACCGCCTGCAAACGATGCTCAACATCACGCAAAAACACATAACTTTTTGCAAGAGCTGTCGCCACCGGCGACTCCAGCAACCCCAGTTCCACCAAGCGCGGAATAACCGTCAACAAATGGGAATCCCGCAGCGCTAAATCTTGGCCGCCTCGAATCAGCTGGAAAACTTGAACGATAAATTCCGCCTCACGAATACCGCCGCGGCCGAGTTTGACATTATCCTGCATGCCCTTACGATTGACTTCGCGCTCGATCAACATCTTCATTTCGCGCAACGACTCGAACACACCGTAATCAATATAACGACGGTAAATAAATGGCACCAAACGCTGATACAAACGTTCGCCCGCCGCAAGATCGCCAGCCACAGGACGCATCTTAATGAGCGCGTAACGCTCCCATTCGCGCCCCTGCTCTTCGTAATATCCCTCAATCGCATCAAAGCCGATGGCCAAGGCGCCACTTTTCCCCCACGGCCGCAAACGCATATCCACGCGAAAAACGAAACCGTCTTCCGTTACAGGATCGAGCGCTTTAATAAGTTGCTGGCCTAAGCGAAGGAAAAACTGATGATGCGAAATTTCTCGCCCGCCAACGACTTCGCCCTCATGTTCATAGACAAAAATCAAATCGATATCGGACGATAAATTAAGCTCACGGGCACCCAGCTTGCCCATGGCCAAGACCACCATGTGCACCGGATCACCGCTTGAATCCGTCGGCGCGCCGTCTTTTTTACAGGCGACCTGATAAAGCCAATCCAGCGACGCACTGATCAGCGCATCTGCTAGCAAGCTTAAGTCTGCCACCGTTGCCGAAAAATCTGCGCGGCCAGCCAAGTCGCGCCAAATAATACGCGCCATATGGTAGTGACGAAAAATGCGTAGGCACGATTGTAATGCTGCCTCGTCTTCACAGCCCTGCAAACGCAACTGCAAATCGTCACGTAATTCGGCATCATCAAGCGGCTGATCTAACGCGCCACCATCCGCCATCTGCGCCAACCACTCAACCAAATCTGGACGCCGCGTCATCTGCTCGGCAACATAATCAGAGCCGGCCCAAACACGCGGCAGCTCTTTGACCAGTTCATCAGGCAACAACTGGCCGCTGTCGCAAAATGCTTTCCAGTGCTGCTCGACCAGCACCTGTAACGGCGCCGGCAACTCAGTGAAATCAGACGAAGACATTATCATAGGCGCTAAACGTCAACTTTCTCGACAGCAAAAACTAACTCATGCAAAGCAACCAAACGCACCTTGGTGCCAGTCGGCATGTCAGAGCCACTAACGCGCCAGCGAGTATCATCAATGCTGACATACCCGACGCCGTCATCAATCGCTTCTTTTAACGTCACAACTCTGCCGACGTATTCTGCACCACGCTGATTTAATGTCGGCGCGTCCGTCGGCGCGGGGTCACGCACAAAGCGCCGCCACAACATAATCGCAGCGAACGAACCGAGGCCGAACAAAACCAGCTGCCATTCCCAGCTTAGGTGGATACCCACCCAAGGCAACAACAGCACCAGAACGCCTAGCGCAATAGAAGAAATACCAAGCCACATCAAGAAAGCGCCGCCAGCAAAAATCTCTAGCACCAGCAGCACCAATCCAAGCAGTATCCAGTGGTAATAATCCAGTGCGTACAGAAATTCCATTACACCGTGCCCTTCTTATTCATCGACTCACGCACAATTTCTGTGACGCCGCCAATAGCTCCCATCACGCCCGTTGCATCAACCGGCAACATAAAGACCTTACTGTTGGGCGACTCGCCGATCTTACCCAAGGCCTCGACATACTTTTGAGCAACGAAATAATTAATCGCCCGCACATCACCTTTGCCAATCGCTTCCGACACCATTTGCGTTGCCCGTGCTTCAGCTTCCGCCGCGCGTTCACGGGCCTCTGCATCAAGAAACGCCGCAGCGCGAGAGCCTTCCGCCTGAAGAATATCACCCTGCTTTAAACCTTCTGCTTTTAGAATAGACGCTTGACGCAACCCTTCTGCCTCAAGAATCGCCGCGCGTTTTTCCCGCTCCGCTTTCATCTGCCCGTTCATGGCTTGCACGAGATCCGCTGGCGGCGAAATATCTTTAATTTCAATACGGGTAACTTTAACGCCCCATGGATTTGTTGCGTTATCGACAATGCGAAGAAGGCGCTCATTGATTTCGTCACGCTGGCTCAGCATTTGATCCAGATCAAGCGAACCCAACACGGTACGAATATTAGTCATGGTTAAGTTGCGAATCGCGCTTTCCAAGAAGTTCACCTCATAGGCAGCCTTAGCAGCACTGACGACTTGAAAAAAGCACACCGCATCGATAGTAACCTGAGCGTTATCTTTTGAAATCACTTCCTGCGGCGGAATATCGAGGACGCTCTCCATCATATTGATGTCACGACCAACGATATCGACAAACGGAACAATAATGCCAAGGCCTGGCTTCAGCGTATGAGTGTAGCGACCAAAGCGTTCAATGGTAAATTCATGGCCCTGCGGAACACGCTTCACACCTTTTGAAAAAATGACGACAACAAATGCAGCAAATGCCGCAGCAACGATTGACCAACCCATATCGAATTCACTCCCTAATAGATAATTATTCATTTGCTCTCTTCATTTATGTTCTTCACTGCAAGATATCTTGAACTGGTGTCACACGAATTACTTCTTCAAGGGTCGTCAACCCTTTTGCTACTTTAATCGCACCACTAATTCTCAGCGGTTTCATTCCATTCTTTAGTGCCTGCCGGGTAATAGATTCCAAATCACCCTTGCGATTAATAACACCCTTCAATGCGCTGTTCATCGGCATGGTTTCATAAACCCCCATACGGCCCAAGTAGCCAGTGCCGCGACACTCAAGACAGCCAACAGGGCGACACATTTTCTCTGGGACTTTCATCGTAAACGGTTTAATTAATTCCACCCACGCCTGCTCATCAATCGGCACCATTTCTTTACAATGCGGGCATAACGTTCGCACTAAGCGCTGTGCCATCACACCAATCACCGTTGCGGTAATAAGATAGCTTGGCACGCCGAGGTCTAATAAACGCGTCACCGCTGACGGCGCGTCATTGGTATGCAGTGTCGACAGCACCAAGTGACCGGTAAGCGCCGCTTGCACAGCCATCTCGGCCGTTTTCAAATCACGGATCTCACCAATCATAATAATGTCTGGATCTTGCCGAAGCAGTGCTTTTACTCCTTCCGAAAAGCCAACATCAATATTCGCTTGTATCTGCATCTGATTAAAACTCGGCTCCACCATTTCAATCGGATCTTCAATCGTGCAGACATTCACTTCCGACGTGGACAACTGTTTTAACGTGGAATAAAGCGTGGTCGTTTTACCCGAACCGGTCGGGCCAGTCACAAAAATGATGCCGTTATTATTACCGGTCATTTTATCCCAGCTGGCACGATCTTCGGTGCTGAATCCCATCTGCTCAAAACTGCGCATCAACACGTCAGGGTCAAAAATACGCATCACCATTTTCTCGCCAAACGCGGTCGGCAAGGTGGAAATGCGCAGCTCCACTTCATTGTCATCACTGACCGTCTTCAAACGTCCATCTTGTGGTTTTCGCTTTTCTGCCACATTGAGGCGGCTAAGAATTTTTAAACGCGCTGTCACCGCCGCCATAATTGTCGCAGGCAGTTCATACACATCGTGTAGAACACCATCAATACGAAAGCGCATCTTGCCCGTCTCACGACGTGGTTCGAGATGAATATCCGAGGCACGCTGGGCAAAGGCGTAATGCAATATCCAATCAACAATGGCGACAACATGTTGATCTTCTGCATCAAGCTTGCCTTTACCGCCAAGCTCCAAAAGCTGCTCAAAGTTGGTCACGCCACTAAGGCCCTGACCACTACTGTCTTTTGCTCCAGCGATCGAACGACTCAGGTTATAAAACTCAATGCGGTAACGGTGCAGCGCTTCCGGATCGACAAACACCACACGCAGCTCGCGCTCACGCAACACCTGCTGGAGATGCTCCTTCCACTCAACTCTGAACGGCTGATCACACGCCACCGTCACCTGATCGCGATTAACGTCTACGCACAACAGACCGTGACGCTCTGCAAACGCGTAAGACATTACCGTCGTAACCTGATCGACCTTCACTTTAAGCGGATCAAGGTGGTACAGAGGCAAGCCGGCTTTTTCTGCAATCCAACCACTCAAAAAGAGCATGTCGATCAGCTTATTGCCGCGCTGTAGATCAGCCAATTGATGCTTGGCCACCACTTGTGCGGGATGCCAAGACAACTCACGCCTCTCGCGCGGTGTGGTCGAAATCACATTGAAGTCTTCACGACTGATGCGCTTCTCTTCGAGCAGTTCACGCATAATCCAGCGCACGTCGATCTCCACGCCCTGCATGCCGGGCAATGGCGAGACTGGCTTTGATGTCGTCACTGATGATGGTTCGGCTTTCGCTGTCACGCCGATCTCCTTGTTTTTGCAGCGTCTTTTTGCAACCACTTTACCCCGCAACCGTCGTCATCGCTACGACAGACATACGCTAACATGCTGCGCTGACAGAGCGGGCGTCAGGGTCTATACTCGCACCCCTCACACCAATCCTGTGACACGATGGAGACTCCTATGTCACTTGGCAGTTCAATAGTTGGCCTTTTCGGCCGCTCCCCAATCAAGCCGCTGCAGCATCATTACGAGACTGTCCACGCCTGCGTAGCCCGACTCTCAGACTTCTTCGCCGCCATCGCTGCGGAAGACTGGGCACTGGTCAACGAAATCCAGCAGGACATCACTCGTCTTGAAAACGAAGCTGACGAGCTGAAAAAAGAGTATCGCCTGAATCTGCCAAACAGTTTGTTTTTGCCGATGCCGCGCACTGACCTGCTCGACATGATTAGCGTGCAAGACCGTGTCGCCAACAAGGCAAAGGATATCGCCGGCCTTATGCGCGGCCGCCAGATGAAGATTCCTGCGTCGGTCTCCCCTGCGATGGCCGCCTATGTCAGCAGAGCTATTGATGCGTCGGCACAAGCCATGCGCGCAATTAACGAGCTCGACGAGCTACTTGAAACCGGCTTTGGCGGTCGCGAAGTCAAGCTGATTGAGCGCCTGATCGAAGAACTCGATAGCGTCGAAGGCGACACCGATGATCAACAGGTCCTCATTCGAGCGCAGCTATTCAAACTAGAGAGCGAATGGCCTCCTGTCGACATGATGTTCCTATATAAGATCGTCGACTGGGTTGGCGATCTCGCGGACCGCGCGCAGAAAGTCGGCGGATTCCTTCACATGCTTGTAGCACGATAGGGGAACAGCATGGAGTGGATGCTCGCACATACTCATACAATTCTAATTATTGCCGCGATGGCTGGCTTCTTTATGGCATGGGGGGTTGGCGCCAACGATGTCGCTAACGCCATGGGCACCTCAGTGGGTGCTGGCGCGCTCACCGTCAAGCAAGCCGTTATGATTGCCATCGTGTTTGAATTCGCCGGGGCCTATTTGGCGGGAGGCGAAGTCACCGACACCATCCGAAAAGGCATTATCGAACCCTCCGTTTTCGTCGAAGCCCCGCACTACCTAATCTACACCATGCTTGCCTCACTGCTGGCCGCCGGCATCTGGCTGCTAATCGCCTCCGCCTCAGGCTGGCCGGTATCCACCACCCACTCAATTGTTGGCGCCATTGTCGGCTGTGTCGCGATTGGCATCAGCGCTGACGCCGTTAACTGGGGCAAGGTCGGCAACATTGTTACCTCGTGGGTTACCTCACCGTTGCTGGCTGGCGTAATTTCATTTTCACTGATTAAAAGTGTTCAACGCTTAATTCTCGATACCGACGACCCGTTCGAGCGGGCGAAAAAATACGTCCCGTTCTACATGTTTCTCACTGGTTTCATTATGGCCTTGGTCACGGTGACCAAAGGCCTTAAGCATGTTGGCTTTAGCTTTACGATTCTGGAAAATCTCGGCATCGCGGTCACGGCCGGCACGGTCGTCGCATTGATCGGCGCGGCGATGCTGTCACGCATCCAACCGGACCCTGAAGCGGATCGCAGCTTCCGCTTTTCCTCCGTTGAAAAGATTTTTGCGGTACTGATGATCTTTACCGCCTGCGCCATGGCCTTTGCCCATGGCTCAAACGATGTTGCCAACGCTGTCGGCCCACTCGCTGCCATTTACAGTACCCTGCAAAATGCTGGCGCGGTGGCGAGTAAATCCGCTATGCCTCATTGGATTCTGCTCATTGGCGGCATTGGTATTGTCACCGGCCTCGCCTTTTTCGGCGCGCGGGTAATGGCCACCGTCGGCAAGAAAATCACTGAACTCACCCCCAGCCGCGGCTTCGCTGCTGAACTGGGCGCAGGCACAACCGTGGTGCTGGCGTCGAGTATTGGCATGCCTATTTCGACGACCCACACCTTAGTTGGCGCGATTCTCGGCGTCGGTATGGCGCGCGGCATTGGCTCGCTGAACCTGCGCGTCATCGGCACAATCTTTACCTCTTGGGTTGTCACCCTGCCCGCTGGCGCACTGCTCGCCATTCTGTTCTTCTATTTCTTTAAGGGACTATTTGGCGCTTAACAATCAGCCCCACAAGCAATCTACAAAAAGGCGCGCGGAGAATTCCACGCGCCTTTTTTGTAGATCTCAGTGCAGACCTCATGCCGCCACGCCGATTTCGGCTAACCGTATCTAGCCACCACAACCTTCGCGAGAGAAAATCTTTACTTCACCCACTGGCACTTTGCCCCTCGACGGGTCTAGACTAAGAGACATGAATAATACAGCGGAACAAATAGACACGGCGGCGACGTCCAGCTCTCCGCATCAACATCTGGCGGCACTACTCGACAGCCAGATGCCTAAATCGCTCCTCTCTGTGAGCATGAATCCAATCCCTCTGCTCAAACAATGGTGTGACAAACACGATTGTGCGCTGACCGAAATTGCCGAGCTCGATCCGTTTAGCCAATTGGCCGACACCCAGCGTTTTGATCTCGTCGTTGTTGCAGACCAACTTGAATACATGAATCGTCATCATGGCGAGGAATTACTTGGCCTCGTCCGCAACCTTCATTCCAACGCCATGCTGGTGCTCTACCAGCCCGCCATCGCGCCAAGCAAGCTGCGCTGGGCACTATCCGACTTTCTCGGCATGGGGCTGCGTAAGCAGGCCACCTTCAACGACAGCAACCGGGAAATGAGCCTCTACAGCTACGATTTAGATAATTACAACTTTACCCGCAGCTGGAATAACGCACGCTTTTGGGCAAACCCCGAGAACTGGGGCAAATATTGGTGGTAAACTGCCGCCTTAATTCGTTGGCGGTCCAATCATATGGTGTTCGAACGTATTCAGCAGGCGCTCTTTTTCTGGTGGAAAAACCTGCTCCCCCTTTTTCTGGTTACCGTTCCTTTCGCCCTGCTAAGCAGTACTGCCGAGCTTCTTAACGGCCCCATCTTTGTCGTCGAGGGCGAAACGTTTAAGGCCATTAACAGCGGCACCGCTGTGATGGTCTTACTCTTGCAGATTGCTGCCGAAGCCGCCTTGATTTGCCAGCTCGCTTCCTTGGCGAACGGCCGCCAACGCAGCCTACTCGACTGCTTCCTGTTTGCGCTGTATGTATTCTTTCCACTCGCGTTGACCATGATGCTGATGTCACTGCCTATGGCGGCCAGTCTTCTGTTCGCCGCAGCGGCCGCGCCGGCTTTAATGCTTTTTTTTGTCGCGCCCGGCGTTTGGATCTACCTACGCTTAGCGCTCGCCCCTTTCTACGTGGCGCTTGAGCGACTCTCACCCGTCGCTGCGCTGCAAAAAAGCTTTCACCTCACCGGCCCAAATCAGTGGCCATTACTGCTTAGCTGGCTCATCGCCATGATCATGATGCTGATCATGGCGGCAACGCTCCAAGGAGCCGTTAACCAACTTGCCGGAGATCACGGCGGCGGCCTGATCGTTATTAGCGTTGCACAGAAATTGCTCGGCGCACTGGTGACCATCGTACTGTTTCAGGCATACCGCGGCGTCGCGCCACCTACAAGCCCCCGACCCGACACTCGAGAATGATACGATTTTACATTCCAAACCCCATCATCGAGTGCTGACAAGGTAGTATCAGCCCACGAGAAACCGAACCGCGTGGAATATAACGATGCCGCAACATCAGATTCATTTGCACTGGGATACCTCTATCGACGAGGAGCGTTATACATGGACGCTGGATAACGGCATCGAGATTCAGGCAACCGACCCAAGCGGTACAATCACCAAGCCGGACTTTATGGACCCAGAGGAAGCGTTTCTGGCGGCAATTTGTAGCTGCCACTTGCTTTCTTTCGTCACAGAAGCGGCGCGCGAAGGTTATTCCGTTAAATCCTACGAAGATCACCCTGCCGGTATCCTCGCCAAGAACGCTCAAGGTCGCTTGTTCGTCGGCAAGGTGCTGCTAGCCCCTCTTGTAGCGTTTGCTGGGCCGCGCTTACCCACTCGCGATGAAATCGAGTCATTACACAATAAAGCACGCGAAAAATGCATTATCAGTAACTCAGTGCTCACCGAGATCACGCTCGCGCCTCAATTGCCGGAATAGCCTACGCCGAATCAAGACGTACACAAAAAAGCCATCCAAACGCTCGCCTGGATGGCTTTTTTGTGTCTATCAAATATTGCAGCATGGACGCTCATGTGAGCTTTTTCGTTCTGCAACGCTCTACGTGCAGAAAATATCAGACGCCAGCCACGCGATCATAAGCAATAAAACTGTAGTCATATTGATTCGGCGGCTCAGCAGTAAAATCTTCACGTCGGCTCTCTCTCCACTGACGTAAATCGACGTCTGGGAAAAATGCGTCACCCTGCACTTCGGCATGCACCTCAGTGACATACATCGTCGTCACCCGCGGTAATGCATGAGTGTAAATTTCGGCGCCGCCAATAATGACCACCTCTTCAACACCATCAATCAACGCAATACTTTCAGCAAGAACAATAGCCTCATCAAGAGTCGCCACAACTTTGGCGCCAACCGCTTGATAATTCTCCTGCCGCGTGATGACAATGTTCGCCCGCCCAGGAAGCGGTCCTTTTAATGACTCCCACGTTTTACGCCCCATGATAATGGGCTTACCAAACGTCGTTTGTTTAAAATACTTAAGATCGTTAGGCAAATACCATGGCAGCTTGTTGTCTCGACCAATGCAGCCGTTGGCCGCCTTCGCAACAATCAGGGAAACGTTCATAGACCGTACCTTATGGATATATGCACTATTTATAATTTAAACGCGCTAGGCGCCATGATCTGGCGCCTAGCGAAACAACGAGGAGAACGGCTAAACAGCAATCGGCGCTTTAATAGACGGGTGCGGATCGTAACCGACCAATTCAAAATCGTCATAACTAAACGCAAACAAATCCTTAACGTCTGGATTCATTTTCATTTCCGGCAGTGCACGAGGCTCTCGCGACAGTAATAAATCGGTTTGCTCGAGGTGATTAGCGTAAAGATGTGCATCACCTAATGTGTGCACAAAATCGCCGACCTGCAAACCAGCAACCTGTGCCAGCATCATGGTAAGCAAACTGTAGGAGGCAATATTAAACGGCACGCCGAGAAAAATATCCGCGCTACGTTGATACAACTGACAAGACAGCTTGCCATCGGCCACATAGAACTGGAACAAACAATGACATGGCGGTAGCGCCTGCCGACCCAACTCGGCATTCTTATCGGGCGACATGGCCGGATCAGGCAACACAGCAGGATTCCAAGCAGACACCACCAAGCGGCGCGAATCCGGATTGCGCTTTAATTCCGCCAAAACGTCGCTGATCTGATCGATCACGCGGCCATCCGCGCTTTTCCAACTACGCCACTGCTCGCCGTACACGGGCCCCAACTCACCTTCAGCCGTCGCCCACTCGTTCCAGATAGAAACGCCATTGTCAGTCAAATAGCGAATATTAGTTTCGCCGCTGAGAAACCACAGCAGCTCATGAATAATTGATTTAAGGTGTAATTTTTTTGTCGTTAGCGCGGGAAAGCCGTCGGCCAGATTAAAACGCATCTGATAACCAAACACAGCGTAAGTACCCGTGCCGGTTCGATCTTCTTTAAATACGCCGTTGTCACGCACATGGCGCACTAAATCCAGATACTGCTTCATGCTTTTTGCTCCCGACGATATGCCCACACCATCATCGCTATACCGATCACAACCATCGGCAAGCTCAACAACATTCCCATCGTTAACCAACCGCCCGCAAGATAGCCAATGTGCGCATCCGGCTCACGAAAGAACTCGACAAAAATACGTGCAACACCATAACCGACACCAAACAATCCGGTAATTGCACCAGCAGGTCGAACTTTTGCCGAATAACACCACAACAACGCAAACAACACGATGCCTTCTAACGCACATTCGTAGAGCATCGATGGATGCCTAGCTAACTGTAATGCATCTGTCGGGAAGACCATTGCCCAAGGTACGTCCGTTGCGCGCCCCCATAATTCAGCATTAATAAAATTACCAAATCTACCGGTAGCCAACCCAATCGGCACCATCGGCACAATAAAATCTGCCACTTGAAAATAGGTTTTTTTATTTTTATGGGCAAAGTAAGCAAACGCGGCGAGTACACCGAGCATGCCCCCGTGGAACGACATACCGCCTTGCTGCAGTTTGAAGATCCACAGCCAATCTTGCGCCCACTGGTCTAGTCCATAAAAAATACCGTAGCCGAGACGACCACCAACAATTACGCCAACCGCGCCATAGAAAATAACGTCGCCAACTTGATCAACGGTCCAACCGCTATTGGCTTTCTTAGCGCGACGCGTTCCCAGCCACCAAGCACCAAGAAAACCAGCAAGATAGGTCAGCCCGTACCAATGCACGGACAAGGGGCCGATGGAAATTGCCACCGGATCAATCTGTGGAAATGACAGCATGTGTTTAACCCAGCGCTAGCTTTAGGCCAAGAATCAGCAATACCAGCGCAAAAATACGTTTCAAGATAGTGCCCGGTAAACGATGGGCGATACGCGCCCCCACCCAGGCCAGCGGAAAACTGGTCACTACTATACCGGCTACGGCGGGCAGGTAAATAAAGCCGACGCTACCCGGCGGCAAGGGTAACCGCCAACCGCCAACAATAAAACCTGCGCAGCCCGCTAAGGCGATCGGTACGCCGCAAGCCGCCGACGCCGCGACCGCCTGCTGCATGCGCACACGCCAGAAGGTCAGCAGCGGCACTGTCATGGAGCCACCGCCGATGCCAAACATTGCCGACACTGCGCCAACGCCAACTCCGGCCACAACCCGCCAGCGCGGCGCGGGCAAACGCTCCGCTTCGTCATCTTGCGGGGCGCGCATCGAACTCAGCAACGATTGCAGCGCCACGACCAATGCCAAGCCACCAAATAAGCGCTTGAGCAGCTGGCCATCAATATGACTGGCCAATAAAGCACCGGCAAAAGCGCCGGCCACGACACCAACCGCCAACGGCGCGATCAGATCCTTACGCAACGCACCACGCCGATAGTGCGCGGTCACTGAGCTAATAGAGGTAATGATGATTGTTGCCAGCGACGTCGCCACCGCTTGCTGCGTCAGCGTTTCTTCCGCAAAACCCAACACATGAAAGATATAGAGCAGTGCAGGCACCACCACCACGCCACCGCCGAGCCCTAGAGTGCCGGACAGCAAACCCGCGAGAATGCCCGCCGCCGCACTAAAAACAAACAGTTCAATAATCACTACACCCCCAGAACAGCCGTTGGCTATGCTAGCATTCACGTCAACGTAAAGGCATAGCGCGGCTTCCAAGCGACGCATAGAGAGCACTGCCTAAAAGACAGAACTGTCGCAGAGGACGACCGCGACAACCCAATGTGGAGAAGCCCGCAGCATGTGCATCATCCTGTTTGCTTGGCAGCAACATCCTGACTATCCATTAATCGTCGCTGCGAATCGCGATGAATTTCATCATCGCCCCGCCGAAGCGGCGCGCTGGCGCGGCGATTTACTCTGCGGCATCGATCTCGCCGCAGGCGGCACTTGGCTTGGCGTTACTCGTGCTGGACGCTTCGCGGCGGTAACCAACTATCGCGAACCCATCCAAGAGCAAACTCCCGGCAACCGCTCACGGGGCATGCTGCCAATGGGCTTTTTGGAAAGTGACGATACGCCACTGCGCTGGTTAGAAAAATTAGTGCCCGATCAAGAGCAATACGGCGGCTTCAACATGCTCGCCTGCGACGGCAAAGAATTAAGCTATATGGGCAATCGCGGCGGCACGCCTCAGACGGTGAAGCCAGGTATCTACGCACTCAGCAACGGATTACTCGACACCCAGTGGCCCAAAACGGAACGCGGCAAAGCACTGATGGCGCGAGCCCTAGAGGGCGGCGCCGATATTCAGCAATTACTGGATCTACTCGCCGACCAACAACTACCTGACGACGAACAATTGCCCGAAACAGGGGTCGGCATTGAACTGGAAAGACTGGTCGCACCGATTTTTATTCGTTCGGCTGCGTATGGCACGCGTGCCAGCACCGCGCTGCGCTTTCATCAAAATGGCGATTTCGATTTTGCTGAGCAGCGCTGGCAACCAAGCGGTTTTTCCGCAGGGGAGCCAACGCTTATTTTGCAGCAGCAATAGCTGTATCGCGTTGCAACCTAGGCCACTGAGAAGAACCGAATTCCAAACACTCCCAACACACTAGCAGGCCAGTTAAGCGGCCCGCCAACAGGATAGTATGCGCACCTTCGTCTTACGTGCCCGAGCAGCTCCAACCGAAAGCGCCCTCTTATTAGCCGGCGTCGGCCAGAGTGCGCACACCGAAATTTTGGCGCACACGCTGATGAACGCCATATTCGTGGCACAGTCTCATCGCGAAGACGTTGTTGTTTATTTAGTCCTTGAAAGCACCCGCGATTATTCCCGCACCGTTCGCTTTACTTCCAACGAGATGCGCGACATCGATGGCTTTCATGAAAATGCATGGCTGAAAAAAATTGCCCGCGCGCTGGATATTTCACAAGGCATGGGCAAAGAAGAAGAGCGTGCCGTTGAGTCCGGCATTAGCGTGCAAACGGTGAGTTTCGAGAAACTGGTGCAGTCCCTAGCCAGCGACCATCAGCTGTTTATCATGGATAAAAAGGGCAGCTCCCTTCAGACACACAGCCTCGAACGAACGCCCTGCTTCTTGCTGACTGATCACATCCCAATGCCAAAGAAAAGTTTCAACGGCCTAGAACGCCTCGGCGCACAGAAAATTAGTCTCGGCCCCAAAATGCTGTTTGCATCCCAGTGCGTTGTGCTGATACACAACGCACTCGATGTGGCCGGGCAGTAATCAGAAAACTTTGTCTTATTCTTGAGCGAACATCTAAAGCCCACCATTGCGAAACCGGATGGATTACAAACGCCAGCGGTGAAACTTCTCCACTAGCTTTAGCAGCCCCTGAGGCGCATGCGCTCGCTTCCATTCCCCAGCTACATATTTATTCGCTTCGGCCAACGTCGGATAGGCATGGATCGTGCCGAGTATTTTGTTCAAACCAAGACCGTGCTTCATCGCCAATACATACTCAGCAATCAACTCCGAGGCATGATAGCCAACAATCGTCACGCCTAAAATTCGATCTTTTCCCGGCTGTGTCAGCACTTTAATAAAGCCATGGGCTTCGTCATCAGCAATGGCACGATCAAGATCGTCTATGTCATAGCGGGTCAGCTCATAGGCAATGCCCTGTTCTTTTGCTTCCGTCTCGTTCAATCCAACCCGCGCCACCTCTGGATCAGTAAACACCGCAAACGGAACAACCGAATAATCCACCGCAAATTTTTTCGCGAACCCAAACAGTGCGTTCACCGCCGCATACCAAGCTTGGTGACCCGCGACGTGAGTAAACTGATAAGGCCCAGCAATATCGCCGCAGACATAGATATTCGGATAACGCGTCTGCAAGTACTCATTGCTTTCAATAGTGCCATTGGGCCGAACGGTCAGGCCTAACGCATCAAGCCCCAGTCCCTCGGTATTCCCTTCCCGTCCTACCGCCACCAGCAATTGATCGCCACTGATTTTTTGATGATCGCCGTCACCGTTTGCGGGTGCGCATTCGATCGTTATCGCCGGCGCATTGCCGCTGACATTGACCACTCGCCAGCCCGTTAGCACACGAATACCTTCGCGCGACAGCGACGCTTGAACCGTCTCACTCACCTCCTCATCATCACGCGATAGGATGCGATCCAGAAATTCTATAATGGTGACTTCACTACCAAGCCGCCTAAATGCCTGCGCCAATTCACAACCTATCGGACCACCACCCATGACCAGCAAGTGCTTGGGCAAATCGGCCAGCCCCCACAAACTATCCGAGGTAATAAAACCACTGCCTTGAAGACCGGGAATGGCGGGAATCTTTGGCCG